>ERZ791624.329-NODE-329-length-34220-cov-3.135899_pt1 | contig 34220 bp, 38 predicted proteins | sample MGYA00510058_ERZ791624 | MGnify/ENA primary metagenome ERZ791624 (study PRJEB30046, sample SAMN00715158) | human gut metagenome | study: EMG produced TPA metagenomics assembly of the A metagenome-wide association study of gut microbiota in type 2...
GCCTGTCCTTGTCGACAACGCCCGTGCAGTAGCCCGCGAGGTCGTATTCGTCTATCGGATAAAATCCGGGCATCTCCGGGTCTCGCCGCCGATGAGCGCCGCGCCCGACTGAACGCAGCCCTCGCAGACGCCGCTGACAATGTCCGCTATCCTCTCGGGATAGTTCTTGCCACAGGCTATGTAATCGAGGAAGAACAGGGGCTTTGCGCCGCAGCAGATTATATCGTTGACGCACATAGCCACGCAGTCGATGCCGACTGTGTCGTGCTTGTCCATGAGAAAGGCTATCTTGAGCTTCGTGCCGACTCCGTCGGTGCCGCTGACGAGCACGGGCTTTGATATGCCCGTCAGGTCGAGCTCGAACAGACCGCCGAAGCCGCCTACATCCGAGCATACGCCCGAGGTGAGCGTGCGCGCGATGTGCTTTTTCATAAGCTCCACTGCCTTGTATCCCGCGGTTATGTCAACGCCCGCGTCGGCGTATACATCGGACTTTGATATCTCGTTCATGTTTTAAACCTCCGAGTTGAGTTCTGCCGAAACGGCGGCGTCCTTTTTGAGGACTGCTTTGGCGTCGGCGGCGCGTTTTTCGTCAAGCTTCTTTGCAAGCTCCGGCTCGCCGAGCGCGAGTATCTGAGCCGAAAGCAAAGCGGCATTGGCTCCTCCGTTTATCGCAACAGTCGCAACGGGTATGCCGGAGGGCATCTGTACTGTTGAAAGGAGGGCATCAATGCCGTCGAGAGTATTGGATTTGCAGGGAATGCCGATAACGGGCAGGGTGGTGTTCGCCGCAATGGCTCCGGCGAGATGTGCTGCCATGCCTGCTGCGGCTATAATGACCCCGAAGCCGTTTTCCTTTGCCGAGCGGGCAAAAGCCATAGCCTCGTCGGGCGTTCTGTGTGCCGAATAGACGTGCGCTTCAAACGGGATGCCGAGCGCGCGCAGGGTGTCTGTCGCTTTTCTGATGACGGGCAGGTCGCTGTCGCTGCCCATTACTATACCGACTTTCTTCATTTCATACCTCCTGAAAAAATCAAAAAGGGCACACTCCGAGAATGTATCTCAGGTGTGCCCAGACGGTCGGCTGAAAAAGAGTTTTTCTGTTCCCTTGCAGTGCTCTGCAATAATCCGTCAGTCGCAGAAAACTCATCTGTATTGTACCTAAAGTATACCAAATACAAGACCTTTCAGTCAAGGCGCATCGGAGAACTTTTTTACTTTCGCTCTTTGTCACAATAAATGCATCTGCACGCGCCGCCGTTTGCGTCAAAAGTCTTAAAAATGCTTCTGACATCCGGCTCGCATACGCTGATGCAGGCAGGGTTGTCACAATGATATTTGTCGTATATATACTGTGGCACCTCCGCCTTTTCGGGCCGAACCTCGTTTGGTATGAGCCCGAGCAGCTTCATTATCAGCGCCATGCGCATGAACTTGCCGCACCGAGTCTGCTCAAAATACTTCGCGCGCGGGTCGGAGTCCACCTCGGGCGATATCTCGTTGACTCGCGGCAGTGGGTGCAGCACGCACATGTCGCTTTTTGCAAGGCTCATCTTCTCCTTGTCGAGGACATATATGCCGTTGAGACGCTGATACTCAGCATCGTCCGTGAAACGCTCGCGCTGGATGCGGGTCATATAGAGTATGTCGAGCTTCGGCATCGCCTCTTCGAGCGAGCGGCACTCCTCATATCGAAGCCCGCTTCCCTCGAGATAGTCGTCAATAACGAACTGCGGCAGGCGCAGCTCCTCGGGGGAGATGAGCACGAACTTTACATTCTTGTATCTCGTCATCGCGGCTATGAGCGAGTGGACGGTTCTGCCGTATTTCAGGTCGCCGCAGAGTCCTATTGTAAGATTGTCAAACGTACCCTTTTCGTGGTGAATGGTCAGCAGGTCGGCGAGCGTCTGCGTGGGATGAAAATGCCCGCCGTCGCCGGCATTTATCAGCGGCACCGCCGTGTGCATGGATGCAACTACCGGCGCGCCCTCTTTCGGGTGGCGCATGGCGATTATATCCGCGTAGCCGTTGACTACCTCTATCGTGTCGGCAATCGTCTCGCCTTTGACGGCGGAGCTTGAGTCCGCGCCGGAGAAGCCTATCACCTGACCGCCAAGCGAGAGCATCGCGCTCTCGAAGCTGAGTCTTGTGCGCGTCGAGGGCTCAAAGAACAGCGTGGCGAGAATTTTGTGGCGGCAGACCTCGTTGTATTTTTCGGGCTGAGCGATAATGTCGTCGGCGACGGCTATCAGCTGGTCGATCTCCTCGGCGGAGAGGTCGAGGATGTTTATTATGCTCCTCATTTTGCACCGCCGATCCAGCTCTCGTCCGAGGGGTTGTTGCGGAACGCTATAAGTCTGTTTACATCCTCGGGCTTTATATATCCCTCCTGAGCCGCAACTTCGGAGAGCACGTCGAGATTAGTAAGGCTCACATTCTTTACATCCGCCGCGGCGAGTCTTTCAAGCCCCTTTTTCATTCCGTAGGTGAAGATGCTGACTATTCCGAGCACCTCCGCACCCGCTTCGCGCAGAGCGTCGACGACTTCGATAACGCTGCCGCCCGTCGAGATAAGATCTTCGACCACGACGACTTTCTGACCCTTTTCGAGCTTGCCCTCGATGCGGTTCTGTCTGCCGTGATCCTTGTTGCCGGAGCGGACATAGCCCATCGGCAGCCCCATCAGATGCGCGGTTATCGCTGCGTGGGCGATGCCGGCGGTCGAAGTGCCCATGAGAACTTCAGCCTCCGGATAGTTTTCTTCGATGAGCTCCTTGAGCCCGGTTTCAACATCCGTGCGAACCTCGGGCGCCGTGAGCGTCAGGCGGTTGTCGCAGTAGACGGGGCTCTTTATTCCGCTCGCCCATGTAAAGGGCTTGTCGGGGCTGAGAAACACAGCCTGTATTTTAAGAAGATCCTTTGCGATTTTTTTACTGATTTCAGTCATTTTTCATTCTCCTCAGTCAACAAATTCTTTTATGCATCTCTCGTATGCCGCAACGGGGTCGGGCGCGGCGGTTATCGGTCTGCCGACGACGATGTAGTCGGAGCCGATTTTCTTCGCCTGCTCGGGCGTCATGACTCGCTTTTGGTCGCCTATGTCGCCGTCCGCAAAGCGAACGCCGGGAGTGACGGTCAAAAACTTTTTGCCGCATATGTCGTGGACCTTCTGCGCCTCGAGCGGGGAGCAGACAACGCCGTCAAGTCCCGCGTTCTTCGCGGTCTCGGCGTAGTGCATGACAACTTTGTCTATGGGCTCTTTTATCAGAAGATCGCGCTCCATCGCCTCCTGATCGGTGGAGGTCAGCTGGGTCACGGCGATCAGCAGGGGGCGCGTGCCGTCCGGGCGGGTCAGCCCTTCGAGAGCCGTCTCCATCATGCGCGATGTGCCCGCGGCGTGGAGGTTGCACATATCGACATCGAGCCGCGAGAGTACAGCCATGCTCTTCTTGACCGTGTTCGGGATATCGTGAAGCTTGAGGTCGAGGAAGATTTTGTGTCCGCGCGCCTTTATCTCGCGGACTATCTGCGGACCCTCGGCATAGAAAAGCTCCATGCCGATCTTGACGAACGGCTTTCTGCCCTCGAATTTGTCGAGAAAGTTCAGCGCGGTTTCCTTGTCTGCAAAGTCGCAGGCGATTATTACGTCTTTACCCATTGTGTGCTCCTCCTATGATGTCCTTGAGTTCGTTTATGTTATACTTGTCCGCAGCCGCGGGCAGGGCTTCGACTATTTTTTTGCATATGAACGGGTCAACGAGGTTTGCTGCGCCTATTTCGACCGCCGTCGCCCCGGCGAGCATCATTTCTATAACATCCTCGGCGGACGATACGCCGCCCATGCCGACTACCGGGATATTGACAGCCGACGAGACCTGGTAGACCATCCTCAGCGCCACGGGGAATATCGCGTTTCCGGAGAAGCCGCCCATCGTGTTCGCTATCACGGGCTTTTTTGTTCTCAGGTCTATCCTCATGCCGAGCAGGGTGTTTATGAGGCTTATTCCGTCCGCTCCCGCGTCCTCGCAGGCTTTCGCGATGCTCACGATGTCCGTGACATTGGGCGAGAGCTTTATGATAACCGGCTTTTTCGTGACCGCCTTGACGGCTTTTGTAACCTGCGCCGCCGCCTTCGGGTCTGTGCCGAAGCTCATTCCGCCGCCGTGAACGTTCGGGCAGCTGACGTTGACCTCGAGCCAGCCGACCTGCTCCTGACTGTCGAGCTTTTCGCAGGTGTAGGCATATTCGTCGATCGAAAATCCGCTGACATTCGCCATGACTTTTTTGTTAAAGCATTTCTTGAGCCTCGGGAGCTCCTCGTTTATAACCTTGTCCACTCCGGGATTCTGGAGCCCGACGGCGTTTATCATGCCGGCGGTGCACTCCGCTATTCTCGGGGTCGGATTGCCGAAACGCGGCTCTTTCGTCGTGCCCTTGAACGAAAAAGTTCCGAGGCAGTTTATGTCATAGAGCTCAGCAAATTCGTAGCCGTAGCCGAAGGTGCCGGACGCCGGGATAACGGGATTGTCGAGCTCTTCGCCGCAAAGATTCACGCTCAGTCTGCCCATATAATCTCCTCGCTTTCCATTACGGGACCCTCCTTGCAGATCCGCTTGTTGCCCGTGAGCGTCTTGCACGAGCAGCCCATGCACGCGCCGAAGCCGCAGCCCATGCGCTCCTCGAAGCTGTATTGCCCGGGCGTTTTCATGATTTTGTGCATCGCGCGGAACATCGGCTCGGGGCCGCAGGTGTAGAAAAATGTGTATTGCATGTCTTTTATCACATCCGTGACAAATCCTTTTATGTCGTAGGTGCCGTCGGCGGTCGCAATGTGTACGTCCGCGCCGAGCGCACGAAATTCATTTTCATAGAACACATCGTCCTTTGAGTTGAAGCCGAGCACGACCGTGACATTTTTGCCCCCTGATATAAGCTTCCTGCAGAGCATATACATCGGCGGAACTCCGACTCCGCCGCCGACGAGCAGGGGACTGCCGCCGCTCTTTTTTGTGTTGTATCCGTTGCCCAGCCCCGTCAGCAGATCGAGTTCATCTCCTGCCGCCACACGGCTCATCTGCTCTGTACCGTGGCCGACGGTTTTATATATCAGCGTCAGATTTTCTCCGACGCAGTCGCAGACCGATATCGGGCGGCGCAGGAAAAATCCGTCGAGCTTTATGTTCACGAACTGACCCGGCGCGGTTATCGCCGAGGTGTCGCCCGCAAGAGTCATTTTAAATATGTCGCGCGCGATTTTTTCGTTTGAAGTTATCTTGAAAATACTCTGCTTCATGCTCTATCCTCCGCCTTGTAAACTACTTTTCCATTATGCACCGTCAGCAGGCATCTGCCGAATACCTCACGCCCCGCGAACGGTGTGGCGCGCCCCATCGAAAGAAAATCTTCCGGGTCTATTTTATACGCTTCGCTTATCTCAAACACCGCGAAGTCATTATTTGTGTCTATCCCGAAGCGCTCTTTCGGCTTGAAGCTCATCAGCTCAACGAGCCTGTCGAGCGTTATGATATTTTTCATCACAAGCTCTGTGTAGAGCACCGGAAACGCGGTTTCGAGCCCGACAACGCCCATGAGGCTCTTTTCGAGCCCGCGCCCTTTTTCTTCTGCGCTGTGCGGCGCGTGGTCGGTCGCTATCATGTCTATCGTGCCGTCGTTTATGCCCTCTATGAGAGCCTTTTTATCTTCGCGGCTTCTCAGCGGCGGGTTCATCTTGAAGCGCCCGTCCTCCTGCATATCCTCGTCGCAGAGCACGAGATAGTGCGGCGCTGTCTCGCTTGTTACGTCGACTCCGCGCGCCTTTGCCTGCCTTATCAGCTCGACGCTCTCCTTTGTTGAAATGTGGCAGACGTGATATGCGCAGCCCGTCTCCTCCGCAAGGCGCAGGTCGCGCTCGATTTGCTTGTATTCGCTCGCGCTCGAAATGCCCCTGTGCCCGTGCATTCTTGCGTATTCGCCGTCGTGGATATATCCGCCGAAGAGCAGGGAGTTGTCCTCGCAGTGTGCGGCGATTATCTTGCCGAGCCTCTTGGCGGCGGTCATCGCCTCTCTCATCATTTCGTCATTCTGAACGCCTTTTCCGTCGTCGGAGAACGCGCAGACTTTGTCGGACATAGCTTCCATGTCTGCGAGCTTTTCGCCTTTTTCGCCGACGGTTATCGCGCCGTAGGGCAGAACTTTTATCGCCGCGCCGCGCTTTATCGCGTCCAACTGAACTTGCAGATGCTCCGCGCTGTCCGGCACGGGGTCGAGGTTCGGCATCGTGCAGACCGCCGTGTATCCTCCGTGCGCCGCGGCGGCAGAGCCGGAAGCAATGGTTTCTTTATAAGAAAAACCCGGCTCTCTGAAATGCACATGAACATCACAAAGACCGGGCACAATAATATATTTTTTTGAAATAACGGGCGAAAGACCTCCGTCGGCAAGGAACTTTTCCGCAAAGGCTCTTATTTTTTCGTATCTGCAAGCGAAGTCGTGCGTCATTTTTGCGTCTCCTTTAAAAATATAAAAGAAAAAGTCCTGCTGCCGCAAGACTGTGTATGCAAAGAACGCCGGAACATCAACGCCGACTATCCGTATTCATCACCAATCTTGCCGGCATCTCTGTACCGCTTAAAAATTGATTTGTTTTATTATACCAACAGCCGCCCGCTTTGTCAAGATGTCTGTTATAAATGAAGTAATTGTAAATTATTTTCGTTATGACATAAAAGCATTGACTTCGCGCCTATAATACATATATAATGGATAGAAAGCGGCAATCAGACGCTTAAAAAGGGAGGAGAAATTCAAAAATGAAATGGAACATCATCACCGATTCAAGCTGTGATATGTTCGGCTTTGACAAGGAGCATGAGAACATCGTGTTTTCTTCCGTGCCGTTCACTATCAGCGTAGGAGACGAAAACTTTGTTGACGACCGCAACCTCGATGTTGACGGAATGATCGACTCGATGGATGCCTGTGCAGAGGCGAGCCACACGGCGTGTCCGTCGCCGCATGCGTGGCAGGAGAAATTCGAGCAGGAGGGCAATGTCATTGCCATCACTATTTCGAGCAAGCTCTCCGGCAGCTACAACAGCGCGTGCGCCGCAAAGGATATGGTGCTCGAAGAGCAGCCCGATAAGAAAATCGTCGTTATCGACTCGCGCTCCGCGGGTTCGGAGCTTGTTCTGCTCGTCAAAAAAATCTGCGAGCTTATCGAGTCCGGCGCGGACTTTGAGACCGTCGTTGAAAAGGCGGAGCTTTATTCCCGCCACACCCATGTCGTTTTCGCTCTCTCGTCGTTCAACAATCTTGTCAAGAATGGCCGCATGAGCAAAATCGTCGGCTTCGTCGCTAATAAGCTCGGCTTCTGGGGCATCGGTATCGGCAGCGAGCAGGGCACGATCGAGATAAAGCAGAAGATACGCGGCAGCAAGAAAGCGCTCGACGCGATAATCGAGGATATGAAAGAGCGCGGCTACAACTGCGGCAAAGTCGTCATCAGCCATTGCCGCAACGCGGAGTTCGCCGAGAGCGTCAAGTCGGCTATCCAGTCTGTCTGGGATAAGGCGGAGGTCAAGATAGTCCACGCGCGCGGACTTTGCAGCTATTACGCCGAAAAGGGCGGGCTGATAATCGGCTTCTGATTACTTAAGTCCCTTTGTGCCGCCCCTGAAAGGGGAGGCGGCGCGACCGCAGGTCGTGACGGAGGGGTTGAACTTACCGCATAATAAAAAGGACTGCTCATCCGGGCAGTCCTTTTAGTATGTATCTTATTCTGCGCTTTCCTCTTTGGGCAGGTCGCTCGTGCAGTGCGGGCACTTGACTGCATCGATCGGAATCTCAGTGCAGCAGAACGGGCAGACTTTCGTGGTCGCGGGAGCGGGCTCTTCGACTTTTTCGTGGATGAGCTTCGATTTTGCCGTCGCCATGAGCTTTATGACGAGGAAAATTGCGAGCGCGATTATCAGAAAATCGAGGATAGTCTGAATGAAGTTGCCGTAGTTGAGCGTGGCGTATCCTGCCTCGGCAGCGAGCGCGGGAGTCGTGTACTTCGCGGGGTCAAATCCCGTGCGGTCGCCGAGAACGACGAACATATCCTTGAGGCTGCCGCCGCCTGTTATCAGACCGACGAGCGGCATGATGAGGTCGGAGACGAGCGAAGTGACTATCTTGCCGAACGCGCCGCCGACTACAACGCCGACCGCCATGTCAACGACATTTCCCTTTGAGATAAACGCCTTGAATTCTTCAACGAGTTTGATCTTTTTCATCTTTATACACCCCTGTATAATTTATATACCTTTATTATATATACGCCGCTTGCCCACGGCAAGAGTTTTTTGAAATTTTGGGAGGAGCTATGGCAGAAATATTTTATCATACCTTTGACCCCGTCTATGACAATCATTCGCGCGTGCTGGTACTCGGCTCGTTCCCGTCCGTGAAGTCGCGTGAGCAGGGATTTTATTACGGACACCCGCAGAACCGCTTCTGGAAAGTGCTCTCCGCCGTGTTTTCTTCGCCCGTGCCGCAGAGCATAGATGAGAAGAAAAAACTGTTGCTTGATAACGGTGTCGCGCTATGGGATGTCGCACAGAGCTGCGAGATAAACGGCTCGAGCGACAGTAGCATGAAGAATGTCCGCCCGAACGATATATATACATTATTATATACTACCGGCATCGACCGCGTTTTCGCAAACGGCAAGACCGCCGCGCGGCTCTATGAAAGGTTCATCCTGCCGCAGACAAATGTCCCCATAACCGCCCTCCCGTCAACCAGTCCCGCAAACGCCGCATTCAGTCTTGACGATTTGTGCGAGCGATGGCGGATTATTCGCAATTTGTAGTACGCGGCGGCACAGAATGCAGCTCGGAACAAAGCGAATTAAACAGCATAAATAGGGTAATCCCCCACCTCTGTCCCCAATTTTGGACTCCCTGACCCCGGCTTGAATATATCAATAAAGCAATTTTTGTGCAAAGTGCAAAAAATGGTTTTGGCAAAATAAACTGTTTCTAATCTATATATAAAATTTGAACTTTTGTGTTGACAAACAAAAGAGGCGCGAGTAAAATAAGGTTACAGTGTAATGGTATAGGTATGTGGAGAGGTGGCCTCTTTTCGCGGAAACCGATGCCGTTGCAGTTGCGGCAGCGCCAATGACGCCGCTGCGGAAAATAAAGGGCAAGAAAATGCACCGTACGCCATGCGTACAAGCCCGGTGCAAAAATCAAAAGAAAGGTGATAATTATGAAGACAAGAAAAGTCGGCAAGATAGTGTCGCTGCTCGTCGCCATAGTGCTCGTTGCAACGATCATGATTCCTGCCGCCAGTGTCCTCGCGGATTCGTCAGAATATGCCGGGGTTACTTGGACAGAGGTCGGCGATTTTGCATCACTGAAGCAAGCGTTTGATAAGGCAAATAAGACCGGCGAGAAGACTTATATCCGTCTTACTTCGGACATAACTCTTCAGAGACCTTATTTCAGCAATGATGAAATTACCGGCGGCGGAACCAACTGGGACAAGATGTATCTCTATTCAACCACAAGAATAACAGAGATTGAAGAGAAACTGAGCGGCAATTGGGCTAGCGGTAAAAAGACAACCCATGATTTCGCATGGCTTATGTCGCAGGCGAACTCCCCGTTTAATGTCAGCGATCACAATGCATACTTTTACGGCTATACGGAGGACGAACTGAAAAACGGCTTCCCGGTTGACAAGGGAATGCAGGATTATGTCGGAATGGGCACGAATGCCACAAAAAATGCCGGCCTGCTCCTGGGATCAAAGGGATCCGGTTCTGACGAGAAGATAGGCTACGAATACAGCGAGCGTATGCTTGTTGTTAATGAGAATGCCGATATCACCGTCGACCTCTATGGCAAGACCATGAAGGCCAGCGACTATAATCCGTATGACAGCACGCCCCAGTACCAGATGAGCGCTATCAAGGTCAACAAGGGCGGCGCTTTGACCGTTGTGGACCTCTCCTCCGAGCAGACCGGTACTATTTCCGGCGGTACGGGCAACGTGTATTATAAGGAAACTGTTTCTGTGGATAACAGCGAACGTACCCGTGACGCAATGTTCAATGAAGATTGGACGGTAAAAAATATTTCCGACTGGTGGAATTGGAGTCATAAAAGCGGTAAGTACAATATCAAATATCAATCGAAATCAGTATGGGTTGAAAACGTTAAGGAGTCCCGCGGCGGCGGTATCTATGTTGAAAACGGCGGCGTATTTACTCTTAAGAGCGGTAAAATAAGCGGAAACCAGGCATTTATGGAGCCCGGAAGAGGAATTTTTGCGGCCGACGTTGATTCCTATGCTAAGGGCGGCGGCGTTTACGTTGAGGCCGGCGGCGTGTTCAATATGTTCGGCGGCGAGGTTTCCAATAATGCCACTCGCTCGTTCTTCAAGAACTGGAGCACTGGCAATGACAGAATTTATCACGCTTATTCCGAAGGCGGCGGCATTTACCTTGAGGGCTCTCAGGAAGAGACTGTGAACGGTGCTACCGTAACTGTCCCCGGCGCGGTCTTAAATATGACCGGCGGTAAGATAGCAGAAAACGCAGCTTACGCTCAGGGCGGCACCAATGCTTCCTCCAAATCCCGTATAACGCACGCGAGCGGCGCGGGCATATATGTCGGCACCGGCGCTGTCTGCAACATAAAGGGCGCCGACTCCGATTCGGCCTCCACCAATATCGAAATGATGAAGAGCTTCCCGCAGGTCGTTAACAATTCCTGCGGCGGCCAGATCGTTAAGGCCTCTTATACCACAAACTCCGCCATTGAAGTTAAGGGCGGCGGTATATATAATGACGGTACCGTCAACGTAAAGAATGCTCTGATTGCCTCCAACGATTTCTCCGAGGCCAGACAGTCTGACGCAAAGACGACAGTCCACACTATGCGTGACGAATACCTTCCCGAAGGCCAGAGAACAATAACCTATTCCGACGGTAAGACCGCGACTCTTCCCGGCACAGGCACAGACCTTGCGCTCTATGTTCTTGATTATTGGGAAGATATCAGCAACGAGACCTACGGCGGCGGACAGAAGGGTATTAAGCAGCGTCCCAAGACCTATATTACCCGTCTTGATGACAGATTTACCGATAACCTTCAGCTTGCAACCGAGGAAGTTGCTCATGGAACAAGCGGTATTTTCGGCAGCGTTATCGTTAATGATAACATGAAGGTAACCTCCGACGGCGCAGGCGTTTGCGTCGGCGAAAACGGAAAGCTCGTTGTCGGTGAGCGTACATGGATTACCGATAACTATGACTTCCTCACCAACGGCCATATGGCGTTTAATTCGATCAGAAACTACAAGCGTTTCTGGGAGCAGAACAGAACGGTCGTTGATGACAGAGTTTACAAAACCGACGATACCAACGGAGCAGGTGCGACCTATACGGATCCCGCCGGCGGTTGGGTATATTACGGCACTACTAACTCAAACGTAAACGACGGCTATGCCTATTCGGATACCTCCGACGACGTTTATCTTCCCGACGGAGCTGTTATATATAAGGGCGGCTCGCTGTTCGAGTCCAAGATCGGCGTCAACTATTGGAATATGGTCAATGCCGACGGTTCTGCCGTTGAGGCTGAAAGAGGCCTCGGCCAGGCAGGCAGCCGTGCAGGCAACCGTGTTATTGTTGCAACAGGCAAGAACCTTGACGCCTCCTTCTGGGGTGATTCGGTAGCACAGCCCACAGCAAGAGATATTCAGTTCTTCTATGCAAACGATAACAATAAGAACTGGGAGAAGAGCAACTATACTCTGCCGGCATATTACACGGATGATATGGGCAGAACTATTTGCGACCTTCGCGCTACAAATTCAAATAACTGGGAAGACAGATACAGAGTTACCGCTATCTCTACATCTAACCCCGGTATCAAGAGAGATTCTTCTCCGTATGAGGGATATATAAACTACGATGTTGAGTATCCCGCAAGTCGTTGGGCGTCCGGTACTCAGGGATACTATGCAGGACATGATATCGCAACCAACGGCGGTTATTGGACCTACTACAAGGATACCTCTTACAGAATAAGCGATCCCGACTGGACACCCGATAACACGGACTTCCGTCCTAAAAACGGTGAGTTCATGAACTCTACCGTTAACTTCCCGCAGCGCTCATATCAGCTTACTGCTGAAATGAAGACAATGAACAAGTCTTATCTCCAGGCTAAGTACATAGACTACAAGGTAGTTTATGATACCACAACCTTCGGTACCGAAGCAGCTCCCGTCCTTCGTTTCGGTAAGACTGACAGCGATACACGTAATATGTATGTCACCGTCAACTTCGACGAGGCGAATAAGCACTATTACGGTCTGTCGAACCAGCCTTCGTTCACCCTTAACGATTCGGTTTCGACCAGCAACTTCACAACGTCGGTCAATCCGTTCCTGAACAACCTTGACCAGAATCTTACCAATTCGACTTTCACCTTCTACGGTGCCAACAAGCCTACGGGAACTATAGATATCGCAAAGGTCGTTCCGGACTATTCGGCATATGGCAAGATTGCGCAGCTCAACTATTTCCTGAACCTTTCTAACGTAGACAGACTGGCAACACAGACATCCATCTCAAAGGGTTCCGACAACAAGGAGCTTACAGACCTTTACTTCAAGGGCTGGCAGTTCTATACCTCCTACGAGTACGGACCCGAGGTAGTCACTCTTGACAATAAGGTGGCGCGTCAGACAGTCAGCCTTGACGGCAGTACGCTTGATTATCGCGGATACTTTGCCGCAGATCTGAGCAAGATCTTCAACTCTAACGTCAACGCTCAGCCCTGCCCGTCCATGACAGCTCTTTGGTACAGCAAGGAAGAGCTCGCCGAGGCCCGTAAGAAGGTCTCCAACGTCAGATTCCAGACTGTTCAGCGTCAGAACGATGACGGCTCTGTTACCAACCTCCTTCGCTTTGTTGCCATCGCAGGCTCTCAGTATCCTGATTTCGACGAGATCGGCTTCGTCATCTCGACAACCAACGCAACTCCCACCATCGAGGGCGGTTATGATTACGTTGTCAAGAGCAAGGTCTATGAGAAGCTCGGCGTCAACAGGACTGCCGGTGCCGCAAAGACCTACTACGATGTTGACAAGCTCCTTGGCGGAACTTATTCCGGCCACCAGAGCGTCACTGTCGAAGATGCAACGTGGAGCTTCACCCCGGGCAGCCAGTTTGCAGCTAATGTTACTACGGGTGCTACAGGCAAGGCAGGCTACAAGGATGCGGGTCTGTTCTACACCAACATCGTTATCACCGATGCTAATAAGGACACCGTTTACTTCGTAACTCCTTATGCCAAGATGGGCAACACCTACTATTACGGTGAGTCCCGTGCCGCCTGCTATGCAGACGCCCCCACCGCTTGATGAAACCTGAGATTCTATAGGAGATGTGCACTATGAAAAATTATGAGAAACCTATCGCAGAAGTCCTCCTGTTTCGTCTTGCAGAAGTCAGAATGGTTCCGCGTATAAGCATTGGCGAAGGTACTGATGATAACTACGCCAAGAAGCACAACGGTTCCGGCGACTGGGACGGCGACAAGTGATTTTGCGCTTTCACGGTTTATGAAAGGAGAAGAGTTCGCTATGAAAAAAACTCTCAAAGCTGTTATAGCTATGATACTTGTTCTGGCGCTCGGCTTTGCTGTTGCTGCCCCTGTCTTCGCAGCTTCCGCTTCAACCGTTGCCCAGTCGGCAAGCATTAAGGACTTCTTCAAGAAGATTGGAGATTCCATAAAGAAATTTTTTGAGAAGATCTTTAAGCCCACGCCCAAGCCCGACCCGCAGCCCGATGTCCCGTCTACGGACGGCTCGGTTGAGGCTGAGAGCGTCCCGATTGACGATTCTCAGGACAAGGGTAACACCATCGGCAAGAATGACGTTTACGCCAGCCCGCTGTGGTAAAAAGAATTGAGCAATTTTAGTATAAAAATTGCAGATTTACCGGTAGGTATCTCCTGCACGCACCCTCACCTTTCGGATGTGTGCAGTGAGTACCTCACCGATGAGGCTCCGCTGTTTTCGGTTGGGGCCGATGAAGAACACAAAGAGGAGCTCAGAAAGTTTTTTCTGGGCTCTTCTCAAGTGTTTTCTGATGCTTTTTTGGAGAGCGTCGCAGTGCAGGAAAAGGTCTGCGCCGCCGTTCTCGATTATGATGCCGCCGTCTTTCATGCCGCCCTTATTTCTTTTGACGGGCAGGGCATAGCTTTTGCCGCGCCGAGCGGCACGGGAAAGAGTACACATATCAAACTTTGGCAGAGACTCTACGGCGACCGCGTTGAGATAATCAACGGCGACAAGCCGCTTTTCACTCTGCGCTCCGGTCGCTTCTTCGCGTCCGGTATGCCCTGGTGCGGAAAAGAAAACTGGGGCTGCAACAAAACCGTTCCGCTCAAGGCGATCTGCTTCATCGATCGCGCGGAACACAATTCGATTTCGCCGCTCGAGGACAATCGGGAGATAATGAGCCGCCTGTTTTTGCAGCTCGTCATGCCCGAGGAACACCGCCTCATGGTGAAATATCTTGATTTTGCAAATAAGCTGATAAATACCGTTCCGTTCTACCTTCTGCGCTGCAACATGGATTTATCTGCCGCGCAGACCGCGCACGACGGCATTTTCGGCATAGAATAAAGAGGTTGCTATGAAAGTTAAAGACGGTTTCTATCTGACCGCTATCGGCACTGATTTTGTGATAATCGCCAGCACTCCCGAGACAAAGAAGGAGTTCGACGGCATGCTTCGCCTGAACGAGACGGGCGCTTTCCTCTGGAAGAAGCTCACCGACGGCGCGAGCGAGACGGAACTTGCCGATGCGCTTGCCGCCGAATACGGCGTTTCACGCGAGGTATCCGAAAAAGACACCGCCGATTTTCTTGACGTTATCCGCTCCGCCGGATTCATCGAGGAATAATATGGACGCTTCGATGTCTTACGAGACGCTTATCGCCGCCGCGGGCAGCGTCGTTATTGAGCCGCGTGGCATCAGTATGCTCCCTTTTCTGAAGGAGGGCAGAGATTCGGTGCGCCTTGTTAGCCCGACCGCCGCGCCGCGCAAATATGATATCGTACTCTACCGCGTGCGTGATGAATATGTGCTCCATCGAATTATCGGCTTTGACGACGATAATTATATAATCTGCGGCGACAACTGCCGCGGATGGGAGCGCGGACACGGACGAGGGGATATAATAGCCGTCGTCGATGAGATATACAGAAACGGCAGGACCGAAAAGCCGCACTGTCTCAAAAATCGAATCTACGAGCGCCTTTGGTGCTCGTCATTACTAAAAAGAATTGTTATGAAATTGAGAAAAAATAAACAAAACGCCGAGATTTAATCTAAAATCTTGGCGTTTTTTCTTTTATTATTCCAATTAGAAGAGATTTTTCTGTGTGCAGTCTATATAATACTATCAAGCCGTTTCAAAAACAGCAGCAAAAAAGATCCGCTGCCGGTTATTTTGCGGCGGCGGATCCTCTTCTATTTAAACAGTGTGCAGCCCGACTGACGGAACCGCTCAATCATTTCGTGTGCCTTTTCGACGCTCAGCCCGAAATGCTCGCACAGGCACTCTATGCACATACACTCATGAGCGCCGCGGTTGACCATCTTGCGGTGGAACCCGATGTCGTCATTGGTCAGCAGCTTTGAACATTTGATGCAGTATGTCATTTCTTCAGCTTGCAGATGAAGCAGGCGCAGTCATGAGCCTCAAGATGCATCTGCATGAACTCCTTCTTGACTCCGATGCACTCGCCCGTGAACGCGTCGGTCATCTCAAGTCCGTAGCCGGAGGCGGCAGATATGCCTATGTTCTCAAAATAGAACGGAACGCCGCACTTACTCTCGCTGAAGTTGACGAAAAGAATGGCGATTTCATTGTTTGAAAGGAGCTTTGCAAAGACTATCTTGTCGTTCCAGCTCTTGGTTGCGACGAATGCCGGACGGGACTCCTCGTCCTGATTGATTCTGATGAGCCTTTCATTCTTGACGAGGTCAAGGCAGAAGTCGTTCATGCATCTCAGGTCGCCGCCGAGCATCAGCGGGGACGAGAACATGCACCAGAGCGCGAACTGTGTCTTGTAGTCAACGTCAGAGCAACCGACCGAGCCGACATTGCCTTTGCCGTACATGCCGACGGTGAGCATATCGATGTCGTTGAAGCAGCCGGGTGCGGAATAAGCGAGGTTGTCGATTTGGCTTAGCGCGATATCGGCAAACGAACGGAAGCTGTCGTTTATATCGCCGGTCGAGCGATACATATGCGCGCCCGCCGAGCGAATCCAGCGGCTGACTTCGTCGTTGCCCCAGTTGCAGGCGGAGAAGAGAATCTCGCGTCCGCAGGCTCTGAGAGCCATGCCCATTTTTCTGTAGAGCAGGGGACCGTTTGCACTGTCCGGCTTGTAGCAGAAGTCATATTTCAGGAAGTCTACGCCGTATTCGGCAAAGGTCTCGGCGTCGAGATATTCATGGTCAAAGCTGCCCGGATAGTCGGCGCAGGTGCGTGTTCCGGCGCAGGAATACATGCCGAACTTGAGCCCCTTGCTGTGGACATAGTCGCTGACTGCTTTCATCCCGTTGGGGAACTTCTCCTCGTCGGGGACTATCTTTCCCGTCTGCGGGTCGCGCTCTCGCTTGCTCCAGCAGTCGTCGATGACAAGATACTCATATCCGCAGTCACGCAGACCGAGCTCGACCATCTTGTCGGCGGTTTCTTTGATAAGCTGTTCGTTGATGTTTTCGCCGAATGTGTTCCAGGTGTTGAAACCCATAGGCGGAGTTTTTGAAAGCATTCGATCACTCCTAAATAGATTTTTTGTTCAACCTATATTAACATATATGGGTATCAAAGGCAACAAAAAAAACTGCCGCACCCGCAAAAGGTGCGACAGCTTTTTGTCGGTACATTAAGCAGCGCCGAAAATCTTGAGAATCAGCTGGAAGATAGCGTCAACTATCTGCTTGCTCAGACCGTGCTCTTCGAGGAATCTGAGAATGTCGCCGACAAACTTCAGGAAAGCCTGAAAAAGCTCTGCCGCTTCCTGGCCGCCCGCCTGAAGCTTCGCAAAAAGCTCGACTATTTGGTGAATGAGCGTTGTGATGAATTCCATTATTTTTGCCTCCTTTTATTCTTGCGGGAATTAATAAAATATTAGCACATTTTTTCTTTCGCGGCAATAGTCAAATCGGCAAAATTAGCATCGGCAGAAATAATTTTTTCGTTACTTTGCTCACGAATAATAATCTATGTGTCGAAAAGCTTCAAGGTCGGTCGATATAAAAGACAAAACAGACAGCGGTGAGGCTGTCTGTTCTGCCAAAAAAGGAGTCAATTTTCAAAAAAGAAGTCAATCTTTGATAATTGTATTTGCGTGTCTTATTTAATAAGACCAAGGATAGCATCAAAGATAGCCTTGACGATAGCCTGTGCGTCGAAAGAAGCGCCGGCAAAACCAAGAATCTTTTCGATCATCTCAAAGATAGTTGCTAACATGTGCGATGTCCTCCCTTCTCCCTTGATAAGACAATTGCTTGTCTCCTTACGTTCAAATTATAACAGCAAATATTTTTGCTTGTCAAAAGGGAATTGAGAGTTTTGTATATTTTTTAACGTCTTTTGGCCATATTATAAACAGTTTGTAAATAAAATTTATAAATAATACAAGTTTATTCGCAGTATGTATATTTATGCATATTGTTAGTTAAAAAAAGAGAAAATAAAAGTAGGTGATTCATGATGTTTTTTTACAGGTTCCTTTATGTGTTCATCTGGCCGCTGTTCCGCCTCCTCTTTCATCCGAAGGTGAGAGGCAGGGAAAATATCCCGAAGAGCGGCGCGATTATCTTTGCGGGTAATCACAAGAGCAACCTCGACTGCGTTTTGCTGGCTACGTGCCTGTGGCGTCAGGTTCATTTTATGGCGAAGGATGAGCTGTTCCGCGGCGCCGCAGGCGGATTTTTCCGAGCCCTGGGCACAATTCCCGTCAACAGGCGCATCCGCGATGCCTCCGCCTTGAGCGAGGCTCAAAAGGTGCTTGACGCCGGCGGAATCATCGGCATCTTTCCGGAGGGCAGCTTCAACCGGACGAAGGAAACTGTCATGCCGTTTAAGCCCGGCGCCGCAAGAATGGCGGCAAGAAGCCACGCAGCGCTTGTCCCGTTTGCGATAAAGGGGAAATATACCGTAATCGGCAGGCGTGTGGAGATAGAGTTTTATCCGGCGATAGAAACGGCGGAAAGAGATGCCGCGTCAATAGGACACGAGCTCGAAAATACGGTGAGAGAGGGACTCGAAAATGGGAAAAGATAACGATAGGGGATTCAAAGTAATAACAGCGTTTATAAAGCCGGGCTTTAGACTGCGCTTTTCGCCGACAATTATAGGCGCGGAAAACATTCCGAAGGACGGCGCGGTTGTAATCGCCGGAAATCATAAAAATATAAGCGATCAGTTTTTGGTGTTTTTAGCGACAAAGCGAGTTGTCAATTATATGGCCAAGCGCGAGTATTTTGACGGTGCGCTCGCCCCGCTTTTCAGATGGGCGGGGTGCATCCCCGTAAACCGTGACGGCTTCGACGCCGCGGCGGTCAGAAGAGCGATAAAAATTCTGAAAAGGGGCGGCGCCGTCGGAATCTTCCCGGAGGGCACGCGCAACAAAACGGACGCGCTCTTATTGCCGTTTAAGCCCGGCGCCGTTGCCATTGCCCAAAGAGGCGGCGCCGTAATAGTGCCGTTTGCGATAACCGGAGAGTACGAGAGAAAGGGCGGGCTGAAAATTGTTTTCGGCAAGGCTTTTTCGCCGGCGGATATGAGCCCGGAAGCGGCGACCGAAAAATTGTACAATGAGGTCAGAGATTTGCTAACCGCCCGGTAAATCGCCCGGAATCGAACAAAAAACGACTGTTTTAAAAAATTTTTTGTCATTTTGCATTGAAATTTTATTTCGTGCTTTCTTCAATTTGTTGTGGTTTTTCCGTTGACTTTTGGCATATATTGTGATACAATCCAATCGTAGGAGATTATACCCTGCGCGAATCGGCGCAGATCTTCAAAAAAATCGAACATTTGTGTTGACAAACCGAATATTTGTGCTATAATTAGAGACAGAAAGAACAAATGTTCCGATTTTTTCCGTAAGGAGGAAGCAAAAATGACAAGTACATTCATAATTGTTTCGGTTCTCGAAGTTGCCGCTGTGGCTCTTATAATAACAGGCTTTGTGTTTGAGAAGAAGCTGATCAATTTTGAGGAGAAGTTTGAGACTGCTCTTGCCAAGAAGATCGCTCACTTCCTCTGCACCAACAAGTATACCAAGGCTCATTTTGTCAAAGAGAAGAAGACCGCTCAGCGCCGCAGCGCAGCCAAGACTGCGTTCGAGCCCGAGACCGTCTCTCCGACTCCCGGCAGAAAGAGCAACAGAGTTGCCTGATCTTTTTCGAAAATCGCATGAGTTTGACCGCCCTGCCATTTCGGCAAGGCGGTCGTTTTCACTTTAGCGGTCTTATGGAATGTCAGCAGCCACAGCCGTTGTTGCAGCCACATCCGCAGTCAGAAGCTCTGGAGACGCCATTATTGCAGCCGCAGCCCGTGTCACAGAGCAGAAGGATGATGATAAGGAAAATGCACCAGTTGTTTGAGCAACCCATCGTTTTGCCTCCTCTTCAGTTACTAAGAAAGAGTGCCGCGGTTTTGACTCGAGCACCGCTTTCATCAACATATTATGAAGCACCGCTTTTTGCGGTTACACTTTCTGAACCCAAACATAATTTTCTTTTCTCCGGCGTAAACTAATAAGAAACCGGAGGTGTTTTATATGCTGTTTGACAAGAACGGAGAAGTCGTGAGCTACGACGAGTCGGATATCTTCTGCGACGAATTTATGCGCGCGGATGAGCATATTGACCCGTCTTATTATATAAATTACGCCGGAGCGCAAAGCGGAAAATCAAAGAAAACACGAGATAGAGTCAGTAAATCAAAGCATGAGCGAGATAATTAAAAATATTTTGCCCGATGGGTGATTTTTGACCTTTTCTGACTTTTGACCGGAGTTTGCATCGGGGTTATAATAAAGCTAAAGGTCAAAGAAAGTCAAAGATAAAAAGAGGTGACGGCAATGAGCCTTAGCAGTCAGATAACGGGCATGATACTCGAAATGCTCGGCAACAGCGGAACTATCGAGATACAGCGCAACGAGCTTGCGCAGACGATAGGCTGCGTCCCGAGCCAGATAAACTATGTTATCGCTTCGCGTTTCACGCCGGAACAGGGCTATATTGTCGAGAGCCGCAGAGGCGGCGGAGGATATATCAGAATAAGGCGTGCGGCGATGGAGCCGGATCAGAAGGTCATGCACGCAGTCAACGCCGTAGGCGATAAGCTCGACGAGCGAACTGCCCGCGCGCATCTGGCGGAGCTCGTCAGCACGGGTGTTATAGATAAACACGCCGCCATGCTGATGCTCAGCGCAGTGTCGGACAACGCTCTGCGACCTGCCGCCGTCGGGGACAGGGACGCCGTCAGAGCGTCGGTATTCAAACAACTGCTGCTCGTTGAAATGGGCAGAAACGGATAAAGGAGGAACACATATGCTTTGTCAGAACTGTGGAAAAAATGAAGCGACAACTCACATAAAGCAGGTCATAAATGGCGACACGGCTGAGCGCCATCTCTGCTCCGAATGTGCCGAGCATCTCGGCTACGGCGACGCGTTCTCGGGCTTCGGCTTCGATGTTGCCGGACTTTTCGGGAACTTCTTCGGCGATGCAGTCCATTCGCTCGGCGCGCCGAGAAAGGTGGTTCGCTGCCCGAAATGCGGCTCTTCGTTCAATGATATCGTCCGCGAGGGCAGAGTCGGCTGCGCGGAGTGCTACAAAGTTTTTTATAACGAGCTCAAACCCTCGCTCCAGCGCATTCACGGTCAGATTCACCACAGCGGCAAGATAGCTTCGACCGCCGAGCCTGTCAGCGAGGAAGAGGCAAAAATCGACGAAAAAGAGGAGCTCAAAAAGCAGATGGACGAGGCGGTTGCCGCGCAGAACTTCGAGCTTGCGGCGCAGCTTCGCGACAGGATAAAAGAGCTTGAGGGAGGGAACGAAAATGAGTAAATGGTATGTCGACAAGGGCGAACAGGGCGATATAGTCCTGAGCACCCGCGTGCGTCTTGCGCGCAACTTAGAAGAGTTCCCGTTCCCGTGCCGCCTCGACACGGCGAGCAGAATAAAGGTCAACGAAAAAGTCCGTGACACTCTGCTCGCCTGCGTGCCCGAGCTGGGGCTCCACTATGTCACAATGGATTCGCTCAGCCGCGAGCAGGCGATATCTCTCGCCGAGCGGCATCTGATAAGCCCGGAGTTCGCTTCCGTGCGCGAGGGCAGGGCGCTCATGCTCACTGAAGATGAGACGGTCGGCATCATGCTCTGTGAGGAGGATCATATCCGCGTCCAGGTCATGAAAGCGGGTCTCGCGCTCATGGATTGCTATGTCCTCGCCGATAAAATTGACTCCGCGCTCGATAAGAAGCTGAATTTCGCGTTTGACGAGAGTCTCGGCTATCTGACCCAGTGCCCGACGAATCTCGGCACAGCCATGCGCGCGTCCGTCATGCTGCATCTGCCTGCGCTCAGAAGAAGCGGTCAGCTCGCAGTCCTCAGCTCGACCATATCCAAGCTCGGTCTGACCCTTCGCGGCGCATACGGCGAGGGCAGGGAGTCGCGCGGCGATATCTATCAGCTGAGCAATCAGATAACCCTCGGCATAACCGAGCAGGCGGCGATAGAGAACCTCCAGTCGATAACCCGCCAGCTCGTCACCCAGGAGCGCGCGGCGGCGGAGCGTATGTGCGCCGATGTCGCGATGCAGGACAAAATATACAGAGCTCTCGGAATTTTGCAGAGCGCGCGTGTGCTGTCCTGCGACGAGATGATGGATCTTATATCCCTTGTGCGCCTCGGCTCGGCAAGGGGAATACTTGATATACCTATAGAAAAACTTAACGAACTGCTCGTCAATATGCAGCCCGCCACCATAAGCGCTGCGAACGGCAAGCATATCGATGCGCGGCAGAGGGACTGCCTCAGAGCGGACGCGGTGCGCGAGGCATTGTCCTAAAATACTGCCGATAAACATATATAAAAACATATATCTTTCGATTCGTCGGCAATTTTCCGGCAATAATCTCTATTGTACGGTTCACCGCGGAAAGGAATGATGATATGTATAAGTTTACCGGCTTCACCCAGAAAGCCAACGACGTGCTCAACGCCGCCATTGAATATGCGGAGAATGTGGGGCACACCTATATCGGCAGCGAGCATCTTCTGCTCGGCCTGCTGACCCAGAACGGCGGGATAGCCTATACCGTTCTGATAAACAAAAAGCTTACCGCCGGCAAGGTCGAGGATGCCATCAGAAACAGCATCGGCTTTGGCGTGCCGACGGTGCTGACTCCGGGCGATTTCACGCCCAGATGCAAAAATATTATTGAGAGCGCAATGATTCAGGCGCGGGATATGGGTCACAACTATGTCGGCACGGAGCATCTGCTTATCGCCATGATAAAAGAGGGCTCGAGCGCGGCAACCGCCGTTATGACCCGCCTCGGCGTGTCACCGCAGGAGATTTTGCAGGAGCTTTTGAAAGCGTTCGGCTCGGCGTCGGGTAAAGATTCCGGAAAGCCGGAGACGGTCAAAAAGCCCGGCGGCAGAACGGATACCCCGACCCTCAATCAATATGGGCGCGACCTGACTTCGTTTGCCGCGGCGGGCAGAATTGACCCCGTTATCGGCAGGCAGAAGGAGATAGAGCGCGTCATTCAGATTCTCTCGCGCAGAACGAAGAACAACCCCTGTCTGATAGGTGAGCCTGGAGTCGGCAAGACGGCAATCGCCGAGGGGCTCGCGCTGAAAATCGCCACGGGCGAAGTGCCCGAACTGCTCAAGGGCAAGCGCATAGTCTCGCTCGACCTCACGGGCATGGTTGCCGGTACAAAATACAGAGGCGATTTCGAAGAGCGCGTCAAATCCGCCATTGAAGAAGTTTCAAAGGCGGGGGATGTCATTCTCTTTATAGACGAATTGCATACGCTCATCGGTGCAGGCTCGGCGGAAGGTGCGGTCGATGCCGCGAATATTTTGAAGCCCGCGCTTGCCCGCGGCGAGATGCAGGTCATCGGTGCAACCACGCTCGAAGAATACCGTAAGCATATCGAAAAGGATGCCGCGCTCGAGCGCCGCTTTCAGCCCGTCACGGTCGGCGAACCGAGCGAGGACGAGGCGGTCGCGATACTTATGGGCATCCGCGACAAATACGAGGCGCACCATAAAGTCAGAATAACCGACGACGCGATAAAGGCGGCGGTGAAAATGTCGGTGCGCTATATCGGCGACAGATATCTGCCCGATAAGGCGATAGATTTAATAGACGAGGCAGCGTCGCGCGTCAGGCTCGGTGCATTCACAGCGCCGCCGGATCTCAAAGATATGGAGGACAGACTCCGCGCCCTCGCCGAAGAAAAAGATTCGGCGGTGAATTCTCAGGAATTCGAGCACGCCGCGCAGATACGCGACGAGCAGAAGAAGCTGAGCGACGAACTCGAGCGCGCAAAGCACAGCTGGCGCGAGGAATCGAGCAAGAAAATAGGTGAGGTCACGGCTGATAATATAGCCGAAATAGTCTGCGCGTGGACTGGAATACCCGTCTCGCAGCTGACTCAGGCGGAGAGCGAACGCCTGCTTCATCTTGAAGATGAGCTGCACCGCAGAATAGTCGGCCAGGATGAGGCGGTCAGCGCGGTCGCGCGGGCAATAAGGCGCGGCAGAGTCGGGCTCAAAGACCCCAAACGCCCGACCGGTTCGTTTATTTTCCTCGGCCCTACAGGTGTAGGCAAAACAGAACTCTGCAAGGCGCTTGCCGACTCGCTTTTCGGCGACGAGAACGCGATGATAAGGCTCGATATGTCCGAATATATGGAGAAGCACACGTTTTCAAGGCTTGTCGGTTCGCCGCCCGGATATATCGGCTATGATGAGGGCGGTCAGCTGACCGAAAAAGTCCGCCGCAGACCGTACAGCGTCATTCTCTTTGATGAAATAGAAAAAGCGCATCCCGACGTCTTCAATATGCTGCTCCAGATACTTGATGACGGCATACTGACCGACTCGCAGGGACGCAGGGTCGATTTCAAGAACTGCATTATTATAATGACCTCGAATGTCGGCGCGAAACTGATTTCGGGCAGCGGAAAGGCACTTGGCTTCTCTTCGGAGCGCGGCAATGTCCCGAGCTATGACCGCGTGCGCGAGCTTGTGATGAAAGAGCTCAAGAACACATTCAGACCGGAATTTTTGAACCGCGTTGACGATATAATCGTCTTCCACTCGCTCGAAAAGCAGGATATATCCGAAATTGCGCGCAGAATGCTCGAAACGCTCTCAAAGCGCGTGGCGCAGCTGGATATAACTTTAATTTTTGACGAATCGGCTGTTCAAAAGACGGCGGATGCGGGCTTTGACCCGGTCTACGGAGCGAGACCGCTCAAGCGTGTTATTCAGCAGCAGATCGAGGATAAGCTCTCGGAGCAGATGCTCGAGGGAAAAGTAACAACCGGCAAAAAGTATATCTGCAAAGCTGAAAACGGCGAATTTGTTTTTGTGGAGCAGACTGAGCCCGAATCGGCTGAAAATGAATAAAAGTGCACCCGAAGGCGTCTTGCTTTCGGGTGCGTTTTTTGGACTCTTTTAACTTTTTACTCAGCCATTGCAATGAATCTCTTGAGATTCTCAAGCCCGATTTCGATGCCCGTGAGCGTCTGCTCGATGCCCTCAAACTCGATGCTGACATATTTGTCGTAGCCCGCGCGCTTGAGTATGCCTATGCACTGAGCCACGGGGATGTTGCCGTGACCAATCACTGCGCCGCGCAGGTAGTTGCCGGCTCTGCTGCGGAAGAATCCGCGCCCGGGATCGGGCTCTGAGCCGCTCTTGATGTGGAAATCCTTGGCATGGACATGCTTTGCGTATTTTGCGACTCTGCCGACCGCCTTGTCCGAAGGGTCGTCGGCGCAGGCGAAGTTGCCCATGTCAACGAGCAGACCGAAGTTCGGGTTTGCAACTCCCGTGACGAGCTTTTCGACCCGGTCACTGTCCTGCGCAAAAAAGCCGTGGTTCTCAACCATAGTCGAGATGCCCTTCTCTGCGGCATATTCGGTCACTCTGCGGCAGCCCTCGATGAGCGTGGGCAGAGCCTGATCAAAGCCGCAGTATGCGCTCTGCGGCGCGTTGAAGCCGCCTGTCGCGTCGTGGCGCATACCCGACGCGCCGAGTATCTCCGCGATATCGACCTGCCTGAACAGGCGCTCGCACTCCTCGTCGAGCTGGCGGTTGAGAAGCTCCGCGCCGATGGTGTAGTTGACTATCGGCAGATTTTTCTTTTCGCTCTCGTCGCGCAGGCGCTTGGCGTATTCTTCGACTGACATTCCGTCTTCGGGCATGAGGTCAATAAATTCAATTCCGTCGAAGCCCATCTCTTTGACTTTGCCTATGAGCTGAAGCTGGGTCAGCTCTCCGCTCGAAAGCATCGGCTGAAAGCTGTAGCTGCTGACGCAGGTTTTCATTTCATTCACCTCAGTCCATGTATCCTTTGAGGAAGTTTACGGCGTTGCCGATATCCTTTTCGGGGTCGTCGCCGACTTCGCGCTCTATCGTCAGGAAGCCCTTGTAGCCGATGTCGTTGAGCGCGGCGAGATATTCGTCCCACTTGACGCTGCCCTCGCCGAGCGGCACTTCTTCAAATGAGCTGCCTGTGACGAGCGGGTCTTTTTTTATGCCGTAGACTATCTCGGGATCCCTGTAGAATATCTGAACGCCGTCCTTGGCGTGGGTGTGAACTATGTAGTCGCGCAGGTTGTAGACCGCCTTTGCGGGATCGTCGCCCGTGACCATAACAAGGTTCGCGGGGTCGAGGTTGACTGCGACGCCGGTAGAGCCGAGCGAGTCGAGGAACTTCTTGAGCGTTGCCGAGGTCTCGGGACCCGTCTCGATGGCAAAGTGCGCGTCGAGGCTGTCCGCGAAGCGGGAGAGCTCGAAGCATGCCTCCTGCATGATTTTATATCTCTCGTGGCTGCTGTCCTCGGGCACAACGCCGATGTGGGTCGTGACGATATCCGTGCCGAGCTCCTTTGCAAGTTCGATTATTCTCTTTGACTTCTCGACTCTCCAGGGGTTCTCCTCTTTGTTGCCGAAGCCTCCGCCGAGGTCGCCGCAGAGAGCGGAGATAACGAGTCCGTTGTCCTCAACGAGCCTGCGAAAATCCGTACGCTTCGAGCCGACAAGCTCCTCTGGCGACATCTCGCCGCTGGTGGCATAGACCTGAATGCCCTGCGCGCCGACCTTGGCAGCCTTTTTGACCGCCGTCGGGATATCCGTGCGGAAGCTGTCAATAATAACGCCTATTGGAAATTTCATGGTAGCACCGTCCTTAAAACATATTTTTACAAGGCAATGATAACAAATAAGTGGGGGATATTCAAGAGAAAAAAGCCTTTTCCCCGAATAAAATAAAAAACGGCTCGGCACGGGGAAATTCCCGAACCGAGCCATGATTTTTTATCAGCCGACGACTGACATAATAAAGACGATTATAACGATTATCGGCAGAACATATGTGAAATAAGGTCTTATCCAGCCGGGCATTTTTGCGCCCTTTTCGCCGCAGTTGACTTCGCCGATGTAGTTCTTCCAGCCCCAGCCGTATTTCCTGCTGCAGAAGAGAACATAGACGAGACTGCCGAGCGGGAGCAGGACGTTTGAAACGAGGAAGTCCTCAATATCCATGATGCCCTTGCCGGCTATCTGTATTTTTTCGAGCACATTGAAGCCGAGCACGCAGGGGAGGGAGAGCACGAGCATGAGCGCGATGTTTATCAGCGCCACTTTGCGGCGGCTGAGCTTCGTCAACTCGAGCCAGAAGGACATGATGTTTTCAAAAACGGCAATGACCGTCGAGAACGCTGCGAATATCATGAACACGAAGAATAGCGCACCGACTATGCGTCCGCCGGGCATGCTGTTGAAGATGCTCGAAAGCGTCGTGAACAGGAAGCTCGCGCCGACCGTGCCCGCGTCTGCGGTGACGCCGCCGTTATAGGTGAAGCATGCGGGGAAGATGATAACGCCGGACATGAGTGCAACGAAAGTGTCAAGCCCGACTATTGTCACAGCCTCGCCGAGGAGCCTGCGCTCCTTGCCGATGTAGCTGCCGAATATCGCTATAGAGCCGATACCGATGCTCAGAGTAAAGAACGCCTGCCCCATTGCGGACGAGATTACCGTCCATACGCCCGAATTTTCAAGGGACTTGAGCGAGGGGACGAGATAGAATTTCAGTCCATCTGCGGCATTCGAGAGCGTGCAGGAATAGATTGCGAGCCCCACCATGAGAAGCAGGAGAGCCACCATCATCCATTTTGTTATCCTCTCGACGCCCTTTTGCAGACCGAACGAGCAGATGCTGAAGCAGACAAGAATGACTGCGAATGTGGCGCAGACCATGAGCACGGGGTTGCTTATCATCGTGCCGAACACCGCTCCGAGTTCTTCCGCGCTCTTGTACGCGAGGATCGAGCCGTCCGCATACTTTATAAAGTATATCAGCATCCAGCCGGAGATAGTCGTGTAGAACATCATGAGCAAATAGTTTCCGGCGATGCCGAGATACTTGGCGAGATGCCACTTCTGCCCTTTCTTTTCGAGCACGTCGTATGACGAGGCGATGCTGCGCTGGCTTGCGCGGCCGACTGCGAGCTCCGCCGTCATGACCGGTATGCCGAGCAGAACAAGAAACGCGATGTAAATCAGCACGAAAAACGCGCCGCCGTATGCGCCGGTCGTTATCGGGAATCTGTAGACATTTCCCAGTCCGATGGCGCAGCCTGCCGAGATCAGAATGAATCCGAGTCTCGACGAAAATTTTTCCCTGTTTTCCATTGAATCTTCCTTTCAAAAGCCGTAAAAAATGAGCCGATGATAATTCTACCACCGACTCAATAAAATTTCAATATTTTTAAAAAATAAGTTGAAAAGACTGACTCAGTCGAGCACGATTTCCATCTCGCGCTTCTGTATCTTCATGCCGTGCTTCTCATAGAAACGCAGGGCGCTGTCGTTGCCCTCCCAGACGTTGAGCGTCAGGTCGTGGCAGCCGAGCTCTTTTGCCGTCTCAAGAGCCTTTTTGAACAGTGCGTCGCCGATGCCCTCGTGCCTGCACTTTTCGTCAACGCACAGGTCGTCGATATAGAGCTCCTTGTTCGGACAGCGCGCGGAGTCAACGGAGTGGTCGATGAGAATGCAGAAAATATATCCGAGCACCTCGTCGTTCTCGTCCGCCGCAACAAAAGTTATGCGGTTCTCGTCGGCTAAGAGCTTCGCGAGGCTCTCGCTGTCGTATTTCGACTTGCCCGCCTTGAACAGGTCGGGTCTTATCCCGCTGTGAAGATTGCAGATATATTCGAGCAGTTCGAGCATTTTAGGGCAGTCTTTTTCTTTTGCGGTTCTTATTTCTTTGAGCATTTTTATTCCCTCACCTTACGCAGACTCTCTCTATGCTTCTCGCCTTGCCCGTTTTTTCATCAACATCGATTATAACGCCGCACATCATGCACGCGCCGCCGCTTATCTCGAATCGCGTCGGAAGTCCCGTCTTGAGCCACGATATCGAAGCTTCGGGGCGGACTCCGAGCACCGAGAGCTCGGGTCCCGTCATGCCGAGGTCGGTTATATAAGCCGTGCCGCCGGGCAGGATTTTTTCGTCGGCGGTCTGAACATGGGTGTGCGTGCGACAACGGGGGTCGCCTTGCCGTCGAGATAGAAGCCCATGGCGAGCTTCTCGGCGGTGGCTTCGGCGTGGATATCAACTATTTTTATCCGACAGTCGCTTATCTCTTCCATGAGAGAGTCGATGCAGGAGAACGGATTGTCCGAGCCGTTTATATATGCGCGCCCGAGCAGGTTTATAACACCGATGCGGACTCTGCCCATGTCTATAACACCGAAGCCCTTGCCGGGGCAGGCTGCGCCGACATTCGCCGGGCGGATTATATCGCTGCGCTCGTCGAAAAAATGATATACCTCGCTGCGCCGAAAAGCGTGGTTGCCGGTCGTTATAAAATCAACGCCGCTTGAAAATATGTGCTCGGCGGCGGACGAAGTTATCCCGTTGCCGGGCGCGGCATTCTCGCCGTTGGCTATCACGACATCTATGGCCTTGAGCTTCTTGAAGCCGGGGAGCACAGAGCGCAGGAAGTCGCAGCCCTGCGTGCCGACGATGTCGCCTATAAGAAGTATATTCATTCCGATTTTCCTTTCAAAAAATCCCACCGCGTTTGACGGTGGGATTTGTTTTTATTTTGCGTAGTCGCTGACTCTGCTCTCCCTGATAATGTTGACCTTTATCTGACCGGGATATTCAAGCTCGTCTTCGATCTTCTTGACGATGTCGCGGGCGATGAGAACCATCTTCTCGTCGCTGACGACTTCGGGCTTGACCATTATGCGCACTTCGCGGCCTGCCTGAATGGCGAACGAACGCTCAACGCCCTCAAACGAGGATGCGATGCTCTCAAGCTTTTCAAGGCGCTTGATGTAGTTCTGAACATTCTCACGTCTTGCGCCGGGGCGGGAAGCTGAAACGGCGTCGGCGGCCTGAACGAGGCAGGCGACAAGCGTCTTTGCCTCAACGTCTCCGTGGTGAGCCTGAATGGCGTGAATGACGCCCTCGCTCTCGCGGTATTTCTTCGCGGCCTCAACACCCAGCTCAACATGCGAGCCGTCCATCTCGTGGTCGAGTGCCTTGCCGATATCGTGAAGAAGACCGGCTCTCTTTGCAAGCTTGACGTCGGCGCCAAGTTCCGCCGCCATGAGACCTGCGATATAAGAAACTTCGAGTGAATGATTGAGTACGTTCTGACCGTAGCTCGTTCTGTATCTGAGCTTGCCGAGAAGCTTGACGAGCTCGGGATGCACTCCGTTGACTCCTGCGTCGATGAGTGCGCGCTCGCCGGTCTGCTTGATAGTTGCATCGACCTCGCGGCGGGCTTTCTCGTACATCTCTTCGATGCGGGCGGGATGAATTCTGCCGTCCGATATAAGCTTTTCGAGCGTCAAACGCGCGACCTCGCGGCGAACCGGATCGAAGCTCGAAACGGTGATAGCCTCGGGCGTGTCGTCAATTATCAGATCGACGCCGGTTATGGTTTCGAGCGTGCGGACATTTCTGCCCTCGCGTCCGATTATGCGGCCTTTCATCTCGTCGTTGGGCAGTGCGACAACGGATACCGTGGTCTCTGCCGTGTGATCTGCGGCGCAGCGCTGGATAGCGGTGCCGATTATCTCTCTTGCAATTGTATCAGCTTCGTCCTTTGTGCGCTGCTGATATTCGAGCACCTTGACTGCCTTCTCGTGAACAAGGTCGTCTTCAAGGTTCTTGAGCAGGTATTCCTTAGCCTGCTCCTTGCTGTAGCCCGAGATTTTTTCGAGCATATCGAGCTGACTTCTCTTGAGGCTCTCCGCCTCGGCGAGTCTGTCATCCGCATCCTTTATCTTGCGGTTGAGGGTCTCGTCCTTCTTTTCGAGATTCTCGATCTTCTTGTCGAGACTCTCTTCTTTCTGAATGACTCTGCGCTCCTGGCGCTGAACTTCATTGCGCCTTTCGCGCAGTTCTTTTTCGTTTTCGCTTCTCTGCTTGTGGATCTCATCCTTGGCTTCAAGGATAGCTTCCTTCTTCTTGGCCTCTGCCTGGGTCATAGCCTCGCTGACTATGCGGTTCGCCTCCTTTGTGGCGGAACCTATTGCGGCTTCGGCAACTCTCTTCCTATGTAAACCGCCGAGAATGAAACCGATGATGCCGAATGCAACTCCGACAGCGGCGGCTATAAGAATAATTTTCCAAACGTCCAAACGAATAACACCTCCCGAATAAAAATTTTGATTATTGTAAAACTCAGTAAAATAACAATATGGAGTATAGCTTGGCACATAATACTACCATTATTATGTATAATAACCTTAAACGGGAGAAATGTCAAGGTGTTATTGCAACACATGGTACAAAAATTTATGGAAGTTGAACAAAATCCCGCGCGAAAGAAAGTGTTGACTTTTTCGCGTTTGGTGATAAAATGATAATGTTAAAAGCTGTGAAGCAGAAGACGTGTTCCGAACGTCCTCAAAGAGAGCCGCGCGCCGTTGGCTGAGAGCGCCGGTGTTGATACGGGATATGTTACCGCTGCCGAGCCGCGCACCGAAGCCCTGCGGGATAGGCTGCGACGTATGACCGCGTTAAGGTCGCATGAGTGGCGGCGCGAGCCGCCAACCGGGGGGGACCGTGGGGCATTTGCTTCACCCCTGTAAATTTTACGGGGGTGGAGCTTTTTTCATCCCTGAGACGGGCATCAGCCCGAAGCTGAAAGGAGAAATTTTTATGGTAAACATTGAACTCAAGGGCGGAGTCGTCAAGGAGTTTGACGACGGAATAACCGCCATGGAAGTGGCGAAGAGCCTCGGCATGGGACTCTATAAGGCGGCGTGCGTCTGCCGCATCGACGGCGAGGTCAAGGATCTTCGCACCCAGATAAATAAAGACTGCAAGCTCGAAATTCTTACTTTTGACGATGACGACGGAAAGCGCGCGCTCAGACATACCGCTTCGCACGTCCTCGCTCAGGCTGTCAAGCGCCTTTATCCCGAGGCGAAGCTCGCGATAGGCCCCGCTATCGACAACGGCTTCTATTATGATTTCGATGTCGATGTGCCGTTCACTCCCGAGGTTCTCGAGAAAATAGAGGCGGAGATGAAGAAGATAGTCAAAGAGGCTCTGCCGCTCGAGAGATACGAGCTTGACCCCGACGAGGCTATTGCTATGATGGAGAAGAAGGGCGAGCCCTACAAAGTCGAGCTTATCAAAGAGCACGCCGGCAAGGGTGAGAAGATATCGTTCTTCCGCCAGGGCGAGTTCGATGAGCTCTGCGCAGGTCCTCATGTCCCCGACACCTCGCGCGTCAAGGCGTTCAAGCTGACCTCCTGCACCGGCGCATACTGGCGCGGCGACTCGGACAATAAGATGCTCCAGAGAATCTACGGAACCGCTTTCACGAAGAAAGAGGATCTTGACAATTATCTTCATATGCTCGAAGAGGCGAAGAAGCGCGACCACAGAAAGCTCGGCAAGGAGCTCGGCCTGTTCACTATCATGGATGAGGGCCCCGGCTTCCCGTTCTTCCTGCCCAACGGCATGGTTCTCAGAAATACCCTTATCGACTATTGGCGCGAAGTGCATAAGCGCTATGGCTATGTCGAGATATCCACTCCGATGATGCTCAACCGTTCGCTCTGGGAGCGCAGCGGCCACTGGGATCACTACAAGGAGAATATGTACACCACGGTTATAGACGACACCGACTTTGCGATAAAGCCGATGAACTGCCCCGGCGGAATGCTCGTCTATAAGCTTCAGCCCCATTCATACCGCGACCTGCCCCTGAGAATGGGCGAGCTCGGTCTGGTTCACCGCCACGAGCTGTCCGGCGCGCTCCACGGTCTGTTCCGCGTGCGCTGCTTCACTCAGGATGACGCGCATATCTTCATGACATGGGATCAGATGAAGGACGAGATAAAGGGCGTTGTCCGCCTGTTTGATGAGGTCTATTCCGTGTTCGGTCTGACCTATCAGATCGAAGTCTCGACCATGCCCGAGGATCACATGGGCGACGAGAAAGACTGGGATTTCGCGACCGAGACTCTCAAAGCGGCGGTCACTGAGATGGGCAAGGACTTTGTCATCAACGAGGGCGACGGCGCATTCTACGGACCGAAGCTCGACTTCCATCTGTCCGATTCTCTCGGCAGAACATGGCAGTGCGGCACCATCCAGCTCGATATGCAGCTGCCCGAGCGCTTTGAGCTTGAATACACCGGTGCGGACGGCGAGAAGCATCGCCCGGTCATGATTCACCGCGTTGTTCTCGGTTCTATCGAGCGCTTCATCGGCGTTATCACCGAGCACTTTGCCGGCGCGTTCCCGCTGTGGCTCGCTCCCGAGCAGGTCAAGATTCTGCCGATATCCGACAAGTTCCACGGCTATGCCGAGGAAGTCCGTCAGCAGCTCGATATGGTGGGACTCAGAGTCAGCGTTGACACCCGCAGCGAGAAGATAGGCTACAAAATCCGTGAGGCTCAGCTCCACAAGATTCCCTACATGCTCGTCATCGGCGAGAAAGAGGTCGAGAGCGGCACGGTCAGCGTCAGAAAGCGCGGTGAGGGCGATATCGGCGCGATGAGCATCGCCGATTTCATCGACAGCGCAAAGACCGATGTAGCTGAAAAGGCTATCTGGTAAATTTTTACAATAAAAAATCCAAGCTGAAATTGCCGTCCCGGTGCAGTATACAATATCTTGTGTATTGCGCCGGGACTTTTTCTATTCGCCAAAAATTTTTTAAAATCAGAGCACAAAAAATCGTCTGAAACTATTGCACAGGCGGTTCTTTTGTTTTATAATGGTGGTGCAAATAGGTGGCAGAAACCACTCAAGTGGTGGACGATAACACCCGAATTCACACAAAAGGGGGCGAGCGCATGGAAAAAACTGAATTCAGCGGATTTTTTGTCCATACGCTCGACCAGAAAAACCGAGTGTTTATCCCGGCAGAATTCCGCAGCAAGCTCGGCACGGAATTCGTCGTCTGCACTCCGCCCGGCAGCACCGACTGCATCATCATCTATACGTTCGAGGAGTGGGACAGATACTTTGAGAATCTCCGCGTTCTCTGCAAGGGTACGACCCGCGCCTATGCCGAGCGTATCGCGAGCAGCTCGAAGAGATGCGGCGCTTGCCGATTGCACTTCCCTGCGCGCGGCGTTGCCGCGTTGGGTGTTGCTATACGACTTGATGTGCTCCTATCATCCGCTGTTGCGCAGCCGTTGGCGGCTCTGCTGCCTTACGGATGCGGCACACCCCTTGCGGGTGCCGCTCTGCCCATCTTGTAGAAGTGCGCAGTAATCTCCGTCTACCGAGGCACTACTCAATGCGGCGAGCGAAGCAATGCCGCATTCCGCACGCAGTCTGCCGCCAAGCAAACGTCACTCGCGCCTCACGATAGTAAGG
>ERZ791624.330-NODE-330-length-34211-cov-4.148964_pt1 | contig 34211 bp, 28 predicted proteins | sample MGYA00510058_ERZ791624 | MGnify/ENA primary metagenome ERZ791624 (study PRJEB30046, sample SAMN00715158) | human gut metagenome | study: EMG produced TPA metagenomics assembly of the A metagenome-wide association study of gut microbiota in type 2...
CTCCGCCAGCATGGGCGCGGGTGGCGTAGCCGCTACCCCTGCACGCGCCACACAGACCGAAGCTGCCCTGCGCGGCCAGCCATGGAATGCAGCCACCGTGCAAGCTGCAGCAGCGGCTTTGCAAGCCGAGTTCAGCCCCATCTCTGATATGCGCGCCAGCAGCGATTACCGCAAGCATGTGCTGGGCAGCCTGATGCAGCGCTTCTGGCTGGAGAGCCAAGGCAAAACCGGTGTGACTTTGGACGATATTTCCTTGGAGGTGCAGGCATGAGCGCGCCCATTGCCCCCGTAGCGGCCACCGGTGTGGTGGGCCAATCCAATATCCACGAAAGTGCCGTTGCACAGGTCATGGGCGCAGCGCCCTATCTGGACGATCTGCCCGAGCTGCAAGGCACGCTGTATGCAGCGCCCATTCTTTCCACCGTCGCGCACGGCACGCTGCATGGTGTGGACGCCAGCGCAGCGCTGAACATGCCCGGCGTGCGCGGCGTGGTGCTGGCGGCCGACATTCCGGGTGACCCCATACTCGCCGCCTTTGGGCATGACGAACCCATTTTTGCGCTGGACAAGGTCTGGCATGTAGGCCAGGTGATTGGCCTGGTCGTGGCCGACAGCGTGATGGGCGCACGCCGCGCCGCGCGCAAGGTGCAGCTGGACATCACGCCGCTGCCCGCCATCCTCGACACACGTACCGCCATTGCCCAGCAAAGCTTTGTGCTGCCGCCCGTGCATGTGCAGCGTGGCGATGCCGATGCAGGCCTGGCCCGCGCCACCCACCGCCTGCAAGGCAGCATGGAAGTCGGGGGGCAGGAACACTTTTATCTGGAAGGCCAGATTGCCTATGTGATTCCGGCCGAGCAGAACCAGTGGATCGTGCACTCCAGCACCCAGCACCCCGGCGAGGTGCAGGAGTGGGTCGCCCACGCACTGGGCATTGGTGCACATGCCGTCACCGTGCAGTGCCGCCGCATGGGCGGTGGCTTTGGCGGCAAGGAAACCCAGGCCGGGCACCTGGCCGTGTGGTCAGCCCTTGCGGCGCGCAAGTTTGGCTGCCCCATCAAGCTGCGCCTGGACCGTGATGATGATTTCATGGTCACCGGCAAGCGCCACCCCTTTGATTACCAGTGGGATGTGGGCTTTGACGATCAGGGCCTCATCACCGGTCTGAAGCTGGAGATGGCCGCCCACTGCGGCTTTAGCGCCGACCTGTCCGGCCCCGTGGCCGACCGTGCCATCTTCCATGCGGACAATGCCTATTTCCTCTCGGATGTGAGCATTACCTCGTACCGCTGCAAGCTCAACACCCAGAGCCACACGGCCTTTCGCGGCTTTGGCGGCCCGCAGGGCGTGATCGTGATTGAGGCCATCATGGGCGATATTGCACGCACGCTGGGGCTGGACGCGCTGGAGGTTCGCCGCCGCAATTACTACGATGCAGATGCCACATCGCCACGCGCAGTCACGCACTACCAGATGCGCGTGGAAGACAATCTTCTGCGCCCCATGACGCAAAAACTGGAGCAGTCTGCGCAGTACCAGAAACGCCTGCAGGCCATTGAGGCCTGGAATGCGAACAACGACATCCTGCAGCGCGGCATTGCCCTTACGCCGGTGAAGTTCGGCATCAGCTTTACGGCCACGCTGTTCAACCAGGCAGGTGCACTGGTGCATGTCTACACCGATGGCTCGGTGCAGGTGAACCACGGTGGCACGGAAATGGGTCAGGGCTTGAACACCAAGGTCGCGCAAATCGTGGCCGATGAGCTGGGCGTGCCGCTGCACCAAGTGCAAGTCACCGCCAGCGACACCAGTAAAGTACCCAATGCCAGTGCCACCGCTGCCAGCAGCGGTACCGACCTGAACGGCCGCGCAGCGCAATACGCTGCGCGCACCGTGCGCCAGAATCTGGCGGCCTTTGTGGCAGGGCTGGATGGCTGTGGCGCGGGGGCAGTGACGTTTTCGGGTGGCAGGGTACACACCCCCAAGGGCGCACGCGACTTCAACACCGTGGTCAAGGAGGCCTATGCCAACCGCATCCAGCTGTGGAGCGATGGCTTTTACCGCACGCCCAAGATCCACTACGACAAGACCACGCTTACCGGCCGCCCGTTTTACTACTTTGCCTACGGTATGGCCTGTACGGAAGTGGCGATTGACACCCTCACAGGCGAAGCCAGGGTGCTGGCCGTGGATGTGCTGTACGACGCAGGCAAGAGCATCAACCCGGCGATTGACATTGGCCAGGTCGAAGGCGGCTTTGTGCAGGGCATGGGCTGGCTGACCACCGAGCAGCTGGTGTGGAGCGACAAGGGCGTGCTGACCACGCATGCCCCCAGCACCTACAAGATTCCGGCCACAGGCGATATTCCTGCGCACTTCAAGGTGACGCTGTATGAGGAGCCCAACTTTGAGGACAACGTGGGAGGCAGCAAGGCCGTGGGAGAGCCCCCTTTCATGCTGGCCATCAGCGTGTATGAGGCACTGCGCCATGCCATTGGCTGCGCGCGTGACAAGCAAGGCAAGCATGGGGTGGTGCAGCTGCGGGCGCCTGCCACTGCAGAGCACATCCTGCAGGCGCTGCAGCGCTAATCATCTGCCGCCGTGGAGTGGTGCTGCGCCGAAATCTGCCCCACTGCCACCTGGCAGCGGCCGCGCCGCTTGGCCTCATAGCAGGCCATGTCAGCAGCGCGCAGCGCCTCTTCCGGCGCATGGCGCTGTGCATCGACAGCCACCACGCCCACGCTGATGCTGATCCAGTAGCGCTCACCATGCCAGCTCGGCTGCCATTGCCAGACGGCATCACACAGTGCCTGCCCAATGCACTGGGCATGGGCCAGGCTCACCCCGGGTAGCAGCACCACAAACTCATCGCCCCCCAGTCGGGCTACATCGCCCAGCGGCTGTAGATAGCTGGACAGCAAACGCGCCACATGGGCCAGCACCTGGTTGCCCATGTCACGGCTGGTGGATTCGTTGAGCATGCCCAGATGGTCCAGGTCTGCAAACAGCACACAGCCCTGCGCTGGCATCTGCTCCTGCGCCTGCCCATTGCCCGCATGCACCGGCATGGATGCCACCACCCAGGACTGCATATTCCACAGAAAAGCTTCACGCCCGGACAGGCCTGTCAAGCTATCGTGCGCTGCATGTGCCGCATCCGGCATCACCACTGCCAGTCTGTGTCGCCACGGCAGCTGCAATTGCCAGACACAGGCGCGCGCATCCTCATCAGCAGTCCAGGCAGACAACAGCACCTGCAGCACATCACCATCTTTTTTGCGCATTGCGACCACCCCCTCAAAGCGCGTCATCTCCTGCAAGGCACGCTGCACCTGTGTGCAGCTTGAGGGGTGAACCACCAGCTGCTGCAAAGTCATGGATTCCGCTTCAGGCTTGCAGTAACCCAGCAGAACGGATGCCTGACTGGTCATCAGCAGCACCTTGCCCTGCATGTGCAGCAGCAATGCGCATGGCATGGCCCCCAAGGCAGCTCTGGCCTGATCCAGTGCAGATTTTCTGGGCGGCTGCACCAGCGCAGCTTCAGGCACATGCTCCACAGCCGCTGACTGCACACTGCCAGCAAGCATCTGCTGCGTATGGCTGCAGCCAGCGCACTGGCGGCGCCACCACCAACTGCTCAGCCCGGCCAGCCCCAGCGTGCCGCCCAGCAACCACAGCCAGCTCTGCCACGGCAAACCCGGCCGCCATGCAGACATCGTGGGTGCTGCATCACTGAGCAGCACCACCTGCCACTGGGGCAGCGGCAGGCCCACACGGGTGAGCAGCTGCGTTGCGGTCTGCAGGTTTTCAGCGTGATGGCTGGCTGGCTGCTCCAGCAAACGCTGCACCAGCTGCCGATCAGGCCATGCCTGCTGAATGCTGCTTCCGCGCTGCGTGCTGTCTGCATGTGCCAGTACTACGCCAGTGCGGTCCAGCAGGTAATACTGCGATGCCTCAGACTGCGTCAGCACATCGGGCAGCAGCAGAGCCACCGGGTACTTGACCATGGCCGCCAGCGCGGCAGAAACCTGCCCGTCTACCTGCCGAATGGGCACGGTCAGCAGCACATACAGGTACTGGGGCTCCTCCTGCTGATACGGCATTGCACTCACCGTGGGCTTGCCCTCTGCCATGGTGCGGCGCAATGCGCTGAGTCCGTCGGGCCCCAGCGCTGCACTCTGTGCGGCAAGGCTGTGCTGGCTCACTACCCCAGAAGGCAGCGCCACATGCAGGCTCTCAAACAGGCTGAGTACTGAGCCTTCCTGACGCATGAGGGCATCCAGAATCTCGGGTTTATCCAGCAAGCTGGTGTGCATGCCCTGTGCAATCGCGCTCAAAAGGCGCTGCGAAGCTTCCAGCCGCGCAGACAGCATGCGCGCCCACAGATCGGCCTCCAGTGCCTGCTGCGTCTGCAGCTGCTCCTGCGCACGGGCTTCAAAAGTACGGCTGAGCCAGTAGACACTCCAGAGCATCACGGCCAGCGCCAGTGCCACCAGCACGCACAGCACCCGCCTCTGCCCTTGCCTGACAGAGAGCGCGAGCTGAACGGCGGGAGAAGGTGGTGCAGGCGCTGTCATCGCGTTCCACTATAGACATGGGCAGCGGCACACCAACATCGGTGGAAACCTTGCCAGACATGCGCCGACAGCTGCACGGGAAGCACACCAAAGACAAAGAGGCCTTGCGGCCTCTTGGTGTGCAGAAAGTGCTGTGGCTAGATACGCGCCACGTTTTGCAGGGCGCTGGGCTGCGGCAGATTGAGCACATTACCGCTGCCTGCAATCAGCCCATGCTCGCGCAGATGGCGCAGCACACGTGAGAAGGTCTCTGGCGCAATGCCCAACTGGGCGGCAATGGTGCGCTTGCGCTGGTTGAGCGTGACGCGCAGGCTCCCGTTGTCATCCTGCTTGGCATGGCGCAGCAGCCACTGGGCACAGCGGGTTTCCGCATCCTGGGCCAGGCGGCTGACGGCGGTTTCGGTCTGCTGGCAGTAGCCGTTGGCCATGTCCTGCATCAGTGCCAGCACGGTGTCTGGCAAGGTTTTGAGGTTATCGCGAAAGGCCTGCAGCGACATGCGCCGCACCCGCACCCGCGAGTCCGTGATCATGTCTATGCTGAACTCCTTGCCTGCCAGCACAAAGGCTGCATCCACCCAGGCTGGCCCTTCCAGCATGCCAAGCTGGTGACGCAGCTGGTTGGCTTCACGCACACCCAGCACGACACAGCCACTGTCCAGATACAGCACAGAGTCTGGCCGTGCACCACGCTGGCGCAACACCTGCCCTGCGGGAATGACTTCCGCCTTGGCCAATGGATCAAAAGATGGGATGTGGAACATGACGGCCAACTGTGCCGTAGCACCCTGCTGCCGGTGTTGAGCCATGTCAAAAATTTTTCTCGGCGTCATCACGCTCATCCAGACAGCATGAGCGCTGGCGCGAGAGCATGCACCCCGCTTATGCAGGCTTGCCACAACAAAAAACCCGCCAGGGCCAAGCCCTCGGCGGGTGTCATCGTGTGTGGATGCCGGACTGTCAGTTCAGCGCAGCACCATTTTCAAACCACTGCTTGATCGCTTCACGCTCGGTATCGCTGAGCGCGCCGGGATTGCCAAACGGCATTTTGCGCAGCAGCACCACCTGCTGGTAGATCTGCTGGGCATGGCTCTTGACTTCTTCGGGCGAGTCAAACTTCACATTCTTTTGTGCAATCGTCTCGCTGCTGTGGCAGACCACACAGTGCTGCTGCATGATGATGCGCACATTTTCATAGCTGCCAGCGCTTGCAGCCGCTGCGCTGGCCTGCGTTTCTGTTCCTGCGGAATTTGCAGGTACTGCAGATGCTGCAGATGCTGCAGGTGTTGCAGGTGTTGCCACAGGGGCAGCGGGCTTGAGCCAGACCATCACACCCAGCAGTACCGCTACACCGACAGCAGCGTACTTCCAGGGATGGGGGTTACGGCCCAGCTTGTAGCCATGACGCATGACGAAGAACTGGCGAATGGCTGCACCAGCAAACATCATCAGAATCAACACCAGCCAGTTCAGGTCATGGTTGTACAGCCAGCCGTAGTGGTTGGACAGCATGGCAAACAGCACGGGCAGTGTGAAGTAAGTGTTGTGCACGCTGCGCTGCTTGCCGCGCTGACCGTGGATGGGGTCCACGGGCTCACCGGCCTTGATGGCGGCCACCATTTTCTTCTGGCCGGGAATGATCCAGAAGAACACGTTGGCACTCATGGAGGTCGCCAGCATGGCGCCTATCAGCAAGAAAGCCGCCTGCCCGGGGAAGAGATGGCAAGCCAGATAAGAAGCAATGCACACCAGTACCAGCACCAGAGCACCTACGATGCCATCGCCACCTTGTTTTTCACCAAAGATGCGGCAGATGCCGTTGTACAGCAGCCAGAACACCACCAGAAAAGCCAGCGCCACCACAATGGCGGTGCTGCTGGACATGATGGGGTCCGCCGGATTGACCAGATAGATATTGGCATTCCACAGGTAGGACACCGTCAGCAGCGCAAAGCCAGACAGCCAGGTGGTGTAGCTTTCCCAGTAGAACCAGTGCGGTGCTCTGGCAACTTGGGCGGTGCGCCTGCAAATTTGACGGGGTGGTAGAAGCCCCCGCCGTGCAGGGCCCACAGCTCGCCGCTGACACCTTGTTTTTTCAGGTCTTCGTCCTTGGGCGGCGTGAGGCTGCTGTCCAGAAAGACAAAGTAGAACGAGGAACCCACCCAGGCGATGGCGGTAATGACGTGCAGCCACCGCAACAGCAGGTTGGCCCAGTCGAGGATATAGCTTTCCATAGCACTCAACTCCGGCAGCACAGGGGCTGCCAAGAAAGATCAACCTGCTCACCACTGCGGGCGCTCTGAGCAGAAACATAAGGCCGCGCACCTGGGTTGAATAACCATCCTGGGCACCGCTGCGACCTGTTATCTGGCGATATGCACAAAAGTGTATGCAATTTTTGTCGCCAAAAATCAGCAATCTGGTGCTGACTAGGGCAAGTACCAACTGCCTGTCAGCTGACTGCCAGCTGCTGTGCTCTGAGCTGCAATAACTGTGCCGCAACGGCAATGGCAATCACCTCGGGCTCCTTGCCGGGTATGCCGGGCAGCCCGATGGGGCAGGTGATCTGCGCGATTTCTGACTCCGCAAAGCCGCGCTCGGCCAGACGTTTCTGGAACACCGCCCACTTGGTGGCGCTGCCGATCAAGCCAATGAAGGGCAGATCTCCACGCTCGCGCTGGCGGCGCAGGCAGGCGCAGACGATGTCCAGATCCTCGGCATGGCTGAAGCTCATGACCAGCACCAGCGACTGCGCGGACAGATCGCGCACGGCGTCCTGCACAGGCTCGGAATGCTCGCAGCAGACATGCGGCAGCGCTGTGGCGGGAAACATATCGTCGCGGCTGTCCACCCAGTGCACGCTAAACGGCAGCGGCTGCAGCGCGTGCACCAGGGCATGGCCCACATGACCGGCACCAAACAGCGCCACGGGCATGCGCTGCGGCTGCAGGCGCTCGCGGGTGGCATCCAGCTGCGCCGCATCCACCGCGCTCAGGCGCAGCTCCACCACGCCACCACAGCACTGGCCCAGCGAAGGGCCCAGCGCCAGCCGGTGGCTGCGTGGCACACCCTGCAAACCTTGGGCCAGCCACTGCTGCGCCAGACGCGTAGCCTCCCACTCCAGATGGCCGCCACCAATCGTGCCCATCACGCCCTGGGCAGACACCGCCATCCATGCCCCACAGGCACGGGGCGCAGAGCCCTGCACGGCCGCTACTTCCACCAGACAGACCTGGCCCTGCACTACCCAGGCACGCAGGCCTTCCCAATCGTTTTCCACCATGAACCAGCCTTCTGAAACAGCAATTTCGCAAGCACAAGTCTTGCCACTTCTGTGGCTCCTGAGATCAGGATAAGCTTGCACCATGACCGACAAGCACACGCCATCTTCGTCCACCAACACCAAGCGCCACTGGCTGTGGGGTGGTCTTGCCACCGCAATGGCAGCCGTGCTGGCTGCCTGCGGCATCCGGCCCCGCACGCCCGATGGCCGCCCTGCAGTACCAGGCAAGACCTCTGCCGCCAGCTCGCCACGCGCCTACCGCAAGGATGCAGCGGGCCACCTGTACGAGCGCTACCCCCAGCACATCTACCAGGGCAAACTGCCACCACTGCTGTATGCCGTGGGTACGCTGGAAGTCAATCTGGGCCGCAAGGGCGAAGTGCGCAGCTTTAACTGGATGCGCAAACCCAGCCATGCACCAGAAGTGGTCAGAGAGATTGAACAAATGGTGCGTGCCGCTGCACCATTTCCGGTCGCCACGCAGCTGGGCTATGTGACCTATACCGACACCTGGCTGTGGCACAAGTCGGGGCAGTTTCAGCTCGACACCTTGACCGAAGGCCAGCTCGACTTCAGCGACTAAGCCTTTTCGAAGATACAAATAAGAGAGCATCTTGCGCTTGATCTGCTTGGGTTTAAGGTAAAAAACACCATAAAACCAAGCAGTGACAAGCGCAAGCTGCTCTTTTTTTCTATTGCATGGCGATTCAGGAGCCGCGGTAGGTAGAGTAGCTCCAGGGGCTGACCAGCAGCGGCACGTGGTAGTGCTGGTCTGCATGGGCCACACCGAAATCCAGGTGAACGATGCTCAGGAAATTGGGTTCGGGAAGTTGCACGCCTTTTGCTTTGAAGTAGTCTGCGACATTGAATGACAGGCGGTACGTGCCCGTCTTGAGGCTGTGGTTGTCAAACAGTGGCGCATCCGTGCGGCCATCGTGGTTCAGCGTCAAGCTCTTGAGGAGCGTGGCCTGCTCACCATCGGTGGCATAGAGCTTTACTTCCATGCCTGCTGCAGGGCAGCCGTGCATGGTGTCCAGAACGTGGGTACTCAAGCCCATGGGGTTTCTCCTTAATGTGCTGCAGCTGCCTCGCAACCGCTTGTTCACCAAAAGTGTATACAATTTTTGCTCAAACGCATCTATGATGATCCCTATGGAAACCTCCTCCACCAGTGCCATTGCCGAAGCCCTGACTCGCGCCATCGTCGAGCACAAGTTGCTGCCCGGCACCAAGCTGGCGGAGCAAAAGCTCGCAGACCACTTTGGCGTTTCGCGCACCCTGGTCAGGCAAGCTTTGTTCCAGCTGTCGCAAAACCGCCTGGTCACGCTGGCCCCTGCACGTGGTGCTTTCGTCGCCACACCTTCAGCCGATGAAGCCCGTCAAGTCTTTGCCGTGCGCCGCATGCTGGAGACTGAAATGACCCGCGCCTTTGTGCGCCAAGTCACGCCCCGACAGATCAAGGCGCTGAAGGCCCACATCAGCGCCGAGAAAAAAGCCATGGAACGCAATGACGTCGGCCAGCGCACCGAACTGCTGGGCGACTTTCACGTCGTCATGGCCGAGCAGATGGGCAACACCGTGCTGGCCCAGCTGCTGGGTGATCTGATCTCGCGCTGCGCGCTGATTACGCTGATGTACCAGAGCACCAGCGCTGCCGAACACTCGCACGAAGAGCACGAAGCCATCGTCGCTGCCCTGGCGGCCAAAGATGAAGAACTGGCCGTACGCCTGATGCAGGACCACCTGCAGCACGTGGAAGAAGGTCTGACCTTTGACCGTGAACTGCCCACCAATGATTTGTCGATGGCGCTGTCCAGCGTCAACCTCTGAAAGTCTGATGCCTCACCATGACCTATAACGCCTGCGCTCCCTACCCCCGTGACCTGATTGGCTATGGCCGCCACACGCCCCATCCCCAGTGGCCCGGCAAGGCGCGTATTGCCGTGCAGTTTGTGCTGAACTACGAAGAAGGTGGCGAAAACTGCGTGCTGCATGGCGATGCGGCCAGCGAGCAGTTTCTGTCTGAAATGTTCAACCCGGCGGCCTACCCAGAGCGCCACATGAGCATGGAAGGCATTTACGAATACGGCAGCCGCGCAGGCGTGTGGCGCATCCTGCGCGAATTTGAAAAGCGTGGCCTGCCGCTGACCGTGTTTGGCGTGGCCACGGCCCTGCAAAAGCACCGCGAAGTGGCGCAGGCCTTCCATGAACTGGGTCACGAAGTGGCCTGCCATGGCCTGAAATGGATCCACTACCAGGGCGTGCCAGAAGAAGTGGAACGCGCCCACATGGCGCAGTGCATGGAGATTTTTGGTGAGCTGTACGGCCATGACGGTGACCACGGCCTGGGCTGGTACACCGGCCGCGACAGCCCCAACACCCACCGTCTTGTGGCCGACAACGGCCGCTTTACCTACGACAGCGACTACTACGGTGACGATCTGCCTTTCTGGATGACTGTGCGCAAGACCGACGGCAGCCAGCACCAGCAACTCATCGTGCCCTATACGCTGGATGTGAACGACATGCGCTTTGCGCTGCCCCAGGGCTACTCGCACGCCGACCCGTTCTTCCAGTACATGAAGGACACGTTCGACGCCCTGTATGCCGAAGGCGCAGAAGACGGCGACAACGCCCCCAAGATGATGAGCATTGGCATGCACTGCCGCCTGCTGGGCCGCCCCGGCCGCATCACGGCGCTGCAGCGCTTTCTGGACTACATCCAGCAGCACGACCAGGTCTGGGTGGCACGCCGCATCGACATTGCTCGCCACTGGGCACAGCGCTTTCCCGCACCAGCTCTGTGAATGAAATTGGCTGCTAGCGCTTACCGCACAAGCGCTAGCAGCTCTCTTTTTAGATAGGACGCACCATGGCTCTGACTTTGGAACAACTCAACGCCGCCGATACCGCCACGGCTGTGCAGCTGCTCGATGGCCTGTACGAACACTCGCCCTGGATTGCCGAAGCCGCCATGGCCCAGCGCCCGTTCAAGTCGCTGGCACATCTGAAATACGCCATGGTGCAAGTGCTGGAAAAAGCGGGCGTGCAGGCCCAGCTGGACCTGATCCGCGCCCACCCGGAACTGGCAGGCAAGGCCATGGTCTCCAAGACGCTGACGGCCGAATCCACCAATGAGCAAAACAAGGCGGGCCTGACCCAGTGCACCCCCGAGGAGTTTGCGCAGATTCAGCAGCTCAATGCGGACTACAACGCGCGCTTTGGCTTTCCCTTCATCCTGGCCGTGCGCGGCCCCCGTGGCACGGGCCTGAGCAAGCAGGAAATCATTGCCACCTTTGCACGCCGCCTCTCCAACCACCCCGACTTTGAGCGCGCCGAGGCGATTCGCAACATCCACCGCATTGCAGAAATACGCCTGAACGACAAGTTTGGCTACGAGCCCACCTTGGGCAACGATGTGTGGGACTGGCAGGAAAAGCTGGCCCAGCACAGCGAGCCCGGCTACGCCGAAAAAGGCCAGCTCACTGTCACGTATCTCACTGATGCCCACCGTGCCTGTGCCCAGCGCATCAGCCACTGGATGCGTGACTGCGGTTTTGATGAAGTGGAAATTGACGCCGTAGGCAACGTGGTAGGCCGCTATCACCCTGCGCAAGAAGGTGGCAACAGCGCAGCGCCGGGTCGCCCCAAGCAAGCTGCGGCCCCCTCGGGGGGCAGCGCAGCACACGAAGTGGCAAGCGTGGGGGCTCCACGTTATTTGCTGACTGGCAGCCATTACGACACCGTGCGCAATGGCGGCAAGTACGACGGGCGCTTAGGGATTTTTGTGCCCATGGCCTGTGTGCGCGAGCTGCACCGCCAGGGCAAACGCCTGCCGTTTGGCATTGAAGTAGTTGGCTTCTCGGAAGAAGAAGGCCAGCGCTACAAGGCCACCTTCCTGGGCTCTGGCGCCTTGATTGGCGACTTCAAACCCGAGTGGCTGGAGCAGAAGGACGCTGACGGCATCACCCTGCGCGAAGCCATGCAGCATGCAGGCCTGTGCATTGACGACATCCCCAAGCTCCAGCGCGATGCAGCCAAGTATCTAGGCTTTATCGAAGTGCATATTGAGCAGGGCCCGGTACTCAACGAGCTGGATATTCCGCTGGGCATCGTCACCTCCATCAACGGCAGCGTGCGCTACATCGCCGAATACATAGGCACTGCCAGCCATGCAGGCACCACGCCCATGGACCGCCGCCGCGATGCCGCACTGGGTGCAGCAGAACTTGCGCTTTACATGGAGCAACGCGCCGCACAGGATGGTGACAGCGTGGCCACCATGGGCATGCTGCATGTACCCAGTGGTTCGGTCAACGTGGTGCCCGGCCGCTGCCAGTTCAGCATGGATCTGCGCGCTCCTACCGATGTGCAGCGCGATGCCATGGTCAAGGACGTACTGGCCAAATTCGAGGAAATCGCCCAGCGCCGTGGTCTGCAAACCAAGCTGGAGCTGGCCATGCAGGCCTCTGCCGCGCCAAGTGCCCCCGCATGGCAGGCCCGCTGGGAAAAGGCCGTCGATGCGCTCGGTGTGCCCGTCTACCGCATGCCCAGCGGCGCAGGGCACGATGCCATGAAGCTGCACGAAATCATGCCCCAGGCCATGCTGTTCGTGCGCGGCCTGAACAGCGGCATCAGCCACAACCCGCTGGAGTCCACCACCAGCGACGACATGCAACTGGCCGTGGATGCTTTTGCCCATGTGCTGCAGCAGCTGGCTTCCGAATAATCCACCATCCCTACGAGAGCACGAGATGACCCAAGACCGCCAAGCCACCTACGCCGCGCTGGATGCGTGGATTGATGCCCACTTTGACGAGCAGGTGCAGTTTCTGCAGGCTCTGGTGCAGGTACCTACCGACACCCCACCCGGCAACAACGCCCCGCATGCAGAGCGCACCGCCGACCTGATTGCTGAGTTTGGCTTTGACGCCGAAAAGCACGTCGTGCCCGAGCAGGAGGTGAAGGACTACGGTATGCAGTCCATCACCAACCTGATCGTGCGCCGCCCATATGGTGACGGCGGCAAGACCATTGCCCTGAACGCCCACGGTGATGTGGTCCCCCCCGGCGAGGGCTGGACCAAAGACCCCTATGGCGCTGAAATTGAAGATGGCAAGCTCTATGGCCGCGCAGCCGCTGTGAGCAAGAGCGACTTTTCCACCTTCACCTTTGCCGTGCGTGCACTGGAAGCCGTAGCCAAACCCACCAAGGGCAATATTGAGCTGCACTTCACCTACGACGAAGAATTCGGTGGTGAACTCGGCCCCGGCTGGCTGCTGAAAAAAGGCCTGACCCAACCCGATCTGATGGTGGCCGCAGGCTTTAGCTACGAAGTCGTGACCGCACACAACGGCTGCCTGCAGATGGAAGTGACGGTGCACGGCAAGATGGCCCACGCTGCCGTGCCTGACACCGGCGTGGATGCCCTGCAAGGCGCGGTCGCCATCATGAATGCGCTGTATGCCGAGAACCTGAAGTACAAGCAGGTGCTGTCCAAGGTGCCCGGCATCAAGCACCCTTACCTCAACATCGGCCGCATCGAAGGCGGCACCAACACCAATGTGATCCCCGGCAAGGTGGTGCTCAAGCTCGACCGCCGCATGATTCCTGAAGAAAACCCCGCAGAAGTGGAAGCCTCGATTCGCGCCGTCATTGCCAAGGCGGTGGAAGACTTCAACACCGAGCACGGCTATCAGGGCGACGATGCCGTGCGCGCGGACATCAAACGCCTGCTACTGGCCAATGCCATGACGCCCTTAGCGGGTAACAAGCCGCTGGTCGATGCCATCCAGAAGCATGGTGAAGCCGTGTTTGGTGAAAAGCCCGCCGCCGTGGGTACGCCCCTGTACACCGATGTGCGCCTGTACGTAGAGCGCGGCATTCCCGGCGTGATCTATGGCGCAGGCCCGCGCACCGTGCTGGAAAGTCACGCCAAGCGTTCGGACGAGCGACTGGTGCTGGAAGATCTGCGCCGCGCCACCAAGGTAGTGGCACGCAGCCTGGTTGATCTGATGGCCTGATATTTGCAGCAGCGCTGCCATTCAGTTTCCTTGCCCCTGCTGGCCCATGCCACAGGGGCTTTTCTTATGTTGCGTTGCCAAGCCGCAGGTACTGCGGCTGCAGCATGTACATGCGCAATGCCGTGCGGTATTCGCCATTGGCAAAGAACTCATCCACCAGCTCACCCTCGGTGATAAAGCCCAGCTTGCTGTAGATATGCACGGCCTTGGTATTGACCTTGTCTACATACAGATAGACCTTGTGCAGATTCAGTACCTTGAAGCCATAGTCCAGCGCCAGCCGCATGGCTCTGGAGGCGAGCCCACGGCCCTGAAAATTCTGGTCGATGATGATCTGGATTTCTGCCCTGCGGTGAATCAGGTCGATTTCCACCAGTTCCACCAGCCCCACGCGCGCACTGCCTTCCATGACGATAAAGCGGCGCTCGCCCTGATCATGCACGTGCTGGTCATAAAGGCTGGAGAGCTCATCAAAGGTCTCGAACGGCTCTTCAAACCAGTAACGCATCACGCTGGCGTTGTTGTCCAGCGAATGCACAAAGCGCAGATCTTCCCGCTCCAGCGGGCGCAAGCTCACAGCAACAGCATTCATCACACAGCCTCTTTAGGGGACAGAGGTCTATCTTTACCACAGACGCAAAACATGTGGGCATGAGTATTGCTTGCCGCAGTGCAAGACCCGTACTTGGACCCTGATCAGTTTTCGCATTAAAAAAAATGCTTTTGCTCCGCAAAACTGCAAACCAGCCTGTAGGGCCAATTTGCCAGTTTTCAGGGGCAAACCCCTAGAAAAACAAGGCTGAACAGGGTTTTCCAAGGGAAGTCGCCACACATTGCTTTGTATACACTTTTTGTATGGATGTTTGTGCGCAATATGCCTGCAAAACGCTCCAGGTCAAACACACCTCTCAGGACTCCAAGGAAGACTCCCATGCAAACAACCGTGCATCCTGTTGATGAAAAACTGCCCCTGGGGCGTGTCACCGCACTTGGTTTGCAGCACGTACTCGTGATGTATGCCGGTGCTGTCGCCGTTCCGCTGATTGTGGGCCGCGCCCTGAACCTGCCCCCCGAACAGGTGGCCATGCTGATTTCAGCCGACCTGTTTGTCTGCGGCATCGTCACCCTGATTCAGGCCATGGGCTGCACACAGTGGTTTGGCATCAAACTGCCCGTGATGATGGGCGTGACCTTTGCGGCCGTCGGCCCCATGGTATCCATGGCGCAGTCCACAGGTGGCCATGCCGGGGCGGGGCTGATTTTTGGCTCCGTCATTGGAGCAGGCATTGTCTCCATCCTGATTGCCCCCATCGTCAGCCGCCTGCTGCGCTTTTTCCCACCTGTCGTCACCGGCACCATCATCACGGTGATTGGCATCAGCCTGATGCGCGTGGGCATCAACTGGATTTTTGGCAACCCCGTAGGCCCTACAGCGCCCCAGGTTCCCAACCCTGAGCACCTGAAGTGGCTGTCCGAAGCCCAGGCCATGGCTGGCGCCCCTGGCTCTGCCCTGCCCCCTGTGCCCGCTGGCTTTGCCGTCGTGCCCACCATTCCTAACCCCAAGTACGCAGACCTGACCGGCGTGGGCATCTCCGCCGCCGTGCTGCTGACCATCTTGCTGGTGGCCCGCTTTGGCAAGGGGTTCCTCGCCAATATCTCGGTGCTGCTGGGCATTGTGGTGGGCGGTGTCATCACGGCTGCCATGGGTCTGATGGACTTTCATAAAGTGGCAGAAGCGCAGTGGTTCAACATCGTGCTGCCCTTTGAAATTGCCGCGCCCGTGTTTGACCCCATTCTGATTCTGACCATGACGCTGGTCATGATCGTGGTGATGATCGAGTCCACCGGTATGTTCCTGGCCCTGTCTGACATGACCGGCAAGAAGATCAGCCAGGCAGAGCTGACCCGAGGTCTGCGTACCGACGGTCTGGGCACGCTGATTGGCGGCATCTTCAACACTTTCCCCTACACCAGCTTCTCGCAGAACGTAGGTCTGGTGGCTGTGACCGGCGTCAAGAGCCGCTGGGTGTGCGTAGCCGGTGGCGTGATTCTGGTGCTGCTGGGCCTGCTGCCCAAGATGGCCATGCTGATTGAATCCCTGCCTACCGTGGTGCTGGGCGGCGCAGGGCTGGTGATGTTCGGCATGGTGGCTGCGACCGGCATCCGCATCCTTTCAACCGTGGACTTCATCAAGAACCGCAACAATGCCATGATCGTTGCCGTCTCCATCGGCGTTGGCATGATTCCACTGGTGGCACCCAATTTCCGACAGTGGATGCCACACGCCATCCATCCTCTGATTGAATCCGGTATCCTGTTGGCTTCGATGGCCGCTGTGCTGTTGAACGTGTTTTTCAATGGCGCACGCGGAGACACGGAAGCTGTCATCCAGGCCGCTCGCCAAGCAGACGCTCACTGATCCCGTCTTGCTCCACAAAGGCCCTGTACCCTGGGCCTGCCGCCAAGCCCCTGCCTACCCCGCAGGGGTTTTGCAACTCTGGCAATGCTGATATTGCAGTGCACAAACCGTTCACCCCTGCAACGACCTACACCTAGGGTAAGCTCTAGGCAATCAGTCCCAGCAATGGGATTAGCTGAATTTCAATAAGACCTCTGCTGTTGTTATGACACAAACTCTGTCCACCGCTGAGCAAGCACTGCGCGATGCTGCACGCGAGTACCACGCAAGCCCCAACAAGGGCAAGATTTCGGTGACCCCCACCAAGCCACTGTCCAACCAGCGCGATCTGTCGCTGGCCTACTCCCCCGGCGTGGCCTACCCCTGCCTGGACATTCAGGCAGACCCCAGCAAGGCCGCCGAGTACACCTCGCGTGGCAATCTGGTGGGCGTGATCACCAACGGCACGGCTGTGCTGGGTCTGGGTGACATCGGCCCTCTGGCTGGCAAGCCTGTGATGGAAGGCAAGGGGTGTCTCTTCAAGAAGTTTGCAGGCGTGGACGTGTTCGACATCGAGCTGGACGAGCGCGATCCTGACAAGCTGATCGAGATCATCGCCTCGCTGGAGCCCACGCTGGGCGGCATCAACCTCGAAGACATCAAGGCGCCCGAGTGCTTCTACATTGAGCAGGAACTCTCCAAGCGCATGAACATCCCCGTCTTCCACGACGACCAGCACGGTACGGCCATCATCTCGAGCGCCGCCTTGCTCAACGGTCTGGAACTGGTAGGCAAGAAGATTGAAGACGTGAAGGTGGCCGTCTCCGGCGCCGGCGCAGCAGCCATTGCCTGCGTGAACGTCATGGTGGGCCTGGGCGTGCAGCGCAAGAACGTGTTCATGTGCGACTCCAAGGGCGTGATCTACAACGGCCGCCCCGGTGGCCTTGACGCCTCCAAGGCCCAGTACGCGCAAGACACCGACCTGCGTACGCTGGCAGACGCCGTCAACGGCGCTGACGTCTTCCTGGGCTGCTCGGCCCCCGGCGTGCTGACCGCAGAGATGGTCAAGACCATGGCGGACAAGCCCATCATCCTGGCGCTGGCCAACCCTGAGCCAGAAATCCGCCCCGAGCTGGCCAAGGCCGTGCGCCCTGACTGCATCATCGCCACCGGCCGTTCGGACTATCCGAACCAGGTGAACAACGTGCTGTGCTTCCCCTACATCTTCCGTGGCGCACTGGACTGCGGCGCGACCAAGATCACGGAAAGCATGAAGCTGGCCTGCGTGCGCGAAATCGCCGCACTGGCCAAGCAGGACGTATCGGACGAAGTCGCCGCCGCCTACCAGGGCAAGGAGCTGAAGTTCGGCCCAGACTACCTGATCCCCACACCGTTTGACACCCGCCTGATCCTGCGCATTGCCCCCGCTGTGGCACAGGCTGCTGCCGAGTCTGGCGTGGCCACTCGCCCCATTGCAGACATTGCGACCTACCGCGAAAGCCTGTCGCGCTTTGTCTACCAGACCAGCATGATCATGCGCCCCGTGTTTGCAGCGGCCAAGGCCAGCCTGCAGCGCGTGGCCTATGCCGAAGGTGAAGACGAGCGCGTGCTGCGCGCCGTGCAGGTGGCTGTGGAAGAAGGACTGGCCAAGCCCATCCTGATTGGCCGCCCTGCCGTGATCGAAGCACGCATTGCCAAGGCAGGTCTGCGCCTGCAAGCCGGTGTGAACTACGAGGTGTGCAACCCCGAAGACGACCCACGCTTCCGCCAGTACTGGGAGGCTTACCACCGCCTGATGGGGCGCAACGGCATCACCACCGAAGGTGCCAAGGCCGCCGTGCGCCGCTCCAACACCATCATCGCTGCGCTGATGGTGCACCTGGGCGATGCAGACGCCATGTTGGCAGGCCTGGTAGGCCGCTTTGACCGCCACCTGGCACACATCGAAGAAGTGTTTGGCGTACAGCCCGGTGTAGACCGCATGGCGACGGTGAACGCCGTGATGCTGGAAGACCGCACCCTGTTCATTGCCGACACCTACATCAACGAAGACCCCAGCGCGGAAGAACTGGCCCAGATCGCCAAGCTGGCTGCAGACGAAGTGGCGCGCTTTGGTCTGCCACCCAAGGTGGCTTTCCTGTCGCACAGCAACTACGGCTCTTCGACCCGCAAGTCGGCGCTGAAGATGCGCGAAGCGCGCAACCTCTTTGCTGCTGCCAACCCCGGTATCGAGTGCGATGGCGAAATGCATGGCGACGCAGCCCTGGACGAGAAGGTCCGCGAGCGCACCGTGTTTGACAGCACGCTGCACGGCGAAGCCAACATCCTGATCTGCCCCAATCTGGACGCAGCCAACATTCTGTTCAACGTGCTCAAGACCACCTCGGGCCACGGCACGACCATTGGTCCCATGCTGATGGGCGCCAACGCTTCGGCCCACGTGCTGACACCCTCTGCCACCGTGCGCCGCGTGGTGAACATGACGGCTCTGGCCGCCGCACAGGCGATTGCACGCAAGGCCTAAGCCTTTGCTGCTGCAGCAAAAAGCCCTTGGCATTGCGCCAAGGGCTTTTTTTATTGCGCTCTTACAAAAAGAGCTGCCAGCGCTGATGAATGCTTATTTTCAGGTAGAAAACATCCTGAAACCTAGATAACACCAGCGCAAGGCGCTCACATTTCATCAATGGCGGTAGTGGCACTGCCGGCCTTGACCTGGGCCTTGCCTTCCTCCGCCTCGATGGCAAAACGCTCACGGCAGGTCACGTAAAAGCTGGCTCCAAACCGGCCTACGGGAAAGTAGTCCTGCAACTTCACGCGCCACTTTTCGGTGTCCACCAGCCCATCGCGCACGGCCAGCCATTGCACGCGGCCAATAAACACATAGCGGCTGTCCGTTTCCATCACCTCGTGCAGCACGCACTCAAATGCCGCGGGCGCTTCGGCAATGCGCGGCACCTGCACGCTGTGCGAGGGGGTCATGCTCAGGCCCGTGTAGGCCAGCTCGCTCTCATGCACAGGCAGTCTGTCCCCACAACGGTGCATGGCGGCGGCAATGGGTTCATCTGCCAGGTGCACCACAAACTCCTTGCTGCGCAGAATGTGTGCGGCCGTGTCCTTGAGCTGGCCGTCCTGCAGCTTGTTGATGCTCAGCATCACCACCGGCGGGTCTTCCCCCACCATGTTGAACATGCTGAACGGCGCGGCGTTGACGGTGCCGTCTGCGCCCAGCGTGGTCACCAGCGCAATCGGGCGCGGCACGATCAGGCTGGCCATGAGCTTGTAGCGCTCATAGGCACCCAGGGTAGAGAAGTCGATTTCTGTCATTGGCAAACATTCCGGTTCTTGGCGTTGCATCAGGTGCCGCAACTTGTATGCCAAGTGTGTATGCAATACGGGCATTGATCTTGCTCAAAGGTGACATCTCCAACCCTTTGAGTGAAGCCCCATGCGCAAACGCCACTTCTGCAAACCGCCGCAGCTGCCTTGCTGGCCTGCTCCGCTTTCTCTCACGCCGCCGCGCAGAACACGCCGCTGAAGTTCCAGCTGGACTGGCGCTTTGAAGGCCCGGCCGCCTTCTTCGTCCACCCCGAGCAAAAGGGCTACTTCAAGGAAGTGGGTCTGGATGTGAATGTGGAAGCTGCCGCAGGTGCAGGCGCTATCCAGCGCGTAGCCTCCGGCACGCATGACCTGGGCTTTGCCGACATGGCGGCGCTCATGGAGTTCCACGCCAACAACCCGGACGCGCCTATCAAGCCCGTGGCCGTCATGGTGATCTACAACACCACCCCGGCCTCAGTGATGGCGCTGAAGAAGTCCGGCATCACCAAAGCGGCAGATCTGACTGGCAAGAAGATGGGTGCCCCGATTTTTGACGCTGGCCGCCGCACCTTCCCCATCTTTGCGCAGGCCAATGGCGTAGGCGATGTGCAGTGGACCACCATGGACCCACCGCTGCGCGAGACCATGCTGGTACGCGGCGATCTGGATGCTGTCACCGGCTACACCTTCACCAGCCTGCTCAATCTGGAAGCACGCGGTATCCCGCGTGAAGACGTGGTGGTGCTGCCCTATGCCACGCACGGCGTGCAGCTGTACGGCAACGTCATCATTGCCAGCCCCCAGCTGATTGCCGACAAGCCCGAGGCGCTGCGGGCATTCCTCAAGGCCTTTGCCAAGGGGGCCAAGGAAGTCGTGGCCCAGCCTGAAGCCGCCATTGCCTCGCTGAAGGCCAAAGATGGTCTGGTCAATGTGCCGCTGGAAGTCAAACGCCTGCAGTTGACGCTGGAAACCGCAGTGGACAGCGAAGGTGCACGCAAGGAAGGCTTTGGCCAGATCAACCCCGAGCGCCTGCAGCTCATGGCTGAGCAGGTCGCACAGGCCTACGCCACGAAGAACCCCATCCCCGTCAACGCGGTCTGGAATGGCAGCTTCCTGCCCAGCGCTGCAGAATTGGATGTTTTGCCCAAGCGTTAAGCCAAGCTCTCAATAAAAGAGCTGCTTGCGCTTGATATCCATAGATTTCAGATAGTTTTATATCTGAAACCATTTATTTATCTGCGCAAGCAGCTTCTTTTTTCAGAGCACTCATGTCCAAACTGATTCGTATCGAAACCCAAGACCTCTCCCGCGCCAAGTCCGGCAAGCCCAGCCGCCCCATCAGCGGCAACACCACCTACCTGACGCTGGAGAGCTTTACCGCCAGCAATGAGCAACTGAGCAGCGGCGTATGGGAAGCCACTGCCGGATCGTTTCGCTCCAACTGCGCAGGCTATGTGGAGTTCTGCCACATCCTCGAAGGCCGCTGCCGCGTGGTAGACCCAGACGGCACCAGCCACAGCTTCGCAGCAGGCGACAGCTTCGTGCTGCCTGAGGGCTTTACCGGCCACTGGGAGGTCGATGAGCGTGTGAAAAAAGTCTTTTTCATTGCCCAGACCAACTCCTCAGGCGCATAAAAGCTACAGCATGCAGATGCACAAGACAGCAGGTTGCTGACACCCATCAGAGCTTGCTGCATTGCAGCATTTTTCGCATAACAAAACCCAGAATCGCAGCCTGAAAAATCAGTGGATTTCTACGTAATATCCACATGAGTTATTGCCATAAAGCACAGTTTTCAGCCACTCTTATAAAAGAGTTGGGGGTTAGTATTTAAGGGAAGACGCCAATTCACAAAATGGAATCTCATCCAGATAGGCGTTGCCTAATGATTTGCCCACAAGGCATAACCCCAACAACGAGGAGTGGAAATGTTCAGAAGAACCGTTTTGGCTGCCACCGCTGCACTGGCAGTGACTGCAGGACTGCCCAGCCTGGCCCACGCGAAAGATCCATGGCCTACCAAGACCATCACCTTGGTGCAGCCCTATGCTCCTGGCGGCACCAGCGACATGCTGGCGCGCATCGTGGCCCTCGAGCTGGAAAAACGCATCGACGCCAGCGTCATCGTTGAAAGCAAGCCCGGTGCCAACGGCAATATCGCCACCGCCTTCGTCAGCCGCGCCAAGCCCGATGGTGGCACCTTCCTGGTCGGCTCCAGCAGCCCCGTGGTCATCTCGCCCACGCTGTACAAGAGCGTGCCCTACAACCCACGCACTGACCTGACCCCCATCACCCCCATCGCCAAGGCCCCCTTCCTGCTGGTGACAGGTGCGACCTCCGGCATCAACTCCGTGGAAGAGCTGGTGGAGCAAATCAAGGCTGACAAGGTGAACTTCGGCTCTGCCGGTGCAGGCTCGCCCCAGCACATGATTGCCGAGATGTTCCACATGCAGGTCAAGGCCAAGGCCCCCCACATCCCCTACAAGGGCTCGGCCCCGCTGATCATTGCGCTGATGGCCAATGAAGTGCAGTACGGTATTGACAACCCCGTGCCCCTGAAGCCCCAGATCGACGGCGGCAAGATCAAGGCCCTGGCCATTACCAGCAAGCACGCTTCGCCCAAGTTCCCCGGCGTCAAGAGCCTGCATGAGCTGGGCTACACCGACTTCGAGGTCGAGCCCTGGTACGGCATGATCGGCTCCAAGGGCCTGCCCAAGGAACTGGCCGAACGCATGAACGGCTATGTGCAAGACATCCTTGCGCAGGATGAAGTCAAGCAGAAGATCTCCAACCTCGGCGCTGAAGCCTACAGCCTGAGCACCGAAGAGTTCCGCACCCTGATCGATGCTGACATCAACCGCTGGGGCGAAGCCGTCAAGGCCTCCGGCGCAACCGCAGACTAAGCGCCCCTTGCACACCGCTTTCCTCCGAAGGCGGTTTTTTCACGCTGCTTTCAACGCGCAAAATCTGCCATGAAAGCCCGTATCCTTGTGTAGAATACGCAGCTTCCGGAGGTTTGGGTGAGTGGTTTAAACCAGCAGTCTTGAAAACTGCCGAAGGAGTGATCCTTCCGTGAGTTCGAATCTCACAGCCTCCGCCACACACATAAAGAAATCAACAACTTATGATGACTTTTGATTTCTGTACCACATAAAGTACCACTTAAAACAAAGGCTGCGCCCTCACAGGTGCAGCCTTTTTTCTTTAGAACGTATTCAAAGTCTTCGAAGCAGGGAGCCATGTGCTATTGCACAAATCGAAGTCAAGACCAGCCTCACAACATCAAAGCACGCCGATACCACAACTACCAACCGAGGGCTGCCCAAGCGCACAAGCTGCACCAATACAGCAGCCTAGCGCGGACTCATACCCACGCCGACTAAAAGCTAGTGCTTTATGACGGCAGTAGCTTCGCCACTAGGTTGCCTTTGAGTGCGTGACCATATCGAACCCCGACTGTTTTCCACCAACTCGTTCGACCTCTATCGCAGCACCAACTATGTTGGCATAACGCCATGCTTCGGTGTGCGGCAACACTATGTACGCACAGAGTTCACATCTGCACCATTGCAGCACCCTGATACACATACCACCAGCTTGCTGCAGCGCCAAACATGTAGCCTGCCACCTGGCGCAAGCAGCAGATGCTTTTTTCAGCAACCAATCTCCGAGATCCGACATCCAAGAAGCACTTCACTCTGGGAACATCATTCTTTTTCTTTCCTCAAAGAACGACTCCAACTTCAACTCCTTGTGGTGACTTATTATCAGGTTTATAACATCAGATCTACTTAATCCATAACAATCAGATACATTCTGCAACCATTCAGCATTAGATGACTTAATTGTCATATTGAACTTGGCTAGACCAACTTTATTTTTTGATTTTTTTGTTCTATAGCTATCAACAATTCTTTTAAATTCTCTAAAACAATCACCTTCTTGTATAAAAATAACATCCATTCTGAGTACAAGCTCTGAAAGCTCACTAATCGGATTTGATCGGTATTTAAAAAGGAAATTGTTCGCCACACTAACCTTTAATTCAACATCTTCACCTTCTATTTTCTGAACCCATTTAACATCAAAGTTATCATTTATTCTTTGCTCAAAGTAAATTCGTGCTTTTCTTATTAAAGCATTGGGATGTAAAATATCATTTTTATCGTCAAGTAATCTATAAGAAAAAAATTCCAATTTGAGTATTTCATACTCTTTATCTTCAAATATTCCTTCCGGAATATATCTTGACACATCTTCCAAGCATCGCTTCCATAGACCGTAATCTAATTCAGATAAATTTTTCTCTAAATAAGCAGATAAAAACAATAAACCTCTTTTGCTAGAAAAAATAATTTCATTATTTTCTGTATTTATTTTTATCTTTTCATAGTCATTGTACAAGTCATTAAAATCATAATTTTCATTAGTTTTTATTTTGCTTATTTCATTTTCCAAAAAATAAATTTCATTACCTTTCTTAGCACCGCTTGAATTCAATTGAATCTTCAAGCACACAGCTAAAAACCTTGTCAGTCTATCATTTTTCACAACTCACCCAATCATAAGCGCTTATGAAACAGTTGTATTTTAGTGACATTTTCTTCACGAAATACATATGAATCAACTTTGTTTACATCATGTAAGTCTTATGTTTTTATCAACTTACATACCTGAAAGCGATGCTATAGCCCCTGATTTCAGCAGTTACAGACAGGCTCCCGAAAGAGTCTACTTAGTACAACGTACTTGTGCAAGCAGGTTAGACCAATGAAAAAAAATAACTGTGCTGGTCATCCGATGACGACAATCATCGAAAGCAGGTCATGCGTATCATTAGACTCAACGAGGTTATAAACAGAACTGGGCTTGGCAAAACATCGCTGTACAAGTTCATTAAGGCTAAAACATTCCCTCAGCCAATCGCTCTTGGAGAGCGAGCTGTTGGCTGGGTTGAAGCCGAAGTTGACCAATGGATTACAGCGCGTATAAACGAACGAGACTTATCTAAGATTAATACTTTCCCAGAGTAATAATCATCAATAATCTTTAGGAATTAAAGGAATTTAAAAATCGAAGGCTTGAGGTATCCAAGCCTTCGATTAAATCATTGTGTAGGGGTAGCTATATATATAGAGAATATGTATAGATAGAGGTATATAGAGAATATGTATAGATAGAGGTGGGGTAGCTTGGATTATTTAAAGATAAATGACTTAGACAAAAATATCTATATCAAGCATTCACTTGTAAAGCAGGTCAGTCTTTCGTGAAGCACCATGCATATGGCAATGCATAGCACTTCCTGATGCCAGTCAGGGTTCAAGTTAAAAAACCAAAGACACCCGTAGATGATCTGAGAAGAAGGCAATCATCTAATGGATCTACAATGAGTAAACTAAACAGAAACCCTTACAACCCCAATCAAAAACTACATCACTCCAGCTTTTTTAATGGCTACGAGGTCTATACCAAGCGAGGCCCTTTAATCTATCAATATCTTTCAGGTATCGAGTTCTGTATAGATAGCGCACTCCAAGATTACAGCTGTGTCTTTGTGTTGAGAATTGATCTAAAGCTTCCCTCAGACATTTCTGTACCTCAAGAACGCCTTATCGAGCGGTTCATTGCATCTTTGAGATCCAAGGTGCGCTCTGCCAGCAAGAGGTCCATGGATCAAGGCAAGCGCGTGCACCCCACCAACATCCGCTATGCATGGTGCAAGGAGTTCAGTAGCACAGACCAGCCTCACTATCACGTGGCACTGCTGATGAACAAACAGTCCTACTGGAAAGTTGGCAGCTATGACATCAGGGGAAAGAGTCTCTACAACATGATCGTAGGCGCATGGATGAGTGCACTGGGACTCAAAGACATGGAGCGGTACAAATACTTGGTGAACTTTTCAGAGAATGGCCAATATCACATGCGCAGAGACAGTCCTGTGAGCGTTGAAGAAGTTTTTTACCGGCTGAGCTATCTATGCAAGTTGGATACGAAAAAATTTGACCGTCCCGGCCATAGCTTTGGCTGCAGCAGGCAGTAATGCTGTTTCTAAATGGATTCATTCACATGTACTTCACTTGCCATGACGTCATGGTGTTTGTATCGAAGGATCTATCTATGAATTTGACATGTCCGTACTGCTACTCGAGTAGGACTATGCGTCGTCGAGTTGGTGAACGTGCTGGATGCATGATCGGCGGCGTAGGTGGTGCTGTCGGCGGTGCGACTGCCGCTGCTGGAGGCGCCTCCACTGGTGCTGCTTTAGGTGCATTTGCTGGCCCTTTGGGTATCACCATTGGTGCACTAGCCGGCGCATTGCTAGGCGCTTTATTTGGTGGTGTCAGTGGATCGGTTGCCGGCTCAGCAGCTGGCGCAAAACTGGATGAAACACTACTGGATACCTACCTGTGTATTGACTGCACGAAGACTTTCTAACGTTACCCCTCCCATGCAAGGCTCACCTCTTTGAGGTGAGCTTTTTGCGTTAATCTGACTGGAAAAATTCAAATGGCACACCTTATCGAAACCATGGCCTACACCGGCCAAACGCCTTGGCATGAACTGGGCAACGCTTTGCCAGCTAAGCAAAGCATTGATGTCTGGGCACAAGCTGCAGGCATGGACTGGCGCATCCAGGAAACGCCCGTGCGTTATCTCGCCTCAGATGGAAATACAGGCCTATCTGGTCTTTACGCCGAACCCAAGGAATTTCCAGAGCAAAAGGTTCTGTACCGCAGTGACACGCAAGCACCACTGTCCGTAGTGGGTAGTCGCTACAACGTGGTTCAGCCGCGTGAGGTACTGGAGTTCTACGTGACCTGACGGAAGTAGCTGGCTACGAGCTGGAGACTGCAGGCGTGCTCAAAGCTGGGCGCAAGTTCTGGGCTTTAGCTCGTACTGGCAAGTCTGTAGCTTTGAAGGGCAATGATGTGGTCAACGGCTATTTGCTGCTGGCAACGTCGTGTGATGGTTCTCTGGCTACCGTGGCTATGCCTACGACCGTACGCGTGGTGTGTAACAACACACTGACGATTGCCCTCAAGGATGGCGTTGGCTCCGTCAAGGTGCCACACAGTACTACGTTCGATGCTCATGCGGTCAAGCGCCAGTTGGGCGTGGCCGTGGGCCAGTGGGACAGCTTCATGTACCGCATGAAGGCGCTGGCTGAGCGCAAAGTGAAGACCCATGAGGCGATGAACTATTTCCTCAAGGTGATTTGCAACACGGATGCGCACTCTGACTTGTCCGTAGGCCTGACCAATGAGCGAGCACTTAAGAAAGTGCAGATGCTCTACGAGGGTCATGGTCGAGGTGCCGAGATGCATGCAGCCAAAGACACTGCCTGGGGCTTGCTGTGCTCTGTGACCGAGTTCGTTGACCATGAAAAACAAGCACGAAGCCAAGACAACCGCTTGGACAGTGCTTGGTTCGGCCAGGGAGCAGCGATTAAGCAGCGTGCCTTGGATCATGCTTTGCAACTGGTGGCCTGAGCATGCTCGCTGGTTTGCTTCTCTGGCCGTATTGGCTGTTTTCTCTAGGTTTTCCTATTTACATTCCACCCCCACGAACCGCCTTCTGAGGCGGTTTTTTTATGCCCGCAATTTTTGCGGGCCAAGGAGATTTGTATGTCTGTTCATTTGCTGAGCAATGCCAATTTGGATGTCCGTGAAACACCAGTGGAGCACCCCATCCGCCCTCGCAAGGGTGCCGCTTTGCGCCTGGTATCGACCAAGGACATGGCACGCGATGATTGGCTGGAGGTGCGTCGCACAGGCATTGGCAGCTCCGATGCTGCGACTGCCGTTGGCCTCAATCCCTACCAGTCCCAACTGGAGTTGTGGATGCAAAAGACCGGCAAGGCCGACCTGCTGCCTGCCATTGATCCCAACGATGACACCAGCCCCATGTTCTGGGGTACGTTGCTGGAGCCCGTTGTGGCTGCCCACTACACCAAGCGCACAGGCAACAAGGTCCGGCGCGTCAATGCCGTTTTACAGCACCCTACACATCCTTGGATGCTGGCCAATGTGGACCGGGAAGTGATGGGCTCTTCGGATGTTCAGATTCTGGAATGCAAGACAGCTGGCATTCATGGTGCACGTCTTTGGAAGGATGGCGTGCCTGAGTATGTGCAATTGCAGGTCATGCACCAGTTGGCTGTCACGGGCTACAAGGCTGCAGATGTGGCCGTGCTCATTGGGGGACAAGAGCTGCGCATCTTCCGCATTGAGCGGGATGAGGCTTTGATTGCCCGTTTGATCGAGATGGAGCGCGCATTCTGGCAACTGGTAGAAAGCAATACGCCGCCTCCCGGAGATGGCTCTGACAGTGCAGAAAAAGCATTGCGTTGCCTCTATCCGAATAGCGTGGGCGAAGACGTGGATATGAGTGAGGACCCAGCGCTCAATGCCACGTTTGAAGCTCTGTTGCAGGCCCGTGAGCAGCTCGATGCCGCACAGAAGAAGGAAGCACGCCTGCGCCAAGCCATTCAGATCCACATGGGTGAAGCTGGCAAAGCCACGTTTGCCTGTGGTGGCAGTGTCACCTGGCGCCGCAGCAAAGACGGGCAAGCGTTCGATACCGCGCAGTTCGTCAAAGACCATCCAGACATGGCCAAAGCCTACCTGAGCACACGCCCAGGCTCACGGCGGTTTTGTGTGTATCCAGCTTGAGCTGATTTTCCTTCCAACATCCACCCCCCTCTCGCTCCCTGTGGCACATGCCACCGGGAGCTTTCTTTTTTGGAGCTAGACATGATCAAAGGTTTGATGATTACCCCGCCGGTGATTGGCCGGATTTCGATTGGCAAGGTCGTTGAAAAGAACGGCAAGCGCCTACCTGAAAAGGACGATGAGTTCACGATTACGACTCAGGTCCAGCAGCGCGGGCAGTGGGTGCTACACCCTCTTGATGAAGCTTTGCGCCGTGAACAGGCACACGACGGCATAAAGGAAGGCCTGCAGCCTTCCGATGCAGAGAATGACAACAATGCGCGCCCAGCTAAGCGCACGCTCAAAGACAAGATGGGAGTGCCTACAGATGCAGTGGAAACACCAAGCCCATCGCGGCGTAAGCTGCGCAGCATTCCAGTGCGCGTGCTATTCAATGATCCCGATCTGAACCTGCGAGCCGATTACTGCATGTTTGATCGCACCACTGCCCGCCCAATCTGTGTCGGCAACGGAGAGACATGCAAACGTGTGACGGACCAAGGACTCGAAGAGCAGACATGCCCTGGTCCAGATACCTGTCGCTTTGGCATGGGTCAGTGCAAACCCTATGGGCGGCTCAATGTGAGCATTGGGGACAGTGACGAGCTGGGCAGTTTTGTGTTTCGCACGACGGGCTTTAACAGCATTCGTACCTTGGTGGCGCGACTGCAGTACTTCGCTGCGGTCTCTGGTGGCCACCTAGCCAGCATGCCGCTGGAGCTCAAGCTCAGAGGCAAGTCCACCACGCAGTCACACCGCTCGGCCATCTACTACGCAGACTTGGTGGTGCGTTCGGGGATTTCTTTGAATGAAGCGATCACCCAAGCACGCACGATCGCAAATGAGCGCTTGGCTGCTGGATTTGATCAGTCGGCTTTGGACGCAGCAGCGCGACTAGGCTTTGCCAATGGCAGCTTTGAAGATGCGCCTGATGAGGCGGCAGAGATCGTAGAGGAGTTTTATCCCGATATTCCAAGAACTGCGTCTAGCGAATAGCTGTGTGACAGTCATAAACCAAGCCCCACTAATGAGGGGCTTGGTTTATATGTCTTTTTTTTGGCCAAGCGTCTTATTTCTGCCATTCCACTGACGCCTTTGCAGCTGTTGCGGCAGTTCATGTTGGCTGCCCGAACTGCCGATTTCACCCAGATAGCAGTCATCCCGAGTACATCGGCAACCAACCCTCACGGGCTGGTTTCTGGTGAGTTGCGGACAGTGAGGGCAAGCTAGCCAAGATAGGGCTCAATGTCCGCTCTCACCTGCTATGAAGTGGCGTTATCGACCCATTGCTGTCGTTCCTGCCTCAGCCACTAATGTCTGCCTGTCAGCGTGAATGGTCGTTACCCGATGTCTGATGCGTTCAAACATGAACTGCACTCGTGATTGAGGGAGTCCCTGCCTGAAACTCTGAGGTGTCCACAGCACTCTGTCGGCCCTCGCAGAAAAGTTGGCGGTATGCCGATGGCGATGTATGAAGTTGGCTCGCGAAGTGCTGCCGCAACGACAAGGCCGAGCCCAGACCCACTTCGGTCGCAATCGACTCAATCGACAGCTCGGTGGTTTCCAGCAACTGCTGTGCGCGTGCGATGCGGGCCGCCGCGAGCCACTTCACGAAGGTTGTGCCAGTTGCTTCCCTGAAGCGGCGTGTGAAGGTCCGTCGGCTCATGTGCGCCACTTCGGCCAATACATCTAGCGAAAGCGGCTGCGACAGGTTCTCTCGGGCCCATTCCAGAACGCCTGGCAAACGGCTCTCGCTGGGCAGAACGGGTACCGGCTGCTCTATGTACTGGGCCTGACCGCCTTGGCGGTGCGGAGGTGTCACCAATAGTCTGGCGACCCGATTGGCGACATCCGCACCGTGGCGCTGGCGTATGAGGTTCAGACAGCAGTCAATCGCAGCAACTGTGCCCGCAGACGTGACGACATTGCCATCGTCCACATAGAGCACGTCTGGCAAGAAATTGACTTTGGGAAAACGCTGGACAAAGAGGTCGCGACAGGCCCAGTGCGTGGTAGCACGGCGCTCGTCCAGCAAACCCGCATCACCCAAGACAAAAGCGCCAAGACACAGACCGACCACTTGGGCACCACGGGCATGGGCTTGTTTGAGAGCTTCCGTCAACACGGCCGGCGCTGCCGCTTCTGGATGATTCCAGGCCGGAACGATCACAAGGTCAGCGCTGGTCATGGCCTCAAGCCCGCCAGGCACCTCAATCTCCACGCCTTGATCACAGCGCACTTTGCCCGGCGTCGGCGCGCAGTACCGCACTTCGTGCGGTGGCAGCCCTGTGGGCGCTGGTGTCACTCCAAACACGATGCCTGGTACAGAAAGGTGAAACAGGCTGACGCCTTCGAAAGCAAGAACGGCGACGCGGACAGGTTGCATGGACGCTCCAACGGCAGAGGCTGAGAAATTGGCCCGATTTTATCTAACATTGTCATTTGGGCCAATGGTTCAAAAAGCCAGCCCTTCGGACAATTGGCATCAACGCGCTGAAGACCCTTCATGCCGCGACATTCGCCACTTGAACCAAGGACAACACCATGAATATTTCGAACGTATTGCGAAACGCCGCCGCCCTCGGCGGCATTGCGACCCTCATCGTATGCGGCACAGCCAATGCGGCAACACCCGCCAAGGCCAAACTGTCCGCCGCGACACATGCCGTCAAGGTTCAGCAAATCCGCAACGCGACCATCAAAGTGAACTACGCGGGCACCACCTTCCTCATCGACCCAATGCTGGCCAAGAAAGGGACATACCCTGGTTTTGAGGGGACGTACAACAGCCAGTTGCGAAACCCGTTGGTCGAGCTGCCGATGCCACTGGCCGAGGCGATGAAGGCTGACGCCATCATCGTTACCCACACCCATTTGGATCATTGGGATGACGCGGCCAAGCAAAACCTACCTAAGAACCTCCCGCTCTTCGCACAAAACGAAGCCGATGCCCAAAGCATCCGCAAAGACGGATTCACGAATGTGCGCGTGCTCACCAAGGGCACCGAGTTCAAGGGCACACGCCTCAGCCCCACAGGCGGTCAGCATGGGGATGACAAAACCATGGCGGTCGCTGGTGAACTGCTGGGGCAGGTGATGGGTGTTGTCTTCCAACGGCCAGGCCACAAGACAGTCTACGTCGCTGGCGACACGGTCTGGAACAAACAAGTGGAAAGCGCCATTCAGGACTACCAGCCTGAGGTCATCATCCTCAACACAGGCTACGCCCGCATCCAGGGACTGGATGGCTCCATCATCATGGGCAAGGAAGACCTCTTGCGCGCATCCCAACTAGCGCCTGATGCCAAGGTCATTGGCAGCCACATGGAGGCCGTGAACCACGGAATGCAGACGCGCAAGGAGTTGCGTGACTTCATCGCGGAAAAGGGCATGGACCCCAAGCAGGTTCTCGTGCCTGCAGACGGTGAGTCGTACAGCTTCTAAGTTGCAGTTGGGCTAGATGCCGTCGCGTCTCTTTCTACAGGCTTGATTAGATGGTGGATGGCCTAGGGCACCTGCGTCAGGCCGTAGCCGAACGCAGGCCTCCCACTGTGTGCCTATATCGATAAGCAGACATTCAATAAAAGGGAGGCGAACGGCGGCTTCTGGCCGAAAGTACGCGATCGTAATGACTCCCCAAAGCTGTCCATCAGTACCAGCAACGAACCAGCCAGCGACTGCTTTCGGGGGCATTCGTGAAATGGCGCTTCCGGCCAGAAGCTGACCTTGAGCCACAACTTAAGTAGTCCGCTCTAGGCTCTTACCTTAATGAAGTTTTACGTAGCTAGTGCTTTCACTTTTTGGATAAACGGCGAACTGTTCGACCAACTTGGCACTTCTTGCATCTAGCCCTCGCACTTCGACCTTTGTTCCGCCGCGTCGTAGTTTGAACACTACCCGGTCAAGTGCCTCAACTGAGGTCAAATCCCAAAACTGAGTCTGGCTCACATCAATACAGATGTACTCCACCGGTTCAAGGTAGTCAAACCTAGCAATGAAGCTTTCAGAAGAGGCAAAAAATACTTGCCCAGAAACAAAATAGGTACGTTGTTTACCGTCTGGGCTGAGGCTTGAGGTGACATCCAAAATACGGCGCACCTTGTGTGCAAAGAACACACCAGACAGAAGAACGCCAGTCAGCACTCCCTTGGCCAAGTCATGGGTTGCAACAGTCACAACGACGGTAGCGAGCATCACAACGCTGGATGTTTTGGGGTGGGCAACCAAGTCCTTGATAGAGCGCCAGTTGAAGGTGCCAATCGACACCATGATCATCACGGCGACCAAGGCGGCCATGGGAATCTGCTTCACCAAATCGCCAAGAAACACAACCAGTATCAGCAACACTACACCTGCGGTCAGCGTAGACAAACGCCCACGCCCCCCAGACTTCACGTTAATGACCGACTGACCAATCATGGCGCATCCGGCCATACCACCCACAAAACCTGTAGCAACGTTGGCGATACCTTGGCCGACGCATTCACGGTCTTTGTTACTCGTAGTGTCTGTCATGTCATCCACGATGGTGGCCGTCATGAGCGATTCCAGCAGGCCCACGACACACAGGGTGGCGGAATACGGCAGGATGATTTGGAGCGTCTCCCAAGTGAAGGGGACATTGGGAATGAAGAAGCTCGGCAGGCTATCAGGGAGTGCGCCCATATCGCCAACCGTGCGAATGTCTAGACCGAGAACCACATAAGCGATGCTTAAAACAATGATGGCAACCAAAGGCGAAGGAACGGCTTTGGTGATGTAGGGCAAGCCATAAATGATGGCAAGCCCTGCAGCCGTCATCGCATAGACATGCCAAGTGACATTGGTCAGCTCCGGCAGTTGAGCCATAAAAATCAATATGGCCAATGCATTCACAAAGCCCGTCACCACGGAACGAGAGACAAACTGCATGAGCTGGCCCAAGCGTAAGAAGCCTGCCAGCATTTGGAGCACACCAGCAAGAATGGTGGCAGCTAGCAAATAGTCCAGTCCATGCTCTTTTACCAGCGTCACCATCACTAAGGCCATAGCGCCGGTAGCGGCTGAAATCATGCCAGGCCGCCCGCCAACAAAAGCAATAAGTGTGGCAATCGCAAAGGAGGCATACAGACCCACCTTGGGGTCAACGCCAGCAATGATGGAAAAAGCAATGGCCTCCGGAATAAGTGCCAAGGCAACAACGACGCCCGCCAGCAAATCGCCACGGACATTAGAGAACCATACGGTTCTGATTTTTTCAATAGACATAGGTATACCACCCTCAGCATAGAGGGGCAGAACGCACCAAAGCAACCTGCATGAAGGGCAGGAGTAGGCGCAATGAAAACGCGAGCAAGCCTATAGCTCTAGCTACAGGCAAGACGAACAGGTGAGGCAAGAAGTAAAGCGTTCTTGCTGCGCTGGTGCCCAGATTAGGGCGGAGTGACGGAGCGGAAGCGTCCGCGAGGCAGGGCTGCGCCCCGGTAATCAACCGGTTGTTGCGTGAAGTGAGCAAGAGCAGCCATCGCAAGAATTTTAACTAGAAAAAACACATCCACACGATGAGCTTTAAGGACTCCAAAGGGTCGACAGCACAAGGTCAGCACACGCCAAAGCAGTCACTTGGCAATGGTCAGATTCCACTGGCAGCTTTAAGGGGTAGAGCGGACCTTCTCGAAAGTCCTTGGGCAATGACTGCTTTCGGTAGCAGCAGTCATTGGTACCTCTGAGGTGAACGGCGGCAACCAGCCTGAAGCGGGTCTTGGGGTCAAAATGCCGAACTTCCGCTAATGGCCGCTTGCACCAGTTCCTTCTTGTCACAGATAGCAGTCATTCGGGTCGCGTGTTGTCCCAACCCGAACGACCGCTTTCACGTCGTCTCGATGGCCATCGATGCGATGGACCAGGTGCGCCGCGCGG
>ERZ791624.332-NODE-332-length-34184-cov-4.941780_pt1 | contig 34184 bp, 35 predicted proteins | sample MGYA00510058_ERZ791624 | MGnify/ENA primary metagenome ERZ791624 (study PRJEB30046, sample SAMN00715158) | human gut metagenome | study: EMG produced TPA metagenomics assembly of the A metagenome-wide association study of gut microbiota in type 2...
CCACCGCATTGCCGCCGATGCACAGTACCGTCAGGCCGCTAAACAAGGCCAGCGGCCCGCGCCAGCGCAGGCAGCCCTGCGGTCCCAGCCAGCGCCGGAAACACAACGCTATTCCTACTGTCGCCAGGCGGGCTAACAGCACGCCGACCATCGCCGGAACCAGCAGCAGCCATCCCCACAGCGGCAACTCGAACTGCTGCGCACTGAGTAAAATCCATACCAGCTGAAACGGCAGATAAAAGCTCAGGGCAAAGATCAGCGGAATGCGAATATTGCTTGCCGGTGCGGAAACGCCTTGAAAGTCTCGCCAGCTATCGCGCAGCAGTATCCCAGCCAGCACCAGCGTGGCCAGATAGCAGACGTCGTTAAAGATGCCCACGAACTGCATCAGCCGATAGCTGGTCAGCTTCCCCATGAAAGCAAAACGCCAGAAAATGATCACCAGGAAACTGAACTGCAATACCCAGCTGCGCAGGATCCAATCGACCATCTCCCGTAGCGAAGGCTGATTATGCACAGCCCAGGCAACAATGGGCAGTTTACTGTGCCCGGGGTGGCAAAAAGCCATGACGAAACCCGACAGCGTTAAGGTGGCGTAGGCCACCAGCGGGATATCCCCGATACGCGACACCCCGAATCCCATGACATACGACATGGCGTGGTAGACGCGCACCAGATCTGACGGCCACCAGCTGGCCAGCGCCACCGGCAGCGTGGAGAAGAACGAGAGCATTTTTGCCGAAGCGTCCGCACCCACGGCCATCCGCCACGCTTCACCGAAGTTGGTGGAGAAAAGCCCCATCAGGATATACGGCAGATTCAGCAAAATGAGCTTTTTGATGTTCAGCTGCTTTTTCATCGTTCCAGCTCCTTCCGCTTGTTCCGGTCCACGACGGCGTGTTTTACCAGTTCTTTGAACTGGCTCAGCTTTGCCAGCACGGACGGGCGCTCGGATTTCTCCGCCTTTCTGACCTTTTTCCGGTGTACTCGGTAAAAGCAGCGGTCAGGGCATCCGCGTCCCGACCCTTGAAAAAGATCAGGTACTTGGGTGGGGAGCTGCTGCGGTCCTTCTTCACCGCATAGTCCACGCCGTATTTCCGGGCGATCTTCTCAAACTCCTTGATGGAGGGGTCGGTGATCTCGATGTTGGAAACCCCTTGGTTTTGACCAATCAGCTGTTTCACCGTCTGCTTGCCCTGGGGCTTCACAGGCGCGTCACGGCTTCTCTGCTTTTGCAGCTTCTTTTCCTTGCGGTGGGCAAGGTACTTGCTGATGGCGGCTTTGAGCAGCCTGCCGGTGAACTTTGTTCCGCTGACAACCAGCGTTAAAGTCCTGTTTTCCACTTCTTCCTGCATTTTCATCGCCTCCTTTCCACAAAATGTGCAGGGGTGGTGCATTTATTTCTAAGGCGGGACCACCAGCCGCCGGAGAAGGTATTTCTTCATCGAACCGCCCTCAACGAATTTGCTCAGAACGGTCATAGAGCAAATCTCCATTTCTGACCTTTGCATGACTGAGAATCTTGATCTGTCCCTTTGCCTGACTGTCCAGAGCTTTTTCATAGCCCTTATCTGACAAAAACAGGCGGGTTCGTTCACCTTTCCAGCCCACCGGGGAGTCATGCGTCAGCACATCAAAAATAATCATGTGCCGGGTGTTCTCAGCAAATCGCTGGAGATCCATGTAGTCATGGCCGTGATAGTTCTGCGCTCCAGCTTTCTGGCGCATTTCTTCCATCAGCTGACCGATTGTTTTGCCTTCTGGCATAAAACTCACTTCCTTTCCCACTCTCATACAACCATCAAAATCATGTCTCTCAGCTGAGCAAAGTAGAGTTTGCCTTGCGGGGTTATCAGCGTATAGGAGCCGATATGCCCGTGATTGCAGTAGTCTTTGACACAAAACAGTCCTTCATTGGCTGGCTTTGCATAGGGCAGTACATTACCGGATGCGGTGCGGTACACAAAACGCTTTTCCAGAAGGAAACGGACAAACCGACGCTCCGGGACAAGCAACTCTTTGGCGGTGGTGCGGAGGTTGGTACTGTGATTGAGGTCGATGAACAAATCATAAAAGGTTGCCTTACTCTCCAGCAGGGCATTTTCCTCTCGTAGCGACGCATTTTCTTCCCGCTCAGCAAGCAGCTCGGAGCAGAGCTTTATCAGAGCTTCCGGAGAAGTGGCTATCTCCCACAACTTCTCTTTTGTGAGATAGGCTCCGTGCTTGCGAATGGCAGGTAGAACTTCATCAAACACCCATTGTTCAAACCGTTCCGCTGACGGCAGTTTACTATGGGCGATCAGACGATATAGATCACCTTCGGGGATAAAGAGCATTTCGACCATTTGTACCGCGGGGCTTCCATCTGCCTTTTTCCCAGTCTGGACCCCTATGGAACATTTCGTTCCACCCCTGGTATGGTCGCGGACGGCTTTGCGTGGATTGGTTTCTCGGCTCATAGCGTTTACCAGAGATACCTCCATACCAGATAGCTGGATGTCCGCAGGCATCAGGTCTACGCCCTCAGGGTGGTGCAGGATACCCTCGCCAGGACGAATTGGTTCATCCATCAAAATACGGCCCATAGCGTCTGACAGTGTAAAGGGCAGCTTATCAGGCTGAGGATTGCCCAAGCTGATGGTCAGGCTTCCCTGTGGGTCTCCGTCAATCAGAAGGACTTTCTTCCCGGACTGCGCCAGACCAATTCCAAGATTGGCACAAGTGGTTGTTTTGCCGACACCACCTTTTTGGTTGGCTATGGCAATAATCTGTGTATTCATGATTTCACCTCATTTCTTTCTAAGTTTAGATATGAAAAAAAGTGCCTGCTTTACCTTTCCTGAGAAAGATAAAACAGGCACTTTCACTGGCTCAATACCTCTTGTAATGAACCTCTATGTATGGTAAACTATGTCCACGATACCATGAATATAATTAAGTCTCGACGGGAATTGAACTTTTGGCTAACGCCAAATTTCGCGCCTTTGCAAACAGAGTGCAAACAATAGGGGGCTAAAATCCTTTGTTTTTGCTTGTACAAGGTTTATAGAGAACATGGAGAAAAGCCTTGATATAACTGCATTTTCTTTATCCCTGTTGATAGGGAATATATGCACTGGGTCCATCTCCTAAGCGTGGGGCCGGAGGTTCAAATCCTCTCTGGGACGCCAGCTAACAACGCCGAAAGCCTTTGTTTTCAAGGGTTTTCGGCTTTTCTTATATAAAAAGCTACGAAAAAGCTCTTTCACTGTATGAGATAAAATTCTACTCCAAAATTTGATTTTTGACAACCCCTCCAGAATCGAACGGTTGTTATAAGACAAAATCGCCAGCTAATTTTTAGCAGAAAACGGGCTGTTCTTGCTAATGAAAATGCCCTTCCTGCTAATCAGCCCCAAAATCGTGCCAAAAATCCAGCTAATCAAAAAAGGCGGATGTTTTGAATACCATGCAGTTATAGCAGATAAAATTAAATATCGTTATGTACATAGAGCGTCTATTTGCCCCGCATTGGGGATGGATAGGCGCTCTTTTTTTATGCCCAAACCCATGGGCAAATACAAGAGATTGGAGGTGTTTTATTTGAGCAAGCCTGTTTATACCGCAGACAAGCCGAGCGACTGTCATTACTGCTACTTCTGGACGAATGGCAGAAAGGGCTGCCGTCTGGGTAGAAATAATTGCTACTACTTAATCTCTTTGCCGCCGAAACCCAAGTCGGAATGTGATGGCTGTCCCTATGGGCGAGATCACCCGTGCATTGGTTGGTGTACGAAGAAGGTTATGCGTGAAGTGGGGCTTCGTTGATATGGATGTGTATGAACAGGAATACCGCTTCTACTATTTTGCCCGATGTCCTTACGAAAAGACGGATACGACTTTCCGCAGCATTCCGCTGACAACAGAAAGTTTTCCGCAGAAAGAAGGTGGTGAAGCCGTGTGAGTTTTGATTATTTTTACGGTCAGCAATCCGATCTATTCACATTCTATCGAGTTCCGAAGGTGTTGTTCACGAACGAGAGGTTCTGGAATATTTCTGCCGATGCCAAGATGCTGTATGGCATTTTGCTTGACCGCATGAGCCTGTCTGCCAAGAATGGTTGGATAGATAAAAACGGTAGAGTGTATATCATTTTTACAATCGACGAAGCGAAGATGGCTCTGAACTGTGCTGAACAAAAGGCTATCAAGCTGCTCAGTGAACTTGAGAAGAAAGCAGGATTGATTGAACGTAAGCGCCAGGGTTTGGGAAAGCCCAACCTGATCTATGTGAAGAACTTTATCTCTGCTGTGGATTCACAACTCTTGAATTGTGAAAATCACAATTCTGGAACAATGGAAATCACAACTCAAGAACTTCCGAAATCACAATGTAATAATACTGATATTAAAAATACTGAATTTAGTGATACTGATTCTATCTTTCCTTCCGGAAATGGTGGAATGATGGACGAGAATGACCGGTATCAAGAATACTTTGATTATTTCTCGGATCAGCTCAGTATGGATTTGTTGAAGAAGGATTACCCTTACGATTCCGAAATGCTGGATAACATTCTGGAGTTGATCGTTGAAACAGTTTGCACGAAGCGACCGTTGATTCGCATTGGTGCAGAGGAGCGTCCGGCAGAAATTGTCCGCAGTCGGTTTATGAAACTGAATGCCGAACACATTCGATATGTTATGGACTGCTTCAAGGAGAACACCACAAAGATTAGAAATATCCGTCAGTATATGCTGACTACGATATACAATGCGCCGACGACAATAGACACCTACTACGATGCTCTTGTTCGGCACGATATGTCACACGGATATTTGGAAGGAGGATTTAAGAAATTGAAAATGAAGCGAGAGGAAGGAGAGTGACGAAAAATGGCGAAAAAAGCAACCATCATTGCGGTGGTCAATCAGAAAGGAGGAACCGGCAAGACCACCACCACCGAGAATCTGGGCGTTGGCTTGGCTCTTGAAGGGAAAAAGGTGCTTCTGGTGGACACCGATCCCCAGGCTTCCCTGACAGTCAGTTTGGGCAATCCCTGCCCGGATGATCTGTCTCCGACACTTTCCGATTTGATGGGAAAGATTATGATGGAAAGCCCCATTGCTCCCGGTGAAGGGATTCTCCATCATCCGGAGGGCGTTGATTTGGTGCCATCCAACATCGAACTGTCAGGTATGGAAGTAGCACTGGTCAATGCCATGAGCCGTGAAACCATTCTCCGGCAATATCTGGATACGGTCAAACAGAACTATGATTACATTCTTCTGGACTGTATGCCGTCTTTGGGTATGTTGACTGTCAATGCGTTGGCAGCTGCCGACAATGTGCTGATACCGGTTCAGGCAGCATAACATTCTCTGGCTCCCATCCGATCCGTTCCCATCCTTGCCCCTGTGGGGGTAGGGGGATTTGATTGGATAGGATTTGATAGTTCCGTACTTGATAAATCAGTCTTTGTTTGATTAGTATTTAATTGTGCGGGGTTTTCCGTACACGGTTCCGCCGTATCCGGGACATCCATATCCGGGTTTTCCGTATATGGCTTTGCCGTACCCGGTAAAGGCGTACCTGGGCTTGACGGCGGCTCGCACTGAGGCATTTCGTAAATGACATACTCGGTATCCGTGATCTTGCCTTTTTCATCCCGAAGCTGTGTGCGCCGGATATACCCGTGGGTTTCCAGCTCCTTCAACGCCGCACCGATGCTGTCCACACCTTCCCGACAGATCGCCGCAAGACCTCTGGTGGTGTAATTCCACTCGTCAGGGAGCGACAACATCATGGACAGCAGCCCTTTGGATTTCAGGGTCAGCGTCCGATCTTTCAAGTGATGGTTCGACATGACCGTATAATCACGGGTCTTTTCAATACGAAAAACAGCCATCTTCGCACCTCCTTCCTGCGAAAATAAAAAGTGTTGGTTTTGAGCGGTTTACCCGTCTGTATGCCTCCGTTTTCTCCCGCATGGGAAAACATCCACGCCCTGTTCAGAACTCAAGCCACAGAGGGAAAAACAGAAGATATCCCACTGATTTTGATACAGTTTTCAGTCGGCTACCTCTCACGGTCTTTATGGTCATAGTGGAGGTCGCCGGAAAGCACCTTCGCATGGTTGCGGATTTTGATATGACCCTTTTCCTGATTCTCCAAAGCCTTGCTGTATCCAGTGTCGGTCAGGAACAGGCGCATTTTCTCACCCTTCCAGCCAACAGGCGAGTCATGGGTAAGAACATCAAAGACGATCATGTGTCTGGTTGCCGGGTCGAAACGTTCCAAAGCCATAATGTCATGGCCGGATAACTTCTGCGCCCCGGATTGCTGTCTGGCCTCTGCCAGCATTTCCCCGATGGTGCGGGCTTTCTCCGGCAGACGGTATTCGGCCTGCACCTTGCGGATCAAATCCATGCACTCCTGATCCGACAGTGGGCGGAGCTTGTCCAGAAGGCCTTCCGCCGTTTCTTTCGTTGCCGGGTTCGGCGCATAGCGCCATGTCATGTAAATCTCATTCAGGGCGGCGTTCTGATTGGTACTTTCAATCTGAAACACCATCCTCATTTCTGCTTCTGTCAGTTTCATTGCCAGCCTCCTTCAAAAATGGGTATAAAAAAACGCCATAGGTTTTTTGAGCCTACGGCGTTTCTTGCGATATTCACAATTCCAAACTTTCCAGCCACTCGTCAAAAGATTTCTTAGAAACGCGGATCGCATTGCCTATGCGGACGATCCTGAACTCCTCCTGCTTGACGAGCTGATATGCGGTTGTGCGGCTAATGTTGAGCATGGCCGCAATCTGTTCCACGGTGTATGTGCGCGGTTCCGGCAGTGACTTTTTCTCTTTCTTGTCCATAGTAACCTCCATGTATTTGCCTTGTCATTTTGACTAAGGGAGTGAAGAATGGCAGTAGCAATCGGCTTTGGCTGGGTGTCCTCTTGCTAAGAATTTGCTAATAGGACCACCCAACGGACACATAAAACTGCGTCAGAATAGGTGTTTTGCACCATAAAGTTCGTTTACTACAAGTCATTCTGCGTAAGGGATGATATTGGAAGTTACATCCGAACCGTGTATCACATGGTAAGCCATACTCCTAAGCGAAGGGTCGGACGTTCGAATCGTCTCTGGGGTGCCACTCAAAAATGACCTTTGGATGTCAGGTGACCGCGCAAGCGCGTCCACCTCGACAGCAAAGGTCCTTCTTCGTTCAAAATCGCAACCGCTATCGCTGGGTTGCGATTTTGTTTTTTTATTGTATAAAGAAAACCACCGGCCATATGCGTAAGCGCATACAGCCGGTGGTCATTTTGTTATTCTTACAGGTTTTCGGAAATCGCCTCGACGGCGCGGGTCAAGGCGCGAGCAATATCGGGCAGGGGCATGGCGAAGGTGCCGATCGGTTTGCCGGAAAGCTGCTCCGCGGCATAAGGCACATGGAGAAAGCCGCCGCGCAGGCCGGGATATTCGAGCGCCGCCGTATGCAGCAGCGTATACAGAAGGCTGTTGCACACGTATGTACCAGCGGTATTGGATACCGCAGCGGGCAGACCGTCGCTTTGTATCCGGGCTGCAATTGCCTTGACGGGCAGCGTGGAAAAAAACGCGGCGGGGCCATCCGGCACGACGGGCGTATCGATCGGCTGATACCCGGTGTTGTCCGGAATGCGGGCATCCATCAGGTTGATCGCTACGCGTTCCGGCGTGACGGCTGTGCGGCCCCCGGCCTGTCCCACGCAAAGGACTGCGTTGGGATGCACCGCGCGAAGCGCGTCTTTCAGGATCACGCCGCTTTTGATAAATTCAGTTGGGATTTCTAGTTTACATAATTCAAGTCCCGCGATTTCATCCGGCAGCAGCCGCACGGCCTCGAATGCGGGGTTGACCTGTTCTCCGCCGAACGGGTCAAAGCCGGTGATAAGCAATTTTTTCTTCATAAAATCCCCTGTCCTTCCAGAATGCCGCACATCTGCGCGACACGGCTATCCCAAGAACAGGCGCGGCCTGCCTCAATGCGGGCATCGATTTGCTCCGGCGCGGTATCAGCGCACGATTTTTCGCAGGCGGAGATGAATTCCTCCTGACTGTCGGCGATCTCGATGAGCGGCGCATATTGGAGGATCTGATCCGGCTGCTTCGTCGAGACGATGGGGCGGCCCGTGGCCAGATATTCATAGAATTTCAGCGGGCTCACGTCCTTGCTGAGGTTGCTTTTCGCAAACAGGTTCAGGCAGGCGTCAAAGTGTGCCAGATACTGCGGCAGCTGCTCGTTCGGCTTGAGGCCGAGGAAATGCACGTTCGGCATGGCGTGGAGTGCAGACAGGTCGACACCGGGCTTTTCCTTGCCGATCAGGACAAAGCTCCAGTCCGGACGAGCCTTTGCTGCGGCTTCGAGATAGCCATACTCAATGCAGCTTTGCAGCGCGCCGACGAAGCCGAAAATCGGGTGCGGAATGCCCTGCATATCGTCCGGGAGCGGCTGCGGCTGTGCGGCCTGCACGAAGCGCTCAAAATTTGCACCGTTCGGGATCATATCCGTCTTCGGCTGCACGGTGCGCAGGCGGTCAGCCAGCGCGTCAGCGGTGGCAAAGACGTGATCCGCTTTTTTCGCGAGCTCCAGCTCCATCGCGTCGACAAGTGCCGGATCCATCAGTCCGCCGTAGGCCGAATGCCGGTCAACGCAGTCGTAGACCAGCGCCTTATGCGGGACCAGATCGACAAGATCGGCTGTGACGGGCGAATAGACCCACAAAACAGCGTCCTCAAATCCGTGCTCCCGCATTTTTTCGCGGACGAAGCGGGCAATTTTCCTCTGGTTCAGCCTGTTTATCCAGCGGAACTTATAAAAGAATGGCAGAGCCGGCGGCAGAGCGTAAACCGTGATGTTCTCCTGCGGGTGAACGCCCGCTTTTTTATAATTCGTCAGCCCCGGCTGAGCGGCTTTGTCCTTCATGGGGGCGATATAGGTGATAGACGGGTCAAAATAGAGAATTTCTGCGTCCGGGATGCGGCTCATGACCTGCTGCTTGCGCGTCGGGATGGGGTACCACGGGGAGGTGGCAAGGCAAACGATTTTTCTCATATGGTCTCCTCCAGCAGCTTGCGCGCCGCTTCTTCATTTTCTGCCGCAAGGCGGCGCAGGCGGTCAGTCGAATACGGCTGTGCCGTCTGCATGGCGTCGTCAATCAGGGCGCACAGACTGTCCTTCGTCACGTCGTCCAGCTCCATGCAGTGCTTCTGGCCGAGATAGGCCATGAAGCCGGTGACCTTCGGGTCATACGAGATCGCGGCCAGCGGCGCGCCGACAGACGAGGCAAAGATCAACGCGTGCAGCCGCATGGAGACGATCACGCGCATTTTCTGCATCATGCCGATGGTCAGCTGCTCGTCGCGCGGGGCGGGCAGCACGAATGACCGGCACGACAGCATTCCGGCGGCCTGCCGGTTGATCTCAAGGTCACGCGTCGGCTCAAGAGCGACGAAAACCGGCGTCAGGCCGTGCTTTTGGTTGACATAAATTGCAGCATCTACAATTGCCTGCAAATGCCCGGAAAGATTTTTCCACGGGCGCAGAACGAACATGGCATAGCTTCCGTTCGGGTCGAGGTCATTGCTCAGGAAATAGCTGTCTACTGCACCGGTGGTCGCGGGCTGCAGCAGCAGCGCCGGGTCTGCCGTGACGGAGATATCCGGCTGCATCACGCCCATGTCGGAAAGCTCCTTCCGGGAAAGATCCTCGCGTAGCGTGATTTTATCCACGCAGCGGTTGAGAATGCGCGCGGTATGGCGGCGGCTGCCCTCTCCGCTGACAGGGCCGATGCCGCAGCCGTACATCATGACGCGGCAGCCTGCGGTATGCGCCATGCGGATGGTCGTGAGGTAATAATTTAAGGATCGCGTGCTCGTTTCGTTTTGAATGAGGCTCCCGCCGCCGGAGATAAACAGCCTGCATCTGCGCATAAGCGGCCAGAAGCGGAAGGGGTCGAATACGTGTACGGAGCCGACGTGGTACCGCAGGCGCGTCTCGGCAGGATCGTGCGACATGACGTAGACCGGCATATCGCGGTCGATGGCCTTCATCTGGGCAAGGATCGCCTTTAAGATCGCGTCGTCGCCCGCGTTTCCCTTGCCGTAGGCGCCGCAGATCAATACGCCATATTTCTTTTTCTCGGCATGGCCGTGCGGCGCAGGATGGTCTGGTAAATTTCGATCTGCTTGCCGACGGTCGCACTGATGGAAAACTCGCGCGAGGCCTTTTCATACAGATTTTCGCCGAGCTGCGCGCGCATGGCCGCAGATTCAGCCAGCCGGGCCATGCAGCCGCCGAGCGCTTCGGCGTTCTGCGGCTCAAACAGGAGGCCGGTCACGCCATGCTCGATGATATACGGGATGCCGCCGACATTCGACGCGATCGTCGCGCAGCGCATACGCGCACCCTCTGTGATGGCATACGGGAACGTCTCAGAAAGAGACGTCAGTGTATTAACGTCCAGCGCATGATAAAAGCTGTCCATATCCGTGACCCAGCCCGCAAACACGACGCTGCCGGGCGGGCAGGTGTCGGCGGCCAGCTTTTCCAGCGTCTGTCGCTGCTCGCCGTCGCCCGCGATGAGCAGGCGGATATTGGGGTGGGTCTTTACGGCGATGGAGAAACCGCGGATGAGCGTCCCCACATCCTTGACCGGATCAAGGCGGGCGGCGATGCCGAACACGACGGTATCCTCCGCCGTCTCCATGCCGACAGAGCGCAGATAGGCCTGCCTGTCCAGCTTCGGCACAACGGGAGAAAAATCAATGCCATTATAGATCGCAAACATCGTCTGCGGGTCAAAGCCGCGTGAAATAAGCAGCTGCGCCATGGCGTCGGATACGCCGATGTGATAGTCAAACATACGCAGCGCAACGGTGTTGATCGTGCCGTAGGTCAGCCGGTGCAGGGGTCTGCCCAGATAGTCGAGACGGTAGTCGGAATGGACGGTCGTGACAATGGGCACCTGAATTTTCCGGCGCAGGACAGCGCCGGTCAGGTTCGCGCGCGCGCCGTGGCAGTGGACGATCTGAAAGCCCTCGGCGCGGATCATCTGCGCAAGACGGCCAATGGCCGTCTGTACGGACGCTTCCATGACGACCGTATCGATGCCGAGCTTCCGCGCGTCTTCGGCAAACTCTCCCTCGCGGAAGCAGACGAGCCGCACCTGTTCCGTTTTCCCAAGACCGTGCAGCAGCGACAGCACGTGCGTTTTTGCGCCGCCGACGTCGCCGCCGGAGATCAAATGCAATACCTTCATATCGGAACCCTCATTTTTGAATTGCCACTTGTTTCTTGCGGCAAGATACAGTAAAATAGGCAGGAATGTCTCCTGATATTATATCTGATTCCATGAGGCAAATCAACTGCAAACTCTTTGGGAGGTACTACATGAAACTGATCGATGAAAAAGGCCGTCTGTTCGGCAAGATCAATCTGATCGACCTGCTGGTCGTGCTGCTGATCGTTGCAGTTCTGGCGGCGGTCGTCTGGAAGCTCGGCGGCAGGAAGGCCGCAGCTGCCGTGACCGGCACGGAGAAAAAAGCCGTTTATACCGTAGAATTTGAGGATGTTCCCGCTGATATCGCGCACTTCGCCGAGACGCAGATCGGCAAATCCCTTGTCAACGACTCCAAGGTCATCGCTGCGTCCATCACCGATGTGCAGACTGAGGACTACGCCGGTGAAAACGGCCACCTGCGCCTGTATATCACTGTCGAGGCAAGCGCATCGTTTACCGGCAATGTCTACAAGGTCGGGCCGCAGGAGGTCCGCGTCGGCTATGAATACATCCTCAAGACGAGCGAATTTGAGCTGACGGGTCTGATCTCCGCGCTGGAGGTCACCGATGGCTGAAATGCTGGCTTCGAGCCTTCTGTGGCGGGTGCTGCTTGCCATCGGCGGCTGGTTCTCGGCGCTGGCGCATTCAAGCAGGATTTTCGCGTGGCTCGGCCGCACCTGGCGCGCAAGCAAAACGCGCGCATGGCTGCTCCGGCGGCTGTCCGCGTCTGACGCACCGACGCGCGAGAGCTGGAGCGCGAAGCGCTTTGCGCGGCTGAACGCGCGGCTTGCCGCGCGGCACGGCCTGAAGGACTGTCTGGACGATTCGGTTCTTTGCCGCATCTGGCGCTTTTTCGTTCGCTGCGGCCAGAACAGCCGTCTGTTTTCGTGGCTGTTCTCTGACGGACTGCATGGCGTGATCTTATTTGCGCTTTCCATGTATGTCGTGATCGACTACGTGCTGCGCGATCTTCTGGCCGTGCCGGTCCTGTCGTCGTGCTGGGATGAGTGTCTGATGCTGCTGGCGCTTGGCTATGTGGTCTATGAGCGTCTTGGGCGCGAAACGCCGCTCAAAACGGGCTGCAATCCGCTCGATCTGCCGGTCTGCCTGTTTATTACGGTCTGCTTCGTTCTCATGAACGTCGTTACGCCATATTACTCCATCCAGATCTCCGGCTTCCGCGCGACTGTGCAGTATATGCTCTGGTTCTTCCTCATTACGCGGCTGGTGCACAACGACCGGGATTTCATGCGGGTCTATCTGGCGCTCGTCATTCTGGCGGCAGTTATCGCGCTGCACGGCATTTATCAGTATATCGCAGCCGTTCCCATCCCGTCGAGCTGGATGACGCACTCGGAATCCTCTGTGCGCACGCGCGTTTACTCGATCTTCGGAAGCCCCAATATCATGGGCGATTTCATGACGATGTTTGCACCGATGGCGGCAGGACTCGCCTATTACACGAAGAACCGCAAATTGCAGGTGCTTGCGTGGGTCTGCGCGTTCTGTATGTGCCTCGGCTGCCTGTTTACGATGTCGCGCGGGGCATGGATGGCGCTGGCGCTTGCCATTGTGATCTTCGTGCTGCTGGTCGACCGGCGGCTGCTGGTGCTGCTGCTTGCGGCGGGGTGCGTCGCGTGCACGCTGCCGTTTGTGCGCAGCCGCATCGGCTTCCTGTTCACGGCTGATTTCGCGGAGGCCAACACCTCCGGCGGCCGCGCGGGCCGCAAGCTCGTCGCGATGACGCTTCTGGAGCAGCGCGGAAAAGCGACCGGCGTTGGCCTCGGCATGTTCGGCGGAGCCGTCGCCATGCAGAATCAGGTCATTGACCATCAGGAGTATTTCTACGTCGATAATTACTATCTCAAGCTCATGATCGAGATGGGCTATACGGGCCTCGCCGCGTTCCTGCTCACCGTCCTCGGCTTCCTTGCAAACGGCTGCCGCGCGCTCTACCGCACGGCGCAGCAGAAAAAACAGGGCCTGTCCCGGCTGTTCCCGCTGTGCGCGGGGATTTTTGCCGGACTGTGCGGCGTTTTCGTTCATTGCGGATTTGAAAACATCTTTGAAGAGCCGTACATGATGGCCTATTTCTGGTCGCTGGCCGGGCTTCTGATGTGGGCGGGCTTCCTGCGGGAGGACAAGCAGGAGGTGCGCGCATGATGCCCGTGATCCTGGCTGTCCACTTCCCTGCCAAAAAGCTTGCAAAGCTGCGCATGGCCGCGATGCGGCTGGGCGCGAAGGTGCGCGTCGTGGAAAAATGGGAGTACCTGAACGCCGTCGGCGCCCTGACGGGCGATCTCGACAGCTTTGAGAGCTTTTATGACGGTGAGGATTTCCCCGGTGAGCTGCTCGTCTTCGCGCATTTTTCAGATGCGCAGCTGAACCTGTTTTTGCAGGCCATACGCGCAGCAAAGCTCCCGCCCGTTGCACTGAAAGCCGTCCTGACGGACGAAAATAAGGGCTGGAACGTGCTTGAGCTGCGCGAGGAGCTGCAAAAGGAGCACGAAGCGCTGCACTGACAATCATGCAGAACGGCGCCCTGTGCGCACGGCATATGAACAGCACCCCATTTGTTAGGCAAGTATGATAACATACTTGGTACTAAGAAATGGGGTGTTTTTCAATGCCAAAAGGAGCAGTCAATCGGCGCCATACGCCAGAGCGCAAGAGAACTGTGATCGGGCGCTTCTTTGGAGCACTGCAGCAACCGCAGGATCAAGGCAATGCTGAAGGGCCTGCCGTCTGCGATCCGCAGGCAGCAGGCCCTTTCGGCTGCTTGAACAGGTTGTGTTCATTATTTTGTCTAACTTTTGGGGGACACTTCATTTTTGACGCCTTGTACGGGGTCAGACAATTATTTATCCTTCTTGGCCTTCTTCTCTTTTTCCTTCTGCTCCTTGCGGGCAGCCAGAGCTGCGGCCTTCTGCTTGGCAGCTTCCTTTTCCGCCGTGTTGTTGGTGGAAACAGCAAACTTGGCAAACTCAACGCGGACGCGGTCGGTGGTCGTTTCGATGACGATGGAGTTGTCCTTGATCGAGACGATATCGCCGATGATGCCGCCGATGGTCGTGATATTGTCGCCGACCTTCAGCGAGTCACGCATCTGCTGCGCTTCTTTTTTGCGTTTGTTTTCCGGGCGGATCATAAAGAAGTAGAACACTGCGATCAGCACGACGAACATGAGGATCATGGACGCGCCGCCGCCTGCTGCACCGGTGGAATCCGCTGCGGTTAAGAAAAGGTACATGGTCTTTCCTCCATATTTGAATTTCGTTTATTATATCGTGTCTGCGGCAACATTTCAAGTCGGCGCGACAGGATTTCTGAATAAATTTCCGTTTTATATTTTTTCCGCCAACTTTTGCGAGTACTCCGCGCGGAAATCGCCGAAGGTCCCGGTGTCAAGGCTGTCGCGGATACGCCGGGTCAGCGTATTATAGAAATACAGATTGTGCATGACGGACAGGCGCATGGCGAGCATCTCCTCCGCTTTGAACAGGTGATGGAGATACGCGCGGGAATAGCGCCTGCAGACCGGGCAGACGCACTGCGGATCAATGGGGCCGTCGTCACGCGTGTACTTCGCGTTTTTGAGGTTGATGCTCCCCTGCCATGTAAAAAGCTTGGCGTGCCGCGCATTTCTGGCCGGCATGACGCAGTCGAAGAAGTCCACGCCGCGTGCGACGGATTCAATGATGTTCGACGGCGTGCCGACGCCCATCAGATAGCGCGGCCTGTCTTTTGGCATATACGGCTCGACCGCCTCAATGATCTCATACATGACCTCAGTCGGTTCGCCGACGGCAAGACCGCCGATGGCGTAGCCCGGCAGGTCGAGCTTGGCGATCTCCTTCATGTGCCAGATGCGAAGATCCTTGAACGTCGCGCCCTGATTGATCCCCCAGAGCTGCTGACCGGGATTGACAGCGCCCGGCTCAGCGTTATATCGGGCAAGCGCCTCCTTGCACCGGGCAAGCCAGCGCGCCGTGCGCTCGCAGGACGCCTTGGCATACTGGTATTTTGCGGGGTTTTCCACGCACTCGTCAAACGCCATGGCAATATCGGAGCCGAGATTCGACTGGATGCGCATACTCTCCTCCGGTCCCATGAAGATCCTGTGGCCGTCAAGATGGGACGCGAACGTCACGCCCTCCTCCTTGATCTTTCGGAGTCCGGCCAGGGAAAAGACCTGAAATCCGCCGGAATCCGTCAGGATCGGGCCGTCCCACGTCATGAATTTGTGCAGGCCGCCCATATCGCGCACGACCTCGTCTCCGGGCCGCAGATGCAGATGATAGGTGTTGGACAGCTCGACCTGCGTGCCGATCGTTTCCAGATCAGCAGCCGACAGCGCGCCCTTGATCGCAGCCTGCGTGCCGACGTTCATAAAAACCGGCGTCTGAACCGTCCCGTGCGGACAGGAAAATTCCCCTCTGCGGGCAGCGCCCTCTGTTTTCAATACTTTAAACATTGTTACCTCAACTTTTTAATAGATGAACATCGCGTCGCCGATGTGTACGGGAGTCGGGAAAGTGAATAAACTGCACATGATCCTACTCCCTTTCATAGCGAAGTACGGCAGCCATGGCCACCGTACTTCCGGTTGAAATCACTTGCCATCAGGCGATGCCTTCCGCTTCTTTCGAATGCCGATATAAATATTCTGGCGCAATGTCAATGTCACCGTCATTCCAGACAGTCACACCGTAGTCAATATAGACGCCCGCAAAGGTATGTTCATCGGCCAGCGGCGCAAAACCTGCATCTTTCAGCAAGGGTGTAAAATCAAAAACTTTTGCTTCGCCAGTTGTAAATCGGAGCCAGAGCCTATGACCGGGCAGCGGACGAACGCCGCAGACCTTGATGATTGGCTCCTGCTCCCCTGCATACGCAATTCCGTTAGAAATATACATAAGCGTTCCTCCTTATCTCAGCGGTTCGATTTTGCCGAACGGAATGTTCTGCACCGCCTTATTCCACGCGGCATAGAGTTCGTCCTCGTGGATGGCAGCCCAAGCCTGCACCAGCTTCAACTGTTTGACTGGAAGACTTCCCGCGATCAATTCGCCATCCACACCAACAGAGGCTTCGTACTCGTTGTAATAAACATGAAAGTGCGGCTTGTGGTGCTTGTCAGTGTCGCTGAAAATCATCTTGATAACGATGTTATAAAATCTGCAAAGTTCCGGCATGATCTTCTCCTCGCTTTTTCCGTGTTCAAAATCGCATCATCATTTGCTCCGGTAATTCTATTATGCCATATTATTTTTCTAAGTCAACAATGAACGTTTTTCTTGAACGAAAAAGTTACGCCGATATCAATTCTTCCCGAAATGTTTTATCAACATCGGTCAACCGATGTTACCATATGGTATCTCGTGCTTATCAATTGGTAGTATTGCATAATTTTAATCTATCTAAGTAATGCTATTTTATACAAAATCACGAGATGAACATCGCGTCGCCGAAGGAGAAGAAGCGGTAGCGTTCCTGCACGGCGATGTTGTAGGCGTTCAGGATCTTTTCACGGTCTGCGAATGCGGAGACGAGCATGACGAGCGTGCTTTCCGGCAGGTGGAAGTTTGTGATGAGCGCATCCATGGCCTTGAATTTGTAGCCGGGATAGATGAAAATATCCGTCCATGCGGAAGCTTCATGGAAATACCCGTTTTCGTCAGCCAGAGATTCCAGCGTCCGGCAGGAAGTTGTGCCGACGCAGACGATCCGCCCGCCTGCGCGTTTGGTTTCGTTGATGATATCCGCGGTTTCCCTGGAGATCATGCAGAATTCGGAGTGCATATGATGCTCCGTGATTTCCGCAGCCTTGACGGGACGGAACGTGCCGAGGCCGACGTGCAGCGTGATATACGCTTCCTTAACGCCCTTGGCGGCGAGCTTGTCCAGCAGCTCCTGCGTAAAGTGCAGACCGGCTGTCGGTGCGGCGGCAGAGCCGTTGATTTTGGAATAGACGGTCTGGTAGCGTTCGCCGTCCTGCAATTCTTCCTTGATGTACGGCGGCAGAGGCATTTTTCCGAGCCGTTCCAGCACCTCAAGGAAGATCCCCTCATAGTGGAACTGCACGAGCTTGTTGCCGTCGTCCCTCTCCCCTACTACGGTCGCCGTCAGATCGCCGTCTCCGAAGGACAGCTCTGTCCCGGTGTGCGTCTTGCGGCCCGGCTTCGTAAGGCACTCCCAGATGCCGTTTCCCTGATCCTTGAGCAGCAGCACCTCGACCGCGCCGCCGGTCGGCACCCGATGGCCGAGCAGGCGTGCGGGCAGCACACGGGAGTTGTTCATGACCAGGCAATCTCCTGGCTGCAGAAGCTCAAGCAGGTCGTAAAAATGCCGGTGCGTGACCTCGCCCGTTTTCCGGTCGAGCGTCATGAGCCGGGACGCGTCGCGGCGCTCCAGCGGCGTCTGCGCGATCAGCTCCTCCGGCAGATCGTAATAAAAATCATGTGTTTTCAACAAATACAGCCCTTTCCAATACGCCGATTTTTTCCGCGATTCACATTGACAGGCAGGAATGAATATGATATGATGAGGCCGCTGGAATTCGCGGACATTTGTCCATCGTGCAAGAACATCTTATTTCTGCACAAACCAAATATATTATATTACATTCCAAAATGATATGCAACCGGAACTTTCCGGCGAGTTTGAGGATTGGAGCTTTCATCATGGAGAAATTCAGAGTTGGTATCATTGGCGCAACGGGCATGGTCGGGCAGCGGTTCGTGCTGCTGACGGCAAACCACCCGTGGTTCACCCCGGTCGTGCTGGCCGCCAGCGCGCACAGCGCAGGCAAGACCTATGCGCAGGCGATCGAAGGAAAATGGCATATGGCTGAACCAATTCCGGAAAGCGTCAAATCCATGATCGTGATGGACGCCGAGGCGGACGCGGAGGAGATCGCGAGGCAGGTCGACTTTGTCTTCTGCGCCGTCAATATGAAAAAGGACGAGATCAAGGCGCTGGAAGAGAAATACGCGAAGCTCGAATGCCCGGTCGTATCAAACAATTCCGCCCACCGCCACACGCCCGACGTGCCGATGGTCGTGCCGGAGATCAACGCCGACCACATCCGCATCATCGACGCACAGCGCAAGCGGCTCGGCACAAAGCGCGGCTTTATCGCCGTCAAATCCAATTGCAGCCTGCAAAGCTATGTCCCGGCACTGCACCCGCTGATGAAATACGGCGTGGAAAAGGCGCTGGTCTGCACATATCAGGCAATTTCCGGCGCAGGCAGAACATTTGAGACATGGCCGGAAATGATCGACAACGTGATCCCCTATATCGGCGGCGAGGAGGAAAAGTCCGAGCAGGAGCCGATGAAGCTCTGGGGCCATATCGAGGGCGATAAGATCGTCAATGCGACGGAACCCAACATCACTGCGCAGTGTCTGCGCGTGCCTGTTTCGGACGGTCATATGGCGGCGTGCTTCGTTTCGTTCAAGGGCGAGAAGCCGTCGCTGGAGCAGATCAAGGCAGACTGGGCAGCGTTTTCGGGCCGCGCACAGGAATTGAAGCTGCCGTCGGCTCCCAGGCAGTTCCTGCATTACTTTGAGGAAGCCGACCGTCCGCAGACGAAGCTCGACCGTATGCTTGAGGGCGGTATGGCCGTCTCCATCGGCCGTCTGCGCCCCGATACGCAGTACGATTACAAATTCGTCTGCCTGTCTCATAATACCCTGCGCGGAGCAGCCGGCGGCGCTGTTTTGCTGGCGGAGCTGCTTTGCGCGGAAGGATATATCACAAGGAAATGATCCCGAAGGGAGCGATTCTTTGAAAAAGCCCGTTTTTGAAGGCGTCGCGACTGCGCTCGTTACGCCGTTCAAGCAGGGTACGGTCGATTTTACCGTCATGAATCAGCTGCTGGATCTGCAGCTTGCCGCAGGCGTCGACGCGGTCGTCGTCTGCGGAACGACCGGAGAGGCCTCCACCATGACGGACAACGAAAAGCTTGCGCTGATTGCGCACACAGTCAAATATTGCGCCGGACGATGCAAAATCATCGCCGGAACCGGTACAAACGACACGGCTCACACCTTGCAGTTGAGCCGTGTCGCTGCGTCTATGGGCGTGGACGCCGTGCTGCTGGTGACACCCTATTACAACAAGTGTACGCAGGCAGGGCTGATCGCGCATTATACCGAGGCAGCCGACACCGTCCCCTGCCCCGTGATCGTCTACAACGTGCCGAGCCGCACGGGCGTGGACGTCTCGGTCGAGACGTGCCGTGCGCTCTGCGCGCATCCGAACATCGGCGGGATCAAGGAGGCCAGCGGCAGCGTCCCGAAGGCCATGCGCATTCTGGACGCCTGCGCGGAGGAGCTTCCGCTCTGGAGCGGAAACGACGATCTGACCGTACCGCTGATGGCGGTCGGCGCGAGGGGTGCGATCTCCGTTTTGTCCAATGTGCGGCCTAAGCTGACGCTGCAGATGGTCCGCGCCTGTCAGACTGGCGAATACGCGCAGGCGGGACGGATCCAGACGGCGCTGATGGGGCTTGTAGACGCGCTTTTCTGCGAGGTCAACCCGATTCCCGTGAAGCAGGCGCTGGCGCTGGAGGGCATTCCGGCCGGTCTGCCGCGTTTGCCGCTGACGCCCTTGAGCGGTTCGCATCTGCCCGTTTTGGAACAGATGCTGTCCGCCATGCCGGAGCCATAAAGCACAAGGTTCACCATAATTTTTTTGAAATAGAAGCCGCAAAAAGTTATTCACACTGTCAACAGATTTGTCAACACGCAAATTTCCCACATATTTCGACAAATACACGTCTTTTTGCCAGTATCTTTCAGGAGTGAAAAACGAAGAACTTTCACGACATAACGCACGGATATTGTTGACATAACGCATTTTATGCAGGAGTTTTTGCAGAACCGCACGCAAAACGCCCGGCGTCCATGACTGGCCGCCGGGCGTTTTTTATTTGAGGGTTTCGCTGTGATTGAGAACGGAGACGCTGTAGAGGAACAGGACATCCTGTGAATCGAACGTCAGCCAGCGGCCAAGCCGCTCCGGCTGCACATAGCGGATATCGACCAGTGTGATCTTCGCATAGGCGCTGGTCAGAAGCGGCGCAAGGCTGCTTGCAAACGAATCGCGGAAGATCACAAGCTCGCGGTCCGTATCCGCACTGGGGTTCGTGATCGTGAGCAGGGATTTTGAGCCGGAGAGGAACACGGAGTACGGGTCCTCCCCTTCCAGCGCGAGCAGATCATAGACCGGCCCGGTGCTGTCCGTTTCATAATCGCAGACGGTGCAGCCGAGAAGCGTCTCGCTCGTCAGATAGCGGAGCGTATCCGGGGCAAGCGGCAGAGCCGACTGTCCGCAGTAGACACCGTAGAATGGCGTGTCAGCCGTCACCGTATCATATTTCTCCGACAGTTTCACACCCATTGCTTCTGCTAATTGACTTGCAACCGGCACAATCGCCTCTTGTCTCCAGTGCAGATCAGTACGATAATAGCTGTTCAGAGACAGCACTGGCATCAGGTCGATTGCTTCCGCATAAGGCATATTCTTCTGAAGCAGCGCGGAAAACGCACTGTAGTCAAGCGACGGATAGCCATTCTGCCGCGCAAGAAACGCTCCCTTATCCGGGATAACAGCTTCATAGATTTTTACCTCTGTCCCAGCCAGATATGTTTCATAGATGTATTGAAAGCGCTCTGCAGCATGTTGAACAGAGGCTTCGTTCAACGGGTATTCCAGCTTGGCAGCGTAGCCTTCTGTAAGGTAGATGTCGTTGTTATCCTTTTCGCGCAGCATATCCAGCAGAACAGCGGCCTTGAGCCGCCGGAAGCCGTCGCGCAGCGGGAACTGGTCGAGCGTATAGGATTCGAAATCCGTCATAAACGTGCCGTTCAGCACAGAAGCGGCCGTCAGCTCCGGCTTTTGCGCCAGCTTCCGGCGCTCACTCTGCGAAACCGTATCATCCGGCTTCAGAAGGCTCCAGCCCAGAAATCCGAGCAGGAACGCCGCCGTCAGGCAGACGACTGCAAGATTCTTTCGTTTTTCCATAGGGCCTCCCCTCTAAAACCGGAAATACAGGAACGGATTGAACGAGCCGTCAACCAAGAAGGCCGTACAGACAGCCAGAAGCGCGGTCAGACCGACCGGCTCCAGAACCGCAAGAGCCGTTTTTCCTGCTCGGCTGCGCTGGACTGCTGCACACAGGCTTTTCGCCAGCGGCGTTGCGCCGGCAACGGCAAGCAGGAGCAGCACGGTGCAGCTGCGCAGCTCGTACAGGCTTTCCGCACTGCCCAGCGGCAGGCCCCCGCCGCCGAACATGGCGCGGATGGACTGCGCGGCGTCCTGCACGCTGGACGCATCAAACAGCACGAAGCCGAGCGTCACAAACAGGAGTACATAGACGTGGTTCAGCACGTGCAGCTTTTGAAGGCCACGCAGCAAAAACAGCTTTTCCGCCGTGAGCAGAACCGCGTACAGAAGACCCCACAGGACAAAATTCCACGCCGCGCCGTGCCACAGGCCGGTCGCGAGCCAGACGAGCAGGATATTCAGCAGCTGCCGGGCGCTCCCCTTCCGGTTTCCGCCAAGCGGGATATAGAGATAATCGCGGAACCACGAGCCGAGCGAAATATGCCAGCGCCGCCAGAATTCCGTGATGCTGCCGGACAGATAGGGGTACTGGAAGTTCTCCGGAAACCGGAAGCCGAAAATCCGGCCAAGGCCGATGGCCATGTCGCTGTAGCCAGAGAAATCATAGTAGATCTGCAGGGTGAACGCAATCGCGCCCAGCCAGTAATACAGGACCGACAAATCGGCGGACGCGCGGAAGCTTGACACCAGCTCTCCGAGCAGATTGGCAAGCAGGATCTTTTTCGCAAGGCCCAGAATGAAGCGCCGCGCGCCAGCGGCCGCCTCTGACACACTGTGTTCGCGTGTTTTCAGCTGCACAGCGATATCGGAATAGCGGACGATCGGCCCGGCGATCAGCTGTGGGAACATGGCGATATAGGCTGCAAGATCGATAAAATTCCGCTGCGCCGGGACCGTCCCGCGGTACACGTCCACGGTGTAGCTCAGGATCTGGAACGTATAGAAGCTGATGCCGACCGGGAGCGCAAGGCGCAGCAGCGGCGCGGACAGCCCGGTCAGCGCGTTCAGGTTTGCGATCATGAAATCGGCATACTTGAAATACGCAAGCGTCCCGAGGCTCTGGAGAACAGACAGGACCAGAAACAGCTTCGCCCGCCTGGTATCGCGGAAGCGCTCGATCAGCCGTCCGAAAATATAGCCTTGCAGGATGGAGACGAGCATGACCGGCAGATAGCGCGGCTCACCCCAGCCGTAAAACACAAGGCTCGACAGGAGCAGCACGCCGTTTTTCGCCCGTTTGGGTACGAGAAAGTAGACAAGCAGGACAGCGGGGAGAAAATAAAACAGAAACGGAACACTAGAAAACAGCATGGCGGCCCTTTCGGTTTACATAAATTAATTATTTCACGCCACGATCGGCTCGTCAGTGATGACAACAGCGCCAGAATACGCGGCCTGCAGCGTGTCGCGGAAGGTGTTGACGAGATCCTCCGCGCCGAAGCACGAGATCAGATAGTTGTCAATCGAAACGACGATCAGCTTGTCCGGGAAGCCGCACATCCACTGCTTGGCCATGATATAGTCCCGGATTTCCTTTGCTGCCTCATCCAGCTTCCCCGCATCGGTCAGGCGCAGCGCACCGCAGGTGAAGGTGTTGCCGTTCATCATATGGAACAGCGACGCGCCGTCGTCCGCCATCGCGACGACGGATGCAGGAATGCTCAGCAGATATTCAACGTCGGACGCGTTTTCAAGGCCGACCGTTCCGGGTTTGCCGTCAGTCATGTTGGCTTCGGAATAATCGCCGCCCGCCGCAGGGAATTTTTCGTCTTCGGAATAGCTTGCCCAGACGGTGTTCAGGATGGTCAGCGCGTCGGGAATTTCCGACGCGTCCGGCTGCGCGCCAGACTTTGCCGCGCAGGCTGTCAGGGAAAGTGCCGTCAGAGCGGCCAGAAACATCGCAATCAGTTTTTTCATGTTGGAACTCCTTTGGAATCTTTTTTCTGACGCGGGAAAATCCCGCGTCATCCTACAGACGCGTTTTTGTGCCGCAGGTTCTGTCAGTATACGCGATAGTTGTGAACGTTTCGTGAATAATATGCGGGCAGGCACAAATTGTGCCTGCCCGCGTGGTTCAGTGCTATTATTTTGTCAGATACCGGTGCAGCATGGCTGCGAGCTGGGCGCGGGTGGCGAGGCCGGAGGGGTTGAGCTTGCCGTTTGCGCCCTGCAGGATGCCCGTGCCGCAGGCCCAGCGCATGGCGGGCAGCGCGTAACTGGACACGGTCTGCGCGCCGCCGTAGCCAGTGAGGCTGGTGGTTCCAGCGGCGCTCACGTCCTGTCCGCGATAGCGTGTATAACGGTAGAGGATGGACGCCAGCTGCTCACGGGTAACGGGCGCGTCGGGGCGGAAGGTTCCGTCGGTGTAGCCGCTGACGATGTTGTTCTGCGAGGCCCAGACGACTGCCTTTTCATAATACGCGCCGGGCTTTACATCCGAGAACGCCGCGCTGCCGAAGCACCTCGGCTCGTTCTCCATGCGGTACAGGATCGTCACGAGCATACCGCGCGTCGCCGTGCCGTAGGGGCTGAACCGGTTGCGGGACGTGCCGTTCATCAGGCCGTTTTCGCAGACGTAGCGCACGTCATAATAGAACCAGTCGACGCGGGAAACGTCGAGGAAGTCCGCGTTCGGCGTGGGATTGAGCGCAGCGATAATCGTCGGGTCGAATTCCCAGTGCGCCGTATAGCGGCGGTCGCCAATACTGCCTGCCGGAATCGTGACAGTCAGATTATCTTCGCCCACCAGGTCTGTGCCGCTCCAGCCGGTGAAGACATATCCGGCCTTTGTCGGCTCGTTCAGCGTGATTGCAGACGATTCGACGGTGTAGAAATCCGGGTTGCCGAGCGCTGTGCCGCCGTCCAGATCATAGGTAATGGAATAAGTATTCAGCGACCAGTGCGCGATATAGCTGCGGTTTCCGATGCTGCCCGCCGGGATGGTGACGGTCAGGTTGTCGCTGCCAGACAGATCAGTTCCGCTCCAGCCGATAAACGTATAGCCGGTTCTTGTCGGCGGATTCAGGGTAATGGTCGACGATTCCACGGTATAGAAGTCCGGATTGCCGGAAGCCGTACCGCCGTCCAGATTATACGTGATGGAATAGGTATCGAGTGACCAATGCGCCGTGATCGTCAGATTCTCGGCGGGCATGGTCGCGGGAATCGCCTTGTCCCAACCGGCGAAGGTATAGCCTTCTCTTGTCGGGTCGGCAGGCGCGGTGATGGGCGTGCCGTAGTCCTGCGTTATGGTAATATCCGCTTTGCCGTTTTCGGGTTTGACTGTGATGGTATATTGATTGATCTCCCACTTCGCCCAGTATTCCTTATTGCCCATTTCTGTACCGCCGATTGCCGTCACAGGATCGCCGGTCAGATTTTCGTTGTCATACCAGCCCACGAACGTGTGGCCTGTATAGGTCATATCGCCCGCTGTCGGGAGTGTTGCGCCCACGCCGTAGGTGTAGCTTGTGACATTGCCGCTGTTGATCGTTCCGCCGTTCGTATTCAAGGTTACGGCGTAGGTCGGGGCTGTCCACTGCGCCGTCAGTTTCGTCACCTCAGCCGGAACACTGTCGCCGGGGGCGTAGAATTTACCGTTGCTGCCAAGCCACATAAAGAAACTTCCTGCATCCCCGTCCGGGCGGGTCAGACCGTCGGACGCAGGCGCGGTAAACTCGCTGCCGGTTTTCACGATGATTTGAATATCCTCGGAGCTATTACCCAGCTTGCCGCCGCCAAGGTCAAGGGTAACGTCCTTCAGTCCGTCAGGACCTATCGTGCCATGGTTCAAAACCTCAAGGACGGGGCGGAAACCGACCTGCGGGTTTTGGCCCGCAGCGTCGCGGTGGCCACAGAAGCGGCTCGAATAGTGCCCGCGAACCGTACGGCGCCACGGCAATCTGATCACAGTATCTTGTCCACACGAAAAAATCCCGTTCCAGTTTTTGATATATCCGTCGTCCTTGTCCAGCAGCCTGTCCCATTCGTTGCTTTGGGGCGTGCCGCGTTCTAAAGCACCCGAGCCTGTACCACCACTTCCCCCGGACGGCGCACGCAGCGTATAGTCCACGCTGCCGGTGGCGTAGCCTTTGCCAAAAATCAGCCCTTCGGCATTCAGGTTATCCCAGCTTACCGCATGCGTTACGGCATAGTCCGCCACGAACAGGCTATGGGCATATTCGTTCTGCTGTGCATACTCCTCGGTGGTGGCCATCTCTGATGTGAGCTTGTAGGCGTCCACTGTCCCGGCGTAGGTAAAGGGAACATAGTGAATTGTATTGTCCGGCAGTGCGTCATTCGCCGTGCCGGGAATGCCCGCACCGGAGAGGTCAAAGTAATAGGTGCCGCCGGGAGTGAGGGTAAACTGCTCTTGATACCCAACGGTGAGATCGATGTCTACAAAATCGCTTGCATAGTCGGTCTTTTTATCGCCGTTGCACTGCTCGCTGAAGACCTTTAAGGTATAGCTGCCCGGTGCAAGGCCGGACGGGATTTTGATCTCAACCGTTCCGTTTTCGGCAGTAGGCTGCGCTACTCTGCCATAATACTGTGCGCCGCTGTTATCCGCAAGGATGACAGAGATATATTCATTTATCCCTGCGGTCGCCCCGGTGTAATGCAGCGTAACGGTATCGCCGGGGTCGCCGCTGACGGTTGTTTCCGTTACGGCAAAATTGCGGTTGCTGTCCTTCAACGTTAGCTTCCATTCGTTTCCAGTGTATTTGGAAATCGGGGTCAAGCCTCCGTCAGGCTTTCCTCCCACAGCGGCGGATGTAAAGAGTACGGAGCTTGAATTTAAGTTAAAAGCGGGACGAACACACCACCAACTGCTGATAGCGTTCCCAGAGTAGATGACAGAACCATTACCATGCACGGTGGCAGCATCGTGATCAGAGGCACCGGGGGAGCGCAGCCACCAAAAGCTTGACGCCCAATCCGGATGTTCTTTATCCACAATTCGCAGATCCTCATTTACCGCAAACGCTTCCGCTGTGGACAGTGGCCAGAATACAGCGTTATCCACCGGCTCTCCTGCTACACAGTCGGTATTTTCTCCGTTGTAACTTCCGCTTGTAAGCGTCCGTTTCTTTACGGCAGTATTTTCTTCTGTCGTCAGCTTTTCTGCAAGCGCGTCTATTGCGGTTTTCAAATAACTCGATGCATATCTGTTGTTTGTTTCGAAATCGCCAAATTGCAACACTGAACTCATATTGCCTGCCGCAAGCAGGGTCATATCCTCCTGTGCGCTTGTAACACCGTTTCCGTTATAGCCGATCACACGCCATGCAGCGGGATTATTTTCATGGTCTTGCCCGAAATATACGGTCGGTGCGGTCGCTGTGTTTGCATTTTTACTTAGTGCGTCTGTGCCAAGCTGGATTGCCTTTCCTGTATCTGCCGCAAAGGCCGCTGTCGGCAGCAGCGTCAGCACCATGCAGCATAGGAGCAGGATGCTGAATATTCGTTTTTTCATTGGCTTTTCTCCTCCTTTTCGTGTCGGGTGGGCTTGTCCGTCCCGTCTTTTTTCTGGTTTTCTCTGATTCTGAGCCGGAAGCACAGCGCGGTGATGACCACCGCCGCGGCAAAGGAGACGACGGCCACCAGCACGTAGCCCCCCGCGTCCTCCCGCAGCAGCATCGCGCCGAACGCGCCCCATACGGCTGTCTGCCCCTGCCCGATGACCGTGCTCGCCGCCTGCGTCAAGACCGCGAACAGCAGCATACACATAGCACTCAGTCCATATATGCCGCGCTGCCGTTTTCGGTGGGTGTTTTCCCGCACCCGCTGCTTGACGAGTGCGACCCGTCTTGCGGTGTCGTACATTTCGCTTGAGCCTCCTCTCCGGTTTGCCTGGAACTGTGATAAAAACCCTTTTATTTATATAGGTACAAAAAATCGAAAAAACTCTCACCCAAAACGCAAAATTTTTCAAAAAAAATCGAGAGCCGCCAAAAAGCAGCTCTCAAGGAAGAAATGTTCGGTTATTTCACCCGTGACAATCGGAAAGCAGACAATCTTCCCGCTGCCACCAGCAGCACCGGCAGGGCGTAGGCGACGTACTGCGCCGCGCCGCCGTGGGCGATGAGCAGATTGTAGATGGCGTGGAGGGTGATGGTCGCGCCCAGCAGCCCGCAGGTGCCGGCGATCTTCAGCCACGTCCGCTGCCACGCATAGGCAAGCCCGCCGCCCACGATCAGACCGCACAGCACGTGCATCGCTCCCGTGCCGAAGCCGCGGAAGAAAATGAAGGAGAAGCGGTCCGCACCGTTCTGGATGAGATATACGCTTTTGTCGATACTGGCGCTCCGCAGCGTGGACAGGGACAAACGGTAAAGCGAGGAGAGCGTTTGTCTCAAAATTATTTTTCGGGAATAACCTCCAAAAGCAAAGGCATACGAACTCTGTTCTTTCAATTGAGTTCGTATGCCTTTTCTAATTGCTTCGGGTGTATCCAAAGTCTTCCAACGCGCCCAGACAGCGGACCTTTTCGTGCTGCCGGTCACATTTTCAGTTTTCAGATACACCCTAAAAAGAGCAATATTCTTAAATATGAATTTCAGTTATAATATTTCCAGTTTGAGGAACTTCCTTTGCATCAGCGGATTATTCCTCTGCATCCTCCGGGTCCGGCTTTTCCTCTGCCGGGCGGGGCTGCTTGGTCGTGATGACGGCCTCAACACGGTGGATGGGCGTGCCGAGCGCGTAGAATTTTTCCTCATAGCCGGTCATAATGCCGACCGGGCCGTTCGCGTGCAGATCGTCGGTGACATTCCGCAGTTCGAGGAAGCAGCTTTCCATTTCCGGCAGCGACCAGGCAAACAGATTCGCGTTGTCGGTCTTGAAGTGGATCTGCCCGCCGAGCTTCAGCACCTTCTTGTATTTTTCGAGGAAAGTGTGGTACGTCAGGCGGCGCTTAGCGTTCTTTTTGCGCGGCCACGGGTCGCAGAAGTTGATATAGAGCAGGTCGATCTCGTCGTCCGCAAAAAACTGGTCGATATTCGCCGCGTCGAGCGAGACGAAAAAGACGTTTTTGAGGCCCTTACGGATCGCGGCCTCCATGGCGAGGACAAGTGCGTCCTGCACGCGCTCAATGGCGATCAGCAGCACATCCGGCTCGGCCTCGGCCGTCTCTACAGTGAATTTTCCCTTGCCGCAGCCGACCTCAACGCGAAGCTCCCGGCAGTCCGGCATCAGGCTGCGCCAGTTGCCGCGCAGCGCCTCCGGGTCATGGATCCAGACAGACTCGCAGGCCTCCATCCGCGGGGCCAGATTGTTTCTTCTTCTCATTCGCATATGCGTTTCCTGCTCTTTCTGAAATGTTGGTGGGTGTTAGGCCATTGTTTGGGCCGGGTTCTGCCCAATCTGCTGTGGGCGTTGTAGGGGTCGGCGACTCTGTCGGCCCGAAAATGTTGCAAATTCGCCGTAGATTTCCGAAAAACCGCTGTTTTCTGCGGACGGACAGAGTCGTCCGCCCCTACCGGCTGCGGCTGCTTTAACGGAACATATTACGGTTCTTCCGGGGTCCTCGGCTTCTTTGCCGGTTTGGGATCGCCGGAGGCAAAGGCCCAGATTTTGTTGAAGAAGGGCTTATTGAAGTAGAACAGCCAGACGGCAACTGCGCCGAGGGCGATGGTCAGGAGAGACGAGACGCTCACGTCAGACAGGAAGTGCATCCCCATGCGCAGGCGTGAAACTGCGACAGCAAGCGTCCAGACGCCGCCGAGGACCATGAACAGCTTTTCCTTATCGTGCAGGCGGCGGTAGAGCGTCGGCAGGAGGATCAGGAGCATAGAGCAGGCAGCGCAGGCCGTATGGCCAGACGGGAACGAACGGAAGTCATCCGACGAAACGCCGTCGGCGACGAGTTTTTTCTTGAGCGCCGTGCCGGCCTGCCACCAGTTGGAGAAATAGGTGTCGTTGCCCGTGGAATAGATCAGACGCATACGGGCGCGGCCCCAGGGAACCTTGATGATGTTGATCAGCAGCATGATGCCGACACAGACCACGATCACCGTGCAGATAAAACGAAGGATCGTCTTGGTCTGGCACTCGCGCGTCAGGAACAGCAGCGCAGCCGCCATGAGCGCGTCGACAAACACCGTCACGAGCAGCGCGACAGGCATAGGCAGGGCAGGCACATTGTCCGTCGCCTCATGGACGGAGAGGAATATGCTCGCAAGCGTCAGGCAGACACCGAAGGCCAGAATGACAATGTTCAGTTCCGGGCGGAATTTGGCGCGGTGGACGATCAGCAGAACGCCGCATCCGGCCAGAAGCGAAAACGCAGGCAGCTCGCCGAAGGCGGCAAAGAACTGGCCGATGGAGCTTTCGTGGCCGGGATAGAGAAATTTGGAGATCGGCAGGGCCCAGATCGAGCCTGCGATCAGCATGACCAGCAGCACAAGCGCCGCCGTCAGCGCACAGCGCGTATACGTACGTTTGAGTTTTTTCATGAAATGCCTCTTTGATTGGTTATTTTTTGACAGTATAGCACAAATGCCCGCAAATGACAAGTTGACGCGTGCTGCAAAAGCTGATATCATCGAAACGTCGGCTGACGCTGGAAAAGAGGGTGCGTTATGAAGTATGTGCAATTTGATTATGTAAACAAGTTTTCCTGTCTGGCGGGCAAATGCCCGGATACCTGCTGCAAGGACTGGCAGATCATTCTGGACGAGGACGCCATCGCGCGCTACGCTTCCCTGCCCGGTGAGCTGGGCGAACAAGTGCGCGCGGCTATGCTGACGGAGAACGGTGAGACGCGCTTCCGGGAGCGGGGCGGGAACTGCGTTCTGCTGCGTGACGACGGCCTCTGTCCGCTTCAGGCCGCATACGGTGCGGAAATGCTCTGCCGCACCTGCTTTACGCACCCGCGCTTTACCGAGGAATACGGCCAGACGGCGGAGCTGACACTCTCCGCCTCCTGCCCGGAGGCGGCAAGACTTCTGCTGGAGCACGACGCGCCGCTGACGCTGACGGAAACGGACGACGGCGGCCCGGTCATACCGAACGAGCTTGACCCGGCATTATATCCGGCGCTGCTTGCCGCGCGGACGGCTTCGATCCGGCTGGCGCAGGATCGCGCACGGCCTGTTGCAGACCGTCTGGCGCTCATTCTGCTGCTGGCACGACGGGTGCAGCGTCTGCTGGACGAGGGGCGGGACGAGCTTGTCCCGGTGCTGGCGCGGCGGTTCCTTGGAAAGCAGTATCAGGATCGTAGTCTTGTCCGGCTGGCGCGGCTTCGCAGCAGGAGCGGACGGTTTTTCCCGTGCTGGATGGTGCTCAACAATATGGAGCATCTGACGCGTCGCTTCGGGGTCATGCTGGACGCGGCAGTCGGTCAGGACGCGCCGCCCGCCCCCTTCCGGGACGCGTTTTCCGTCCAGTACGAAAATCTGACAGTCTATTTTCTGTTCCGCTATGCACTTAAGGCCGTCAACGACCGGCAGTATCTGGCGCGGGTCGAGCAGTGCGTGTTTCATCTGCTCTGCCTGCGCGAGCTTAGCGCAGATGCTGCAACGGTGCAGGAATTGACTGAAGTGGTGAGTCTGTACAGCAAAGAGGTCGAGCACTCGGAGGACAATCAGGCGCTGCTGCTGAAGCTTTTCCGGCGCGGAACACTTAGATGGCAGTATCTGGCGTTGATTCTTGATTTTTGATTGTCTGTGCGCCGAGCGCGGACAAAATTCGCTTCTGTTTTGCCCAGAAACGGACAACTTTTTTCGTGGAAAGCGACAAATTTATAAAATACCACTTTACTTTCAAGCGTTAAAGTGTTACCATAATTACGCGTGAACCCCACTATTAATAAAGGAGATATTTTATCTTGAACAATCGAAATAAACACTCTGATCCTGACAGCCAGCTCTACAGCGCCATTCTCAAGCTCCAGACTGTCGAGGAATGCTATGATTTCTTTACCGATCTTTGCACGTTTTCCGAGCTCAAGGCCATGGAGCAGCGCTTTGAGCTGGCGAAGCTTCTGAATGACGGCCTGATCTACAACGACATTCTGGAAAAGACCGGCGCTTCCAGCGCAACCATCAGCCGCGTCAACCGCAGTCTCAACTACGGCATGGGCGCGTACCGCATCATCTTCGACCGCATGAAGGAAGAGGAGCAGAAGCAGAAGGAGCAGCAGGCGTGAGCGCATATGAAGCGCTTGCGGGCTGCTATGACGAGCTGACCTACGATATCCGATACGAAAAAACGCTGACCTTTTTTGAGCGGCTGTGCGCGCGGGAGCAAGTGCAGCCGCATTTGGTTCTGGATCTGGCCTGCGGCACGGGTTCATTGTCCATGCTGCTGGCCAGGCGCGGATACCGGGTGATCGGCGCGGATCTGTCGGAGGATATGCTGGCGGAGGCAGAGCGGAAGGCGCGGGAGCTTCCGGAGGGCAGCCGCCCGTTTTTCATCTGCCAGCCGATGCAGAGGCTTCGTCTGGCGGAGCCGGTGGACGCGGTGATCTGCGCGCTGGACAGCCTCAACTATCTGACGCGACCGGACGACTGCCGGAAGACGCTCCGGCGCGTATACAATGCGCTGAAGTCCGGCGGGCTGTTCGTGTTTGATATCAACACGCCCACAAAGCTGAGCGGTCTGGACGGGCAGGTATTTCTGGACGAGACGGACGACACCTACTGCGTCTGGCGGACAGAGTTTGACGCAAAAAAACGGCTGTGCTTTTATGGCATGGACATTTTCCGGCTGAACGGCAGCCTTTGGGATCGCTCGTTTGAGGAGCATATCGAATATGCCTATGAGCCGGACGAGCTTGCGCTGTGGCTCGAAGAGGCGGGCTTCACACACATCCGGCAATATGGCGACCGCGTGCTGCGCGCACCAAAGCAGGATGAGCAGCGTATTTATTTTTCCGCAAAGAAGGACTGACTATGAAAGACGAACTTGTACGCGCCATGACGAAGGACGGCTTTGTAAACGCCGTCGCCGTCGCCACGACCGGCATTGTCGAGCGTGCGCGGCAGATCCATAAAACACTTCCGACCGCAACAGCGGCACTCGGCAGGCTTTTGACGGCGGCGTCCATGATGGGCAATATGCAGAAGGTCGACGACGGCTCCATCACGCTCCAGCTCAAGGGAAGCGGGCCGCTGGGGCGGCTGCTTGCCGTGTCGGATGCAGAGGGCAATGTGCGCGGCTGGGTCGAGAACCCGCAGATCTCCATGCTGGAAAAGGCCCCCGGCAAGCTGGACGTCGGCGCGGCTGTCGGCACGGACGGAACACTCACCGTGATCCGGGATCTTCGCATGAAGGAGCCGTATATCGGCACGATTGACCTTGTCTCCGGCGAGATCGCCGAGGATATCACGTCGTATTTTGCCCAGAGCGAACAGATCCCCACGGCCTGTGCGCTCGGCGTTCTGGTCGGGAAGGATCAGTCCGTCACGGCGGCGGGCGGCTATATCATCCAACTGCTGCCCGGCGCGCCGGACGATATCATTGATAAGATCGAGGCAGGCATTCAGAACGCAGGTGCGGTCAGCCGGTTGCTGGCGGCAGGCATGGACGGACAGGTCGTGCTGGAGACTGTGCTGCACGGATTTGATCTGGAAATTCTCGAAACGCAGCCGGTCGAATACCGCTGCTACTGCTCGCGCGACCGCGTGACGCGGACGCTCATCAGTCTGGGACGCAAGGAACTGCAGTCCATTGTTGACGACGGCAAGGACATTCACATCGACTGCCAGTTCTGCGACAGAATCTATGATTACACACCGGAACAGGTGCGGCAGATTCTGAAAGAGCTTGACGAATAAACAAAATGGCACGCCCTCTGCGGCGTGCCGTTTCACTATGGAGGTATGAATATGATCGTTTCTTACAAGACCGGAGCAGAGTTTTTGCAGGACAATCAGACATATTTGCAGAAAAATCCCTATCTTTCCACGTTTTTTACGCTCGACGCTCCGCTTTTGCAGGAGGCCGACAAAATCAATTACGCGCTGCGCTGCGAACAGGGCGAAACGCGTCTGCTGGCTCTGAAGGTCGAGCCGTATAATCTGCTGCTGTTCGGTGAGGAAGCGTGTGTGCCGGAGCTGCTGCGATTTTTGTTCGACGGCGGCTATGAGATCAAAAACTATCTGTGCGCGTCGGAGCTGGGTTATGTACTGATGCGGGAAATGCAGCCGTATGGACGGTGCTATGAGGAGGCGCTGGCCATGGACTTCATGGAGGCGCGGCGCGTCACCGAGCCGTCCGCACCGGAGGTCGAGCCGGCGCGGGAGGACGATCTGGACGAAATTTTTGACTGCGCGCAGCGGTTCGTGGCCGACTGCGGGTTGCTGGACAAACCGGAAAAGGAGTCGTTCCGGAAGGTGCTCGATTCGATCCGGGTCATCCGGGCGGATGGAAAAATCGTCAGCATGGCACGCATCGCGCCGGCCACAGGAGATGATCTGCGGCTCGCGCTCGTCTACACACGGGACGAATACCGCGGAAGGGGCTATGCGCGCAAGGTGGTCAACAGCGCAAAAAACGAGATTTTGGCGTCCGGGAAGCGCGCGACGCTGAACGTCGACCGGAAGAATCCGGTTTCGTATCATCTGTATCTGTCGCTTGGGTTTGAGCGGATGTTCTCACAGGGAGAATTCAGGCGGGTGGAGTAGGATAACAGCCAATATTCTGGAACCCAATGCAGTTGGTGGAAACGAGGCTCTGCCCGATGGGAAACCGCAAATTTGTGCCGCATCCTGTAGGGGCCGATGCCCACATCGGCCCGTTG
>ERZ791624.333-NODE-333-length-34165-cov-3.540545_pt1 | contig 34165 bp, 38 predicted proteins | sample MGYA00510058_ERZ791624 | MGnify/ENA primary metagenome ERZ791624 (study PRJEB30046, sample SAMN00715158) | human gut metagenome | study: EMG produced TPA metagenomics assembly of the A metagenome-wide association study of gut microbiota in type 2...
ATATGTGCAACTTTTTCATTATAAATGTTTTGCAAAATTAATTCAACCAACGAGTGAAATTAATTATAAACATAACCCCTAATAGAAGATGATTATGAATATTAAGTTGAAATTTTTTATATTATTGTCGTTGTTTTTGACTATTATGTCGTGCGATGATAATGAACCGATAGAGCCGGAAGGTGGCATAGTGCCTTTTGCTTTTGAAATAGAGGTTGTTGATGGCTCTGGAAATAATTATGTTGCAGATGGAACGTTATTGGAAAAGTATCCTAATCCGAAAGTGCTTTTTAATGGAAAGGAATTTGCTGTTATTTTGTTAGAGCATTTTATAAATGGGGCTAAGCATGACAGATATAACTTTGTTCTTGAAAAGCAGAAACTTACATTTGGATTGTTCATTGATGAAAGAGATTCAAAATTTGAGATAGTATGGTCCGAAGGAGATAGGGATGTGGTAGCGTTCAAAACTGATGAAGGGAATAGATTGACTTCTATGTCTTTGAATGGAAAATCTCTTGAATTAGGAAATTACCCTAACCGAATTAGAATAGTTAAGTGATGCTTTAATTGCATATAATCAAAAGAGACAGCGTGTGGTATTGCCACGGGCTGTTTCTTTTTTGCTTTCACACGTAAATGGTGTGAATTAAATAAATATTTATGATTTTGTAATAGTGGCTAATTTCAAGAATTGTCCTTGCATTATGATGTTAAATTATCAGTCTGTTTTCGGTGATTTGTCGTGTAAATATTGTGAAATGTATTACTTTTGCGGGAAATATGTGGTTAGGCAGTTTGATAGAGTGGGGAATGACGCATTTAACCTATTGGGTTGTGTTCATTCTGATGGTGATGGAAAATTCAGTGTTTCCGTTGCCGGCTGAACTTATCGTTACCCCGGCCGCATATAATGCTGCCAACGGATTGATGAGCATTGCATGGCTTGTTGTTATAACCACTCTTGGCTCAACAGTTGGTGCGATTATAAACTATTACTTGTCGCTCTATATCGGTCGCCCTGCAATCCATAGGTTTGCCGACAGTCGAGTAGGGCGGTTCTTTATGCTCTCTTCCAAGAAAATGGAAGTGGCCGAAGATTTGTTCCGCCGCAAGGGTAATATTTCAATATTTTTAGGCCGCCTGTTGCCTGCAGGGCGTCAGTTTATTTCCATACCCGCGGGTTTGGCAAAGATGAATATTTGGGCATTTATTTTCTATACAACCATCGGCTCTGCCATCTGGAATGGATTTCTGATAGGCGTTGGCTGCTATTTTGCCTATATAATCCCAATGGAGGAGGCAAATGAAGTTATAACAAAGTACACATATCAGATAAATATCATTCTCTTTTCCGCAATAGGAGTCATTGCCGTCTATCTAATAGGCAAGAAGATATATCGCAAGATGAAATAAAACAGGGATATATTTGTTATAATGCTCAGATATTTAAATAATTAAGGTTAAAATTATTAAAACATACACATATCTCGTGCTTTGTTTGTATTTTTGATAAATTTCAATACCCTTATGTACTTGCGAGTTTTTGATATTCTAAAAAGTGTTGTTTGTTTTATCCTACTTATGAATTGTCGTTTTTCAGTATGAGCAGAACAGAGTGCATTATTCAAGTGGAAAGTTTATAAGAGAAGGGATATCAACTCAAAATCCTGAATACTATGGGTGGACTTTGGGTAATTCTCAATCGTTTCTGTATAAAGCTTATATGACGATGAAATCAAGATATTTCTTCACTGATGATATTGAAATTATGTTATACAAATCTTTGTTTAAAATGATCTCGAAATGAAAAGGTTTTATAAGCAATTTGTATTGTCAGTTATTATTCTGTATTTAATAATTGCATTTGTGCTATTGGTCTTGTGTTTTTGTTTCGCTCCAATAGAATCTGCTGTATATCAATTGGGTGATAGGAATGTATTTGTTTGTTTGCAAAGAGATTTTAGCAATAGAAACATTTATGCTTATTTTGATGATAGCCCAGATTTTAAAGATATTTCAAGAAATATAGAAGAAAATTGTTTAAAGTATAGTTGTGTTGTTTATGATTTTAGTTCGGAGGCTGAAACGATGAGTTTTTATGTTTCAAATAATAATGATTCAATAGTGGCTGTTTCAGAAGGATTACTTTTTTCTCGATGTGAAAAATTTATAATCGAGTTCCCCCAACTTGTAAATGTTAGAGAAGCCTTTTGCAAAGATTTAGAGATGTCGAAGGTTTATCAGGAGTCTTTTACTGTGCGAGGAACACTCCTTTATATTAATGATTCAAAAGGATCTCATATTTTAAATAGTTTGTCTGAAAAAATAAGATTGTAATGAAGCGAGTTCGGATATTAATAATTGCTATAATTTTGTCGTTTTTTAATTGTATAAATTGTTTAATCTACTTATCCTTAAGGTTTGCACCGGAAGAAACAGAAACGACTAATGAGGTTTTTATACCGATGATATATCGCATTCCTGAAATTGACACATATGTTTGCATTGATAGAAGTAAAGTGTATTATGGTCTGTTTTTTAGTGAGAATGAAACTTTTTATGAGGTCGTGAATAAGGATTTATACGAGCGTCCGATTATTTATCCAGGTATTCGTGGTATGCTTCCTAGTCATACAAAGTATAAACATATAATAGTATATAATCCAGAATGGGACAGAAAAATTGTAGATGTCGTATTTAAAAATAATTGTGATACTATTTATGTTATAGAGAAAACGGAAAGAATTAATGGTATGATGTCTCCGGCATTAGTATTGGATTCCAATGATACTTCCGTGTCTGTCGGCAAGAAAAAATTAATCAAATATACGGATACAAGATTCTTTGCTGAAGTAGATGGTAATTATGTTCCTAATGACAGTGTGGTTTTGATAAAGTTTGTTAGAAACAGCAAAGATAGAAATGATATAAAAGTATTATATCAAGACCATTATCATAAGGCTCGAGAGCTAAAGCCTATAGAATAGAATGTATAATGTTAATAAGTCAGTTGGTTAGTTTTCGTTTTTTCTTATTTTGCAATTGGATTTTAGGTGATAGGTGTTGTTTGATTAAAATAAAAATGAGTTCTGTTTTTGTTTTATATATGGTTTGGATTAACTTTGCATAAAACTGAATTTATGCCATATTTTTCGATAATAGTGCCGGTTTATAACCGTGTTGATGAGGTGCGTGATTTGCTTGACAGTTTGTCACAGCAGACAAGCAGTGATTTTGAGGTAGTTATTGTTGAGGACGGTTCTTCGGTCAGATGTGACGGCGTTGTCAAGGAATATTCCGAAAAGATTTCTATCCAGTATTTCTATAAGGAGAATGAGGGTCGCAGCATTGCCCGCAATTATGGGCTTGAAAGGGCGACTGGCGAGTATTTCCTTTTCTTTGATTCCGATTGCGTTATTCCTCCTGAATATATTGCAACTCTGAAGTCCGCTCTTGATGCAAACTATACTGACTGCTTCGGCGGTCCTGACTCTGCCCACAGTTCCTTTACAGATACTCAAAAGGCGATTAACTATTCAATGACTTCGTTCCTGACAACCGGTGGTATCCGTGGCGGTAAGGTGCAGTTGGAAAAATTCGTTCCGAGAACGTTCAATATGGGCTATTCCCGAAAGGTTTGGGAGAAAGTCGGCGGATTCAGGGAGATGTTTTCGGAAGATATTGATATGAGCACTCGTATCCGTCAGGCAGGTTTTTCTATTTCGCTTATCCGCGATGCCTACGTATATCACAAGCGCAGAACCAATCTCAAAGCGTTCTGCCGTCAGATATATGTATTTGGAATGTCGAGAATCACCCTATATCTACTTTATCCGGATTCATTGAAACTCGTTCACTGGTTGCCGGCAGTATTCGTTATGGGTGTTATGGCAATGGCTGTTTTGGCGATATGCTTGTCGTGGATGTGGATTTTGCCGTTAGTGGCATATCTTTTGGCAATCTTTGTTACGGCTCTTTTCTCAACGAAGAACCTAAAGATAGCAAGCCTGTCTGTAATAACCAGCGTAATTCAGTTGGGCGGTTATGGAGTAGGGTTCCTGAAGGCATATATCTGGAAAATTCTTCTCCGTCATGGCAGAAACATAGAAGAGGAAATAGCAATTCGTAAAGGCAAATAATATGGCGGAAGTTGACAGCACAATGCGTATAGCGGATTTGAGCCTTGAAGACCGTCCGCGAGAAAAAGCGTTGCGATTTGGAATGCAGTCGCTGTCAACTGCTGAATTGATAGCGATTTTGTTGGGAAGCGGTTCGCGTGGCGAGTCCGTTGTTCATCTGTCTCAGCGAATCCTTGCCGGTTCAGACCAGAAACTGGCAAAATTGGCAAAGCGGTCAATCAAGAATCTTATGAAAACCTACAAGGGCGTTGGAGAGGCAAAGGCAATAACCCTTCTTGCCGCCCTTGAGTTAGGTCGTCGCTATCGAGAGGAGATGCCTGTTGTAGAGCCGTCGATAACGTCGCCTGAAGCAGCCTTTGAACTGATGAGAGGAGAGTTGGAAAATCTCGACCATGAGGAATTTTGGGCTGTATATGTCAATAACGCAAAAAAAGTTCTTTCAAAGAAAAAAATCAGCACAGGGGGAACAACAAGTACAGGCGTTGACGTAAAGATGATAATAAAAAATGCACTCGATGAACTTGCAACGGGAATTATCCTTTACCACAATCATCCAAGTGGTAACATTCGCCCAAGTGCAAGTGATTTATCCCTCACCAAGAAGGTGGTTGAAGCCGCAAGACTATTTGACATATCAGTTGTTGACCATATAATCATAGGCAATGGCAGTTATTGCAGTTTCAATTGCGAGGGATTGCTTTAGACGTTTGTCAGAAAAAACAAAAATTAGTAATTTCGCACAATAATTATAAACCTAATATTTAACGAGAGATGAAAAAAATACTCCTAAGTGCGGCATTGATGCTATCAGCATTTGCTTCAACATCATTTGCAGCAGAGACAACAAATCCAAAGACAGAGTTCCGTGGAGCATGGATTCATACTGTTCATCAGGGGCAGTATGCAAAAATGACAACTGAAGAAAATAAGGCGTATCTTCGCGATATACTTGACAAGCTAAAGGCGGCAGGCTGCAATGCTGTCGTTTTTCAGGTTCGTCCAAGTGCAGATGCTCTCTATCCATCTGAATTTGAGCCATGGAGCCGTTTCCTGACAGGAAAGGCAGGCGTTGCTCCAACACCTATGTGGGACCCGTTGCAGTTTATGATTGATGAGTCACACGCAAGGGGAATGGAATTGCACGCTTGGTTGAATCCCTATCGCGTTACAACTTCAAAAAATGAAAAATTACCATCTAATCATATTTATAGCAAGCACCCTGAAAGATTTGTCACTTACGACGGAAAACTATACTTTGATCCGGGTTTGCCAGAAAACAGGGAATTTATTGAAGACGTTGTAAAAGATATTGTTACTCGCTATAATGTTGATGCAATACACATGGACGATTATTTCTATCCATATCCGGTAAAGGGTGTTGAGTTCCCAGACGGAAAATCTTTTGCAAAGTATGGAGAAGGAATGGAGCGTGGTGACTGGCGTCGCCATAATGTAAACCTTTTGATTGAAGGTTTGCACGAGGTTATTGCCGAAACAAAACCGTGGGTGCGTCTTGGTATCAGTCCGTTCGGTATTTGGAGAAACAAGAAGTCAGATCCGCGTGGTAGTGATACTAACGGTTTGGAAAACTATGACGGACTTTATGCAGACGTCCTTTTATGGACAGAAAAAGGCTGGGTAGATTATATGCTTCCGCAACTTTACTGGGAGTTGGAAAAGAAGGTCGCTTCTTCTGAAAAATTGGCTTACTGGTGGAACGATAACGCTAATGGCCGCCACATGTATATTGGTCAGGACGTTAACAAGACAATGAATATGCCTGATTTGGCACCGTCAAAGAATCCTACTCAGTTGGATCACAAAATCCGCTTGACAAGAGAATTGAAGAATATTCAGGGAAACTGCTGGTGGCCTGGATATTCTATAACTAAGAACTATAAGGGCGTTGCCGATTCGCTAGCAACAAACCAGCAGTCAACGATCGCTTTGGTCCCTTCTTATCCTTGGATTGACAATGTTGCTCCTGCCGAAGTGAAGAGCCTTGAAAAGAAAGGTGATAAGTTGGTATGGACAGTTGAGGATACAGAAGACGAAATGCAAAAGGCTAATGCCTTTGTTGTTTACCGTTTTAATGCAGGAGAAAAGGTTTGTCTTGACAATGCAGCGGCAATAAAGGCTGTTACATATAATAATGAATACGCTTTGCCGAAGGAAAAGGGCAAATTCGTTTATGTTGTTACAGTTCTTGACCGTGCAAACAACGAAAGTGCAAAGGGTACTACCATTAATGTGAAAATGTAAATGGGTAAGGCTGAAAAGTATAAAATTCTATTTGTTTGCCTCGGCAACGAATAGAAAAATTTTAACAAATTGTGTAATCCTAATATTCAATATATTAGGATTATTTTGTATCTTTGCAATGTAAACTAAATTGTAGGTTTTATTTCAAATAATGTAAACCACGCTGTAAACCATTTGCACGGATATGAAACGTAATTTGCCAACGATTACCCCAATACTCTACACAAGTAAAACGCTTGCCAACGGTGAGCATCCCATAATGTTGAGGGTATGCTATAATGGTAAGCGCACATATAAAAGTATCGGAATATCCTGTAAACCATCTGAATGGAGTAAAGATAAGAACAAGGTAAAAGGTAGTCGTGCCAGTAGCCTCAACACCATCATTACCCGTGAAATGACAAAGGCTAACGATTATGTTTTATCGTTAGAAGGCAAAGACGATTATACAGCTACCACCATTATAAAACATCTCTCAAAATCCGCACCGACTCAAATAACATTATATTCTCTTTTTGAAGAACGTATTACTTTTTTCAAAGACGAAAAACAAAGTCATAATAATGCAGTTGGATATCGCACACTACTTAACCGCATCAAAAAATACACCAATAATATTGATTTAGAACTATTTGAAATAACCCCAAGTTGGTTATCCGAATTTGAAGAACACCTCCGATGCCACTACTCAGATAATTCCATTCGGAAATTTTTTGACTGCTTCAAGGCTCTTTTCAACTATGCCAAGAGGCAAGACTACATTAAAGATACCCCCTTTTCAAATTTTACATTTAGTAAAAAGTTAAATACTCAAACACGGAAACGAGCCTTAACTATTGACGAGATTACCAAGTTGATGAGGTATTATTACCTCCGTTATGGTCGTTTAGGGATTGAAGATAACGAAGTATATAACGAACATTCCGAAAAGCAATATTGGGTTAATCAGAAATTCAAATTAAGGGGGCAAAATAAATTAACTCCAATAAATTCCGAGCAATTTGCATTAGCTTTATATCTTACGTCCTACCTTTTTCAAGGACTTGCTTTGATAGATATTGCCAATCTGAAGTTAAAAGATTTACATTTAGTTGAGGTTATTGACAACGAAAAATATCAGCGAGATTCAGCCATCTACGGTGTTGATTATGCCGAAAAGCATAAACGCACAATTTTACATTACGACATCAGCACATACCGAGCCAAGACACACCACCACACACGAATCGTTGTTGAAACCGCTAATATGATGCCTTACCTTAATCCGTTTGGTAGTTATTTTGACGATTACGACCAATTAGATGACAACGATATGGAACGGTATCTTTTCCCGATTTTTGACCATCAGAACGATTCGGCAGAAGTGAAATTTGGTCGTATGACCTATATGAATTATTTAGTAAATGTCAATCTGAAACGTATTGCCAAGCGGTTAGGAATGCCACCGATTACATTCTACTCTGCACGTCATAGTTATGCGAGTATGCTATATCACGCTAACGTCCCCATTGGGTTAATAGCCCAGAATATGGGGCGCAATCCGTCTGAAATCCAAACTTATCTTAAAGAGTTTGATACAATTAACATCGTTGAGGCTAACAATAAATCGTTAATCGTAGGTCAAGATTTTTTCAAGGAAATTTCGGAAAAGGAAGAAGAAAAACATCAAGACGAAATCCGAGAAGCGTTAAAAGCAAAAGGAGATAACGAAGGCTTAGAAAGATACGAGGCTTATTTAAAGTGGAGAGAAGAACATTAACTTAATTAACTTGCCTCAAGGTATCCTCTGTTTCAGATAGATTAAGATTAAATTGACCTTTAATAAACTATCCGATAGTCGCATTGAAAAATTTTTACCGTGTAATTTCGGTCTATTAACCAATAGCCCAAGAATACACTATTTTAAAGCCTATATAACAAGTTTATAAGTCTTTAAGAGCCTCATCAAGTATATTTATAGGTTTGCGATTTTTGCGTAGGTGTATAATCCTATCAAGTAAGTGAGAGAACACGGTCAGCAATACATTTTCGTCATCAAGGTGTACATATAAATATTCATCGCTAATACCGAGTGCATCAAGGGTTTTCTTTAATAATTTGTGATTTTTACAAGTTATTTCAACCCTATACATTACCGAGTTGAATCCAGTTTTTTCCTGAATATAGTATTTTCCGCTTTCTTGTTCTATCTCTTTTTTCTTGTTATACGTTTTCATTGTCAAGGTTGATTTTTTGTTTTTGGCAACCATTTGTGGGTTAGCAAAAATTCTATGCCGAGGATTCCACCAAGAAAGAAATCCGACACCGTACACTTTCTTATTGTCAGCCTTGTAACCATTTACAATAAGGTCATACGAAACATCTTTATATTGTCTTATAAGGTGCTTCTCAACATTAAAGTTGAAATCAATAGCAATATCAAATTTTGAAATCTGTAAGAATTCCAAATCCAACGCTTCCTCAAGATAATAACGAGCCGACACCAACCAAGAATATAAAGCCTCATTATCATAAGTTATATATACGTTTTGCCGATTCGGATTAAAAGAACCGAAGCGCATATAGCCGACTATTCTGTTATAAATTCCTCTGTTTTCGTTCCAATCCTTACACCATATAATAAACTCATTTTTATAATAGCGAGATTCGGACCGTTTCAAAATAATTTCTTTTTTCTCTCCTAAATAATAGGTTGAATCGTCAGACGATAGAAAATTTCTCATTTCATCCGACATTATATATGTTATTTCAAGTGCATCAATAGAGACTTGATAAAGATATTGTTTTTTGCCCATATTTAATTTACAATGATATTTATTGATATAAATATACTATAAATCCAATAAAGTTCAAAATTATGAGTAAAAGAATTAGAAGAAAATTATCAGAAGCGACCAAATTCAAGATGAGGTTAGCAAAATTAGGGAGCAAGAACCCTATGCACGGCAAGCATCATTCAGAAGATACAAAGCGGAAAATTAGCAAAGCATTAACCGAATATTGGCGACTGATACCTATTGAGTAGCATATCCATGCGTTAGGTATAATGCTTTCAGTAGCGTTTTTACCTATTATATTTCTTTTATATGTTGATTAGTAAAGTATTGAGTGTTTAATTTGCCATATTTGCATACTTAAAAGCATCTGTCATCATCGGAGTGGTAAGCATTTTGTTTCTCAAAATTGTATTCTTTAAAAAGTGTATTCAAATAATTCTATAAACACTTTCGTAGAATACAAAATTATGTATTCAAAATAATCAAAGAATAATTTGCCTACGTCAAATATTATTATTACCTTTGCATCATAGGAACAAAGAAGGTATAACACTAAAATCACAAGACGATGAAAGCAATAATATATGCAAGAGTTTCCTCAACTACTGACCGACAAAATACCGAGCGTCAGATTGCCGACCTTACAAAATATGCCGAATATAAAGGTATGGAAGTGGTTAAGACGTTTGAAGAAAAAATCAGCGGAGCAAAGAAGAATATCGAGCGTCCGATTTTTGTTGAGGCTCTTGAATATGCCAAAGTCAATAAGGTTGATATGCTTTTGGTGTCGGAACTTTCACGACTCGGAAGAAATGCTTTTGAAGTTCTTGAAACCGTTAAAATGTTAGTTGATGAGGGTATTAACCTTTATATGCAGAAGGAACAATTCACACTTTTAGATGAGGAAGGTAAACCTTCTATGTTTGCACCTATTATGATTGCTACCCTTTCAACTTGCGCTCAGCTTGAAAGAGAAAATATTAAATTCCGTCTGAATAGTGGTCGCCAACTCTATATTGAAAAGGGTGGCAAACTCGGAAGAAAAGAAGGCTCTACCAAATCACGAGAAGAAAAAGCCGAGGAATACAAACAAGTAATTAAATTACTGAAACAAGGTATCAGCATCCGAAAAACCGCTAAACTATGCGATGTTTCAGTTTCAACAGCGCAAAGGATTAAGAAAGAATTTAATATTTAATTAAAAAAGATTGCTTGTAGATAGAACAAACAACCTTTTTCACTTTACTAAGTTTATAATCAGTCGTACATTTCACCTTCGTACATGTGTCCTTTGATAGGCATTGTTATAGTGCCGTTAATTGTAGTTGCAAAGTCATCTTGGTCGCATACGAATTTTGCATTGTTGAAAGATAGTGATACAAGATTTGCCTTTTGGTCAATACTTACTACTTTTACGCTTCCCGAAGTGAAACCATAGACCAAATGTCCGCATGGATAGTTATCCTCTCTATTGTCAAACGATACTGCAATATCATCATCGTTGACCGAATAGACATAACTATTGGATAGAGAATCCCAATTATATAGTTTTATATCCATTTTAGCGTCATTGAGATTGTTGATTTGACACCAGAACATAGTACGGTCATCATATCTTTTTTGAAGTTGTGAGAAAAAGCCGTCAAGTTCGTATTTAACACCATTGATAGTTAGTGCTAATTCTGTAGTATTGCCCCCATTATTAGGGTTGTTAGGCTCATCGTCATCATCGCTGCAAGATGTTAGAGTGAATGACATTGTGGCAAAGAGTGTCACAAAGAAAAAATAAAGATACTTTTTCATTTTTTTTGCTTTATATTATTAACGATTAAAAGTGAATTTACCTAAATATAGAATAGGGAATTATATCTCTTTGAGAAGAATATATTTGCCTCCTCTTTCTACTAAGTAGAACTTATTACCCTTAACTTCAAAATTAAACATTCCAGTATTGCCCGAAGGGTCTTTGCGATAATTTATGTTATAATATCCTTTTCGAGGTTCCTTAATAGCGTGAAAAGTTATTACATACGGAGGATTGTCATAACCATTGGGTCCTGCGTTATACCATTCTAATGGGTCATCGTAGTTCCAACGTGGTTTACTGTTATATACGATAGCGGTGTTGCCTTTGAACTCAAACTTTCTATCAACATTACTATCTTGTTGATCCGTCATCCATGTTGTTCCCGATAAAACCGATGGAAAGTCATTGCGAGATGAAGCACCTTTTAGACCTTGTTCTTCTCGTTTTGGAGCGTCTTCTTCTACGTTCACTTTTTTGTAGGTTTCAGAAGCAACAATAACTCGTTCTCCTATTGGTTCCAGCGCTTTGTCTGATTGAATTTTACGAATGCTGTCTTCTAGTTGGGCAATTCTATCCGCTTCGGTAGAATTTGAACGACCTCCGCACCCCACCATTAGAACCGCTAACATGCAAGACATAAAGATGTATAAATACTTTTTCATTGTCTCTAATTGTGAATTTAATTGTTGTTTACTTGATAAAGTCCAATTTTGGGGTATAGACAATAAAAAACGTGGACTTTTTGCTTCGTCTACGTTTCGGAGGTATCGGCAAACACCTTGCAATCATATACGAGTAAAAGCCCACGCATAAGCGTGAGCATCAACTTTTACCCTTGATTGCTTCTTTAAAATTTTGCCGATTTTTCCGAAACAAGAATACAAGCTAACGCTTTTTATCTTTATGTCTTTATTTGACTATGCTACATAGGCGATGTTTTTTATTATTTGCCTACAAAGGTACAAAGAATTGTTGACACTTGTGTGCATTTCAGTCAACTATATGAGATATACGGATTAAATTCATTAACTTTGCACTATTATATAAGGTGTCTAACCTCAACGAAAAGAAAACAAGAATGGTAAACCACAATGTAAACCATAAAAATATAGAATTGATTAACTCTCTGAAAAACAAAGAGAAGATAAGAATACTTTTTGTCTGTCTCGGCAATATATGTCGCTCTCCGGCGGCTCACGGCATAATGGAGAAGATTATTGCCGAACGCAAATTGGAAAATAGTGTATATGTTGATTCTGCAGGCATCTCCGGGTATCATTCCGGAGATTTGCCTGACAGCAGAATGCGTATCCATGCCCGCCAAAGAGGATTGGACCTTACTCACCGAAGCAGGAGGGTAAGGCTTTCTGATTTTGACGAATTTGATGAGATAATCGGTATGGATGACGCCAATGTTGATGACCTTCGAGAGTTGGCTCCTTCTGTTGAGGATGCGGAAAAGGTGGTGAAAATTTCAAAATATTTCCGTCATCATCCGAATTGGGACTGTATTCCTGACCCTTATTATGGAGGGTCGCAAGGCTTTGAAGACGTTCTTGACCTGCTCGATGATGCGTGTAACGCTATTGCCGATGATATAGTTGCAAATAAACTCACCAAATAAATCCAAAATGAAAAGATTTTTTGCACTCCTTTCGCTGATTGCAGTTGTGGCAGTTGCTGTTGCCCAAGTAGGTCCGCTTGCCCTTGACTGGGAATTGAAAGGATTTAATAAGGAAAAAAGAAATTGCAGTTGTGAATTGATTATCTGCAATGTTGGTAACGAAAACCTTTCTGATAATTGGGCTTTGTACTTCAACAACTTCCCAAGAACGTTTGTTGTTGAAGATAATTGTCCTTTTACTATCGATAAGGTTCAGACAGGTTACTTTAAATTGACACCTAAGAAGGGTTTTAAATTGTCAAAAGGCAAGACCGCTAAGGTGAAATATACTGTTAGCGGAGTTGTTCCAAGTCTGTCGTATGCTCCCGACGGAGGGCACGTTACCATTGGTGACGCTGCACCACTTCCAGCACCAATACGCAAAAAACCGATGAAAAAGGGCACTTTTGCAACAACAAATGCTTATCCAACCGCTGCGAAATTATATGAACTGTATTCGTCAGTCAATAACTATGCAGGATATTACGATCCTTTTGAAATTCTTCCTGGCTTGAAAGTTGTTGAAAATACTGGAGAGGCAGTTTCGCTTGGAAAGTTTAATGTGGTGGCGGAGTCTTCTTGCGTTAAGGCTCAGAATTATGCTGTTGCGGAGTTGAAAAGTGAAGGACTTTATGATGTTAACGGCATGTCTTTGACTTTGAAATTGATTAGTCGTTCTGACGCGTGTAATGATGCAGCCGAATGCAATGAGGAATATTATGAATTGACTATCGCAGCAGACGGTTGGACTGTTGCCGGTGTTTCTAATGAGGCAGTCCTTGACGGTGTTAAGACCGTTATGGCTTTGGTTAGAAAAAATCTTGCACTTGGCGAAATCCCTTCTGCAAAGGTTTATGACTGGGCAGATCTTGGTCATAGAGGTGTTATGATTGATATTGCGAGAAACTACACGGAACTTGAAGACATCAAGTCTCTGCTAAAAACTTTGGCGGAATATAAGATTAATTTCTTGCATTTTCATTTGGCAGATGATGAAGGCTGGCGTCTTGAAATACCTGGTATTCCTGAATTGACAAGTGTTGGCGGTCGCCGTGGTTTGACAACTACCGAAGATGAATTCATGTGCCAGTTCTATTCTGGCGATGGAAATCCTAACTCAAAGACAACTTCTAACGGGCATATCTCCCGTAGCGAGTTCGTTGAATTCCTTAAATATTGTGACGCATTGGGAATTAATGTCGCTGTGGAAATAGACACTCCGGGGCATTCGCGTGCTGCTATTACTTCGCTGAAGGCTCGATATAAAAAATATATTGAAACAGATCCAGTTGAGGCGAACAGATACCGCGTATGGGATTTGGAAGACAAGTCAGAATACGCTTCTGTTCAAGGATATAAAGACAATGTGCTAAATGTTGCAGAAGAAGGCACTTACCGCTTTATGGAAAAAGTACTTAACGAATTGATGCTTATGTATGAACAAGCAGGTGTTGAGTTGCCGTTCATTCATGTTGGTGGTGATGAGGTGGCTAAAAATCCATGGGCTAAATCTCCGGCAGTACAAAAACTGATGAAAGAAAAAGGATTTAAGACAACTCACGACGTTGAAGAATACTATATTACTCGTATTGCTGAGATGGCAGAGTATAAGGGCGTTAAACTCGGTGGCTGGCAGGAAGCCGCAATGCGTCATGCCGAAAAAACGGATAAATTCCTTCGTAATAAATTTGCAGTGGTAAACTGTTGGGAAACCGTTCCTGAATGGGGAGGCGATTCTATTCCTTACAGCGTTGCAAACGACGGTTACAAGGTGGTATTGTGTAACGTTGGCAATTTTTATCTTGATATGGCGTATAATGCTCATCAAAGCGAGCCTGGCTTGAATTGGGGTGGTTATGTTGACGAATATAGGTCTTGGGATTGCCGTCCTTATAGAATATATGACTCTTCAACACATAAAATAACAGGAGAGCCTCTTGATATGGAACATATTGCAGACGGAAAGCCTGTCCTTAATGATGAATCAAAGAAAAACATCATTGGTGTTCAGGGGCAGTTGTTTGCCGAGACTATCAGAAGTTTTGAGATGATGCAGTATTTCTTCTTTCCAAAGGTCTTTGGGCTTGCAGAGAGAGGATGGAATGTTGAACCTCTTAGATATCAGTCAAAGTCTGCATATAATAACTATATAGGAACTGTTTTGTTGCCTCAATTGCGGAAGGCAGGTATTAACTTCCGTATAGGTATGCCGGGAATTGTTGTCAAAGACGGTAAGGTATATATGAACAGTGCCTATCCCCAGGCAGAAATACGCTATACAACCGACGGCTCGGAGCCAACAATTAATTCAAAAAAATGGACTGCACCTATAAAGCCTGCTAAAAAAATAAAGGCTAAAACATTCTATCTCGGTAAGGAAAGTTTCGTTACAGAGTTATAGATAATTAAATCTAATAAGCGGGAGAGGTGAGAGCGGTTCTTGCCTCTCCTTATCTTTACTTGATGAGATATTTTTGTTATTGAAAAACAAAAATTAACTAAACACTTGTTTCATTTTCGCTAATAAGATGTATTTTTGTTCTCCAAAGACAAAGTTCTTTTGGTACAACTAATACAAATTACTTATAGAAAACAAAATTTTAGAATTATGAAAAAGTTTTTATTGATTGCAGTATTATGCATTAGTAGCATTTCTGCTTATGCAAGTGGTCTTCGCTCAGTTGACATGCGCGCTAACTTGCGTAGCGATTTTGGTCTTGGCGTTGGATTGACATTTGATTTGCCAAAGGGTTTCGAGGCTGCTCCATCGTTAAACTATTACTTCAATGGAGACAACACGTTGACGATTGACGGTGACTTCCGTTATCGCTTTGATTTGCCACGCAATTTCTCTATCTATCCATTGGCTGGTATATTGTTTTTCCATACAAACCATCATGACCATGGCTATAACAAGGTTGGTTTAAATATAGGTGGTGGCTTTGGCTACGATATTAATAGTAACTGGAATATAGGATTGGAAGTTAAGTATCAGTACGTAAACGACTGGGATGACGTTTATTTGTCACTTGGCGTTTCTTATTTGTTCTAATGATGAAAATATGTATTTTAGACGGTTATACTCTTAATCCAGGAGATTTGTCATGGTCTTCTATTGAGGCTTTGGGAGAATGCCGTATTTATGAAAGAACCGCTCCGGAAGAGGTTGTAAACCGTGCTTCCGGTGCGGTTGCTTTATTGACTAACAAGGTCGTTATAAGCGAAGAAATAATGGAACAGTTGCCAGGACTGAAGTATATTGGAGTTCTTGCAACCGGTTATAATGTGGTAGATATTGATGCTGCTCGCAAAAGGGGGATTGTGGTGACAAATATACCTGCGTATAGCACGATGTCTGTAGCACAAATGGTTTTTGCACATTTGCTTAATATTGCCGTGTCGGTAGAGCATTATAACAAGAGTAAGGAGCGTTGGGTTAATTCAAAGGATTTTTGTTACTACGATACTAACCTGGTGGAACTTGCTGGCAAAACAATGGGTGTTGTCGGGCTTGGTAATACTGGTATGGCTACTGCAAAAATAGCTTTGGCCTTTGGAATGAAGGTTATTGCAGTTACAAGTAAGTCAAAGGAAATGCTTCCAGAAGGAATAGAGCCTGTTGGCTATGATGGACTTTTTGAAAATTCAGATGTTATAAGTCTGAATTGTCCGCTTACTGAGCAGACAAAGGGACTTGTCAACGCTAAAAACCTTGCAAAGGTTAAGCCGAGTACAATTATTATCAACACAGGTCGCGGGCCACTGGTCGTTGATTCAGATGTTGCCGATGCGCTCAACAATGGAAAGTTGGCTGCATTTGCTGCCGATGTTATGACGGTTGAACCACCAGATGCAAACAATTGCCTTTTATCAGCCAGAAATGTGTTCTTAACTCCGCATATTGCCTGGGCAACAAAGGAGGCAAGAGAAAGGCTTATGTCTATTGCTGAAGAAAATTTGCGTTGCTTTGTTAATGGAAAACCAGTTAATGTTGTAAATAAATAGTTGTGTCTAAAGAAGAAATTGAAGAAACACTTATGCTTCAAATAGGTAATACATTGGTTTCGCTCGACCTTATAGAGCGGTTTTTCTGCTGTAATCTTGATGCCTGCAAAGGAGAATGTTGCATTGAAGGAGATGCTGGTGCTCCTATTTCTAATGAAGAATATGAAAAATTAAAGGAAATTCTGCCTATAGTGTGGGATGATTTATTACCGTCAGCAAAAGAAGTTATTAAGGAAAATGGAGTTGGCTATATAGACAGCGAAGGCGATCTTGTAACTTCGATCGTCGGTGGAAAGGATTGCGTCTTTACATGCTATGGTGAAGGAGGAATGTGCTATTGTGCTATCGAAAAGGCCTATCGCGAGGGAAGAACTGATTTTATGAAGCCTATTTCCTGTCATCTCTATCCGGTAAGGCTTTCAGAATATTCCGATTTCACCGCAATTAACTATCACCGTTGGAAGATATGTAAAGCTGCAGAAGTGCTTGGTAGAAAAGAGGGTATTCGTTTGTATCAGTTTCTTAAAAATCCGCTTGAGCGTAAGTTTGGCAAAGAGTGGTATGAGGAGTTGTGCCAGGCTTGTGAGGCTTATCTTGAGGAATATGGTGCGGATAAGTAAATAGGGTGAGTATAAAGAACTTTCTTTCCTTTTAAAATAAAGATAAATTAAAAATAAATTAAAAATCAAATTCATATCACTCTTTTCGTTAAAAATTTTGGTGAATGAAAAAAACTGCGTATCTTTGCGGTCGCATTAATGGAGAGGAGGTTAAGTCCCTATTTATTAGAAGAAAAACGAATAATAAATATAAGTCAGTGCGGTGAACCGCATAGTTGTAGGATAAAGCAGCGTTCCTGCAACTGTATTTAATGCACAAAGTTGCTATAAATAATAAGAATAAAAACAAAAATAAATATTAATAAAATGATTATTGTACAAGTAAAAGAAGGCGAAAATATCGAAAGAGCGCTTAAGAAATTTAAAAGAAAATTTGAAAAAACAGGTATCGTAAAAGAACTTCGCAACCGTCAGGCATTTGAAAAGCCATCTGTAGCAAACAGAAAAAAAATGATGAAAGCGGTTTACGTTCAAAAATTGCGTAGCCAAGAAGATTAAAAAATCGCTTTTTTATTTGGAAAATTAAAAAACATTCTCTATATTCGTGGTATTAAAAATCCATGAATATGTTGGTCGAGAAGTTTTTAAAATATATACGGTATGAACTGAATCATTCGGTTCATACCGTTTTGTCTTATTCTACCGACCTGACTCAGTTCTTGGATTTCCTGAAAGTTAGTGAAGAAGAGTTTTCACCAGCAACAGTAACGCAAGAAGATGTCAGGGCTTGGGTCTATGAACTGACGAATCGTAAAATGGCAGTAGCAAGCGTCCGAAGAAAAGTGCAGTCATTACGTACATTTTATCGTTGGTTGCAGAGGGCTTCGTTGGTTGAGGTGAATCCGACAGAGGATATACCAATGGTTAAATTGCCAAGCCGCTTGCCGGTATTTGTCAGAGAAAAAAGTATGGACAAACTCCTCGATTCGTCTTATGATGCATCTGACTTTGAGGCAGTAAGAAACCGCCTTATAATTGAGATGCTATACGAAACAGGTATGCGTCGTGCAGAATTGATAGATCTGAAGGATACAAATGTTGATGTAGATTCTGGAGAAATGAAGGTTCTCGGAAAGCGTAACAAAGAGAGGATAATCCCATTTGGCAATAATCTTGCAGAGCAGATAAAATCCTACAGGCAGATGCGGAGCAAGGTTGGTCCCGAAGTCGAAAATTTTTTCATTACAGAAAAAGGCAGACCTTTGTACCCGTCGTTAATTTATAAGGTTGTGACGGTTTCGCTTTCTACTGTTACATCCTCAAAACGTTCTCCGCACGTTCTTCGTCACACGTTTGCCTCGGCAATGCTTAATAATGGGGCGGAACTTAACAGTGTAAAGGAATTATTGGGACATGAGTCGCTTGCAGCAACGCAGGTATATACTCATATCACATATAGAGAGTTAAAACAAAACTACAAACACGCTCACCCAAGAGCACTAAAAAAAGGAGGGTAATATGGAACTTAAAATTAAAGCCATCCACTTTGACGCAACTAAGAAGTTGGAAGATTTTATCGCAAAAAAAGCAGAAAAATTGGCGCGCCGTAATGAGGCAATTGCTCAATTTGATGTTACTTTAAAGGTCGTTAAGCCCGAAACGGCTATGAATAAGGAGGCTGCGATTAAATTAACTGTGCCAAATGCAGAAGACTTGTTTGCTTCTAAGGTGGCAGACACATTTGAGGAAGCAGTCGATTTGACTATTGACGCACTTGATAAGCAATTAGTAAAAATTAAAGACAAGAAAAAATAGAATTCAGAAATAGAAATTACAGAAACTAAAATCAATAAGGCGAGCCCTCAGGGTTCGCCTTATTGATTGTGTAAGCAAGATATTGCATCTGGGTGTTTCTTGTTGGGTGATGTGTTTAATATTCCCTGATAATATTTTGCCAGTCCGTAAAAATTAGTAACTTTGCCAGCGTAAAAGCAGTCGGAAAGGTTATGTTCTTAAAATTTAGAAAGTTGAGTGCGTAATATCCGTAGTTAAAACGTTTAATTAAGGAGATTAATAATTAAAAAAAGCGAAAAGAGCAATTTTTTTAAAAAATAGTGATAAAATATTTTGGAGATAAAAAAAATTGCGTAACTTTGCACTCGCTTTCAGTCTTATGCGAAAGACGAAAGAAGCTTAATGCCTCTTTAGCTCAGTTGGCCAGAGCACGTGATTTGTAATCTCGGGGTCGTTGGTTCGAATCCGACAAGAGGCTCAAAAGAAGGATGCCAATCCGGATAAAAAAGCATTCAGGTAGTTGCCTGAATGCTTTTTTTGTTATCTGTTCCTGTATAATTTTATAAAGATTCCCAAAGTTGCCAGAATGATTAGTAAGGTAAGCCCGAATGCCCAATAGTTGATAACTCGTGATTCTGCGGTAAGTACATAATTTCCAGTCAGAAGGCGGAGACCGTCTATTTTCCATACCATTATATTATTGGTTGAAAGACTGGCGTTGGAAGAAAGAAGTGTGCCGGGCATTGTCAACTCAAATTGTATAGCATGATAGAATACTTCAGCAATCTTGATTTTCTGTTCGCACATATTGTCCATTGCCTTTGCATGGGCTTTATAAAGTTCCGAGTAATAGTTTGTTTGACCGACTTTATCAAAAAGCGCACAGACATCATCTATTCCTGCGTCTCCACAACTATCTTTCCCTGACAGGTGATTGGTATAGACTGTTTCTTTGAGTTCGTTCAGGCGATTTACGTAGACCGTGTCACCTTTTTGTGAGGTAAATTGGCGAATGACTTCCCAAATAATTTCGTATTGGCTGCGATTGTACCATTCTCCGAATTTAGCTTCGAGTTTATCTAGTTTGTCGTTTTGTTCGATGCCGTTCATACCGCTAAAGGCAGCGTTGTCTCCACGAAACCAGATTATTTGTTCTTCTTTATTCAGATATTTGTCAAGAGGGACTGGTCCTTTGTCCGGAAGTTCTTTATAAGTAGCGGTATATATATAATAGGTATAAAACCATTTAAAACGTTTCTTTAACTGCTCCGTAGGTATTGCCAAAGAGCTCATCTGTTCTTTTCCATTGGAGATAGAGAAATATTCTCCATTTATCAGGGGAATATTCCGGCAGGCTTTTACATTCAGTTTTTCTTCTTCTCCCCAGAAATTAAATTTGAGGGTGGAGTCCAGATTTACTATCTGCCAATCGGTATCTAATTGAAACAGAAATGGGTTATGTGTCTTATCTCCTGCAATGAAAGCGGAATCACCTCGTGCATAGACCTCTCTATGCATACTTCCATTGGTGTCTATTCGTGAAGTCATTCTATAATAAGTACTGCACGAAGTCATACCCAGTGACAGTAACAGTAGTAATGTTGCGATTGAATGATTAGTTTTCATACTCTGTTTATCTTAATTGGTTTTCTTTTATAATTTGAAGTATTCGCGTCTGCCGGAGCTTCCGGTGCTGCGTGTATTGAGAGGATAGGTAGGTACTTTTCTCCAAGAGTTGCATTTCTTCCCAGTTCTCCGGTAAGGGAAATGAAGTGCCGTTTGGCTGATAGACATATCCATTTTGCGTTTCTGCTTCGGAAGGGGAGGGAGGAAAACAAGCATCGTTTATAAATAAAAAGAGCAATAACGTTGCTGCGGTTCCTGATATCCAAGCACCAACGAGATATCTTATCTTTTTCTTTTTAGGAGCGTTATCGGTTATCTTATTCAGAATAGCCGCTGTTAGTTCTTCTGGATTTTCTAATATGGGTTGTCTGTTTTTGATTTCCGTCAACCATTCTTCGTACTTTTTATCTTCTTGTTTCATAAGTCGGGGTCTATTTGATTCATCTTATTACGTATATTCTTTCGGGCAAGATATAGAGTGCTTTTTATCTTCTCAGGTGATAGGCCTGTGATAGTTTGCACTTCTATGACTTCCAGTTCTTCTACATCACGCAGCATGAAAACAAGTTTCTGCTGGGGAGGAAGTTCGTTGGTATAGCGCAATATCAATTCTTTCAGTTGCCTGTTGGATAGAGATATTTCAATATTGTCGTCCGATGCGAGGTTGATAGAATCAGAAAAGGCGAACTCGTTGTTCAAAGACGAATGGCGAAGTGAACGTAAACGGTCATAACACGCGTTGCAGGTGATTTTATAAAGCCAGGTAGAAAAGCGATTCTTCCGATTATATGTTTTCAAGGATAACCAGACTTTTACAAATGTCTCCTGTGTTATGTCCCTGGCTTCGTCTTCGTCACAAAGCAACCGGAAGGCAAGCCTGAATACCATTGGCTGAAATTCGGTGACCAACTGGGCAAATGCTGTTGTGTCTTTCCGTTGGCTCCGGTCTACCAGTTCCAGTGTCTTTTCCTGATTTATCATTGTTTATTCATTCTTGTTTATTATATGATACGCATGAAAATGTTTCTGGTCGTTTGCGAATCATCAAATATATAAAAAAAGAGGATAGGCTTTTTAAAACCTATCCTCTTTTATTTATAAAGTAAAAAGTATGCTTACTTGATTCTCTTATATCCATATACGGCCAAGTCACCCAATTCTTCTTCGATACGAAGCAACTGATTGTATTTAGCCATACGGTCTGAGCGGCTCAAAGAACCGGTCTTGATTTGTCCGCTGTTAGTAGCTACTGCGATGTCGGCGATCGTTGCGTCTTCTGTTTCACCGGAACGGTGAGAAGTAACAGTTGTATATCCGTGGCGGTGAGCCATTTCGATAGCGTTCAATGTTTCCGTTAGCGAACCGATTTGGTTTACTTTAATCAGGATAGAGTTGGCGCAGCTTTTTTCAATACCCATTGCTAGGAAGTCGACATTCGTTACAAACAAGTCGTCACCTACCAGTTGGCAACGGTTGCCGATACGTTCGGTAAGTTTCTTCCAGCCGTTCCAGTCGTTCTCACTCATACCGTCTTCAATAGAGTCGATAGGATATTTATTGATCAGTTCTTCCAAGTAGTCGATCTGTTCTTCAGCAGTACGCTTTTTGCCTTTTGCACCTTCAAACTTGGTGTAATCATAGATGCCGTCATGATAAAATTCGGAAGAAGCACAGTCCATACCAATCATAACGTCTTTGCCCGGTTCGTATCCTGCAGCTTTTATAGCGGCTAGAATTGAATTCAGAGCATCTTCCGTACCTTCCAAGTTGGGGGCGAAACCACCTTCGTCGCCTACGGCAGTGCTAAGACCGCGGTCTTTTAATACTTTCTTCAATGCATGGAATACTTCGGCACCCATTCTTAATCCTTCTCTGAAAGAAGGAGCGCCTACGGGACGAATCATAAATTCCTGGAATGCGATAGGAGCATCGCTATGTGAACCGCCGTTGATGATATTCATCATCGGTACAGGCATTACGTAAGTATTTGTTCCGCCGATATAACGGTATAGAGGAAGGTCGAGATAACTAGCGGCAGCTTTGGCTACGGCAAGAGACACACCGAGGATAGCGTTGGCACCTAAATTAGATTTAGTCTTGGTACCATCCAATGCCAACATTGCGTAGTCGATTCCTCTCTGGTTGAGTGAAGACATACCGATTAGTTTCGGAGCGATGATTTTATTTACATTGTCAACCGCTTTTTGTACTCCTTTTCCACCGTAACGTTGTTTGTCACCGTCACGAAGTTCCAATGCTTCGTGTTCACCTGTGGAAGCACCCGACGGCACGGATGCGCGTCCCATAATGCCTGATTCCAATACTACGTCAACTTCTACTGTGGGATTACCTCTTGAATCGAGAATTTCTCGAGCTACAATTTTTTCAATTTTCATCGTTTCTATTGTTTTTGAATAAGATTTCTGCAAAAGTACGGACTTGACAGAGAGTGAGAAATCACTATAAATAGGTATTCTTTTTGGCCCTATTCCCTATATGTCGTTAGTCCGATCTTATAATATAACAACGGGACGATGTTTTTTGTTTGAATGCAGGCGAATGAAATTTGAAGGATTTTAGTCTTCGATAATAACACCCAGCAAAGGAAGTAAATCCATAGCTTGTAAGGACGTGATAATAGCTCCTTTTAGGTCACTGGTATTAAGTGTTATACCGCTGATGCGGGAGGTGCGCAGGTCTATTCCCCGGAGTGGGGCGTGTGAGAAGTCGGCTTCCACCAAATCGCAACTATCAAAAGCGACGGAAGAAAAGCGGCAGTCATTGAAACTCCCGTTTCTGAACAGGCAGTGCGCAAAACGTACCTGGTTCATTTTACTCATTGCCAGATTGATGTATCCGGCATTGCACTCGTGTAGCAGAATATGATTCAAAGTGGTTTCCGAAAAATTAGTTCCCAGCAACTTACAGAAAATAAATTCTACTCGGTACAAAGAGCTTTCTGCAAAAGAAATATTGGATAGGTCGCAGTTCTCGAACCGGACATCTGTCAGTTGGGATGAATGGAATTTGCATTCGCTGAATATCTGATTTTGGAAAGTACAGTTCTTGAAACTTTTATAGGACTTATTGATTCCTTCTTCTTTTCCTTTGCTAAATAAAAGATCGGAGACTGTTTCTTCCTTGTCAAGCCATTCTTGTAAAGTGCTTGCACTGGTTTCTTGTTCTTCCATTATCGGAGAAACTACACGGACGGGTTTAGCTGTATTTCTTTTTGTCATGTTGCAAAGGTTCCTTTTTTATAATTGTTTTCCTAAATAACCGCCTGCCACTACAGCTGTCAGTCCTATTGCTATACTTAATAGGGTGTAGGTAATGAATGTACCGTAAAATTCTCCTTTTAACAGCCCTATGCCGTCACTGGAGAAAGTAGAGAAGGTGGTAAATCCTCCGCATAATCCTGTTGTCAGAAAAAGGCGAACTTCGAAAGGAAGGTGGAACCGTTCGGAAAGAGCGTAAAATAGTCCGATGAGAAAACTACCGAAGATATTGACCGTGAAAGTAGCCCACGGAAAATTGTAGGGAACAATCCGTTCGTGCATAAGTAGCTGTATGCAATAACGCAATGCGCTACCGGTGCCGCCACCAAGAAAAATATAGATAATTTCTTTACTCATTTGGTTTTAGATATTTGTATCAGAGTTGGTGTAACTCTTTGGAAAAATAAAATAATTGTGTGCAAATATAGGAAGAATGTGTAATATACGTGTATAGTCAATCTATTTTATTCGGCATAGCTACTGTGCTTTTCTCTCTTTACTTTCATTATTCGTTTTGTAATTAGTGTTTTATGTGATTGGATATATATTATGGAGAACATTATTGCAGTACATCGGTTGATAAGAAAGTAACAAAATAATAATTTAAAACATTCAGGTGAAAAAGATTGTTTTTTTAATCTCCATATTTTAATAAATATTAGTTGTTGCTCCGCAAAGAAAACTAAAACTTTGCGGAGTTCTTTTTTTATTAGACGGATTCTTTTTTGTACTTTTGCACATCTTTTTTAAAAACATCATCAATAAAGAGAACGACATGGGAGGTTTTTTCGGAACAGTCTCACAAGTGAGCTGCGTGACTGATTTATTCTACGGTACAGATTATAATTCACATTTGGGGACGAAACGGGGTGGACTTGCTACCTATAGTGAAGAGCGAGGTTTCATCCGATCAATCCACAACCTGGAAAGTACTTATTTCCGTACTAAATTTGAAGATGAACTGGATAAGTTCAAAGGAAATGCCGGAATCGGTATTATTAGTGATACAGACGCACAGCCTATTATTATTAATTCTCACCTCGGACGCTTTGCCATTGTTACTGTCGCAAAAATCACCAATATTAAAGAATTGGAAGATGAGCTTCTCTCGCAGAATATGCATTTCGCCGAACTTAGTTCAAGCAACACCAATCAGACGGAACTTATTGCATTACTTATCATACAAGGCAAAACTTTTGTCGAGGGTATCGAAAATGTATTCAAGCATATCAAAGGTTCTTGTTCCATGCTTCTGTTGACGGAAGACGGAAGTATTATTGCTGCCCGTGACCAGTGGGGACGTACTCCCGTAGTGATCGGAAAGAAAGAGGGTGCGTATGCTGCAACCAGTGAATCATCCAGTTTTCCGAATCTGGATTATGAGATTGACCGATATCTGGGTCCGGGCGAAATTGTACGTCTGTACAGCGATCATGTTGTACAACTACGTAAGCCGGGTGAAGGTATGCAGATTTGTTCGTTCTTGTGGGTGTATTATGGTTTCCCGACTTCCTGTTATGAAGGGAAGAATGTTGAGGAAGTACGTTTCACGAGTGGCTTGAAAATGGGACAAATGGATAAATCGGAAGTAGACTGTGCTTGTGGCATTCCTGATTCGGGAGTCGGCATGGCATTAGGATATGCAGAAGGCAAGGGAGTCCCTTATCATCGGGCTATTTCGAAATATACACCGACATGGCCTCGTAGTTTTACACCGAGCAATCAGGAGATGCGTTCTCTTGTAGCGAAGATGAAACTGATTCCGAATCGTGCCATGCTCCAAGGCAAACGTTTGTTGTTTTGTGACGATTCAATCGTTCGTGGAACTCAGTTACGTGATAATGTGAAGATTCTGTATGATTATGGAGCAAAAGAGGTACATATGCGTATTGCTTGTCCTCCGTTGATTTATGCTTGTCCGTTTGTCGGATTCTCAGCTTCCAAGAATGCGTTGGAGTTGATTACCCGCCGTATTATAAAGGAATTGGAAGGTGACGAAGATAAGAATCTGGAGAAATATGCTACCACCGGCTCTCCTGAATATGAAAAGATGGTTAGCATTATTGCCGAACGCTTCGGTCTGACTTCTTTGAAATTTAATACTCTCGAAACATTGATTGAAGCTATCGGATTGCCGAAATGTAAAGTGTGTACACACTGCTTTGATGGTAGTAGCCACTTTTAAAAGATATTATACAATAAAAAAGAGCCGTGAATTGCTTTGTAATTCACGGCTCTTTTTTTACCTTTACGGCACTATAAACTATCAAATTGTAATTAATAACTTGTAATTAAATAACATGACTTTAGTAGACAGATTCTTAAAGTACGTAAGCTTCGATACACAATCTGATGAATCGACAGGGATTACCCCCAGTACTCCGAAGCAAATGGTATTTGCTGAATATTTGAAAACAGAGTTGGAATCTTTAGGCCTGGAGGATATTACTCTGGACGAGCATGGCTATCTTTTTGCCACGCTTCCTGCCAATATAGATAAGGATGTACCCACAATCGGATTTATTGCCCACATGGATACAAGTCCTGATATGAGTGGTAAAGATGTGACTCCGCGTATTGTAGAAAAGTACGATGGTTCGGATATCATGCTTTGTGCCGAAGATAATATAATTCTTTCTCCCGTTCAATTTCCCGAATTGCTTGATCATAAAGGAGAGGACCTGATTGTTACCAACGGAAAAACATTGTTGGGTGCAGATGATAAAGCTGGGATCGCCGAAATAGTATCGGCTGTTGTTTACTTGAAAGAACATCCTGAGATCAAACACGGGAAGATTCGCATCGGCTTTAATCCGGACGAAGAAATTGGTGAAGGCGCTCATAAATTTGATGTGGAGAAGTTCGGTTGTGAATGGGGATATACAATGGACGGAGGTGAAGTAGGAGAGCTAGAGTTTGAAAACTTTAATGCTGCTGCTGCCAAGATTCTTTTTAAGGGACGCAATGTACATCCGGGGTACGCCAAAAATAAGATGATTAACTCGATCTATCTTGCCAATCAGTTTATTACTCTGTTGCCTTCTATAGAAAGACCGGAACATACGACAGGCTACGAGGGATTCTATCATTTGATCGGTATTCAGGGCGAAGTGGAGCAATGCACTGTTTCTTATATTATTCGTGACCATGACCGGGCTAAATTCGAAGAACGTAAGAAAGAGATAGAACGCCTGGTTGCCCGGATGAATACCGAATATGGTGAAGGCACTGTAACTCTTGAATTGCGCGACCAATATTATAATATGCGTGAAAAGATAGAACCGGTAATGCACATTATTGACATCGCTTTTGCTGCTATGGAAGCCGTAGGCGTGAAACCGAATGTGAAGCCAATTCGTGGAGGTACGGACGGTGCGCAGCTTTCTTTCAAAGGTCTGCCATGTCCGAATATCTTTGCCGGTGGTCTGAATTTTCACGGACGTTATGAGTTTGTTCCTATTCAGAATATGGAAAAGGCGATGAACGTTATTGTGAAGATCGCCGAGCTGGTAGCTTCCAGATGATTTTCAATTACGGATATACCTGATATATAAACTTAATACTTAATACTTAAAAACTGAGATTCATGAAAACCACTCCGTTTACAGAGAAACATATAGCACTAGGTGCTAAAATGCACGAGTTTGCCGGTTATAATATGCCGATAGAATACTCCGGCATCATTGATGAACATCTGACTGTTTGCAATTCAGTCGGTGTGTTTGATGTATCCCACATGGGAGAATTTTGGGTGAAAGGTCCGAATGCATTGGCTTTTCTACAGAAAGTGACTTCCAATAATGTGGCGGCATTAACTCCCGGTAAGATACAATATACCTGCTTCCCTAATGAAGATGGTGGTATTGTGACGATTTACTGGTTTATCATTATGAACCGGAAAAATATTTGTTGGTGGTTAATGCTGCCAATATGGATAAAGATTGGGATTGGTGTGTGTCTCATAATACAGAGGGGGCGGAGTTGGAAAATTCCTCTGATAATATAGGTCAGCTTGCTGTGCAAGGTCCGAAAGCAATTCTTGCTTTGCAAAAACTGACGGATGTTGATTTATCATCTATTCCATATTATACTTTTAAAGTTGGAAAGTTTGCAGGCGAGGACAATGTGATAATCTCTAATACAGGTTATACGGGTGCAGGAGGTTTTGAACTCTATTTCTATCCGAGTGCAGCCGATACAATTTGGACAGCTATTTTCGAAGCTGGTGAAGAATTTGGTATTAAACCGGTGGGGTTGGGAGCGCGTGATACACTCCGACTGGAAATGGGCTTCTGTCTCTATGGCAATGATTTGGATGATACGACTTCACCTATAGAAGCCGGTTTGGGCTGGATCACGAAATTTGTAGAAGGCAAAAACTTTATCAACCGTCCTATGTTAGAGAAGCAGAAAGCGGAAGGAACAACTCGTAAATTAGTCGGCTTTGAAATGATTGACCGGGGGATTCCTCGTCACGGTTATGAACTAGTGAATCAGGAAGGAGAGAAGATTGGAGTGGTTACATCCGGTACTATGTCGCCTACCCGTAAAATTGGTATTGGTATGGGATATGTGAAACCGGAATATAGTAAAATCGGTACTGAAATTTGCATTGATATGCGCGGACGTAAACTGAAAGCAGTAGTGGTGAAACCACCTTTTAGAAAATAAAGATTAAACTCTATTTTATAGGTTAGCCTCGGAAATATGTCAACGTTTTCCGGGGCTAATTGATTTTATGACGGTTACTATGAAACATATCCGTTAATATGTTGTTTATGCCATAGAAATATTATAATTTTGTCATCAAATACGATGAACTAATGTCTCAATTACCTGCTCTTATAGCTGATCTCGCACTGATATTGATCTGTGCCGGTATCATGACTCTGTTATTCAAGAAGTTGAAGCAGCCTCTAGTGCTGGGGTATGTCGTTGCCGGATTTTTGGCAAGTCCTCATATGCCGTTTACGCCTTCAGTAATGGATAGTGCCAACATTAAGACATGGGCGGATATCGGTGTTATCTTTTTATTGTTCGCTCTCGGGCTTGAATTTAGTTTTAAAAAGATTGTAAAAGTGGGTGGTTCCGCTATCATAGCTGCTTGTACCATTATCTTTTGTATGATTTTGTTGGGGATAGGAGTCGGTATGAGTTTCGGATGGCACCGAATGGATAGTCTGTTCCTGGGCGGTATGATTGCAATGTCCTCTACTACTATTATTTATAAAGCATTTGATGATCTGGGATTGAGAAAAAAACAGTTCACAGGGCTTGTGTTAAGTATCTTGATTCTGGAAGATATATTGGCTATCGTTTTAATGGTGATGCTTTCCACTATGGCAGTAAGTCATAATTTTGAAGGTACGGAGATGTTGGAAAGTATCGGAAAGTTATTGTTCTTCCTTATTTTATGGTTTGTAGTGGGTATTTATTTAATTCCTGAATTTCTGAAACGTTGCAGGAAACTAATGGGGGAGGAGACTTTACTTATCGTATCCCTGGCATTATGTTTCGGTATGGTGGTAATGGCTGCCAATACGGGATTCTCCGCCGCATTCGGTGCGTTCATTATGGGGTCTATCTTAGCCGAGACCATCGAAGCGGAATCCATAGATCGATTAGTGAAACCGGTCAAAGATCTTTTCGGAGCTATCTTTTTCGTATCGGTGGGTATGATGGTAGATCCGGCAATGATTGTGGAGTATGCTATACCTATCATAGTAATTACTCTGGCAGTAATTTTGGGACAGGCAATTTTCGGAACATTTGGAGTAATTCTTTCCGGAAAGCCCTTGAAAACAGCTATGCAATGTGGCTTTAGTTTGACACAAATCGGTGAGTTTGCATTTATTATAGCCTCGTTGGGAGTATCTTTGCATGTGACGAGTGATTTCCTGTATCCGATAGTGGTGGCAGTTTCCGTTATTACCACTTTTCTAACTCCCTATATGATTCGTCTGGCGGAACCCGCTTCCACTTTTGTTGATGCTCACTTGCCGGAATCCTGGAGAAAGTTCTTGATGCGTTATTCTTCCGGATCGCAAACCGCACTCAATCACGAAAATCTGTGGAAAAAGTTATTGATAGCAATGGTGCGTATTACAGTTGTTTATTCGATAGTCAGCATATCTATCATTGCTCTTTCTTTCCGCTTTGTGGTACCGTTCTTTAAGGAGAACTTACCCCATTTCTGGGCGTCACTGTTGGGAGCGGTCTTTGTTATTCTATGTATTGCTCCTTTTTTGCGTGCTATTATGGTGAAGAAAAATCATTCGGTCGAGTTTGTGACTTTGTGGCATGATAGCCGTACGAATCGTGCTCCCTTAGTTTCTACTATCGTTATCCGGATTATGATAGCGGCACTGTTCGTTATTTTTGTAATATCGGGATTGTTCAAAGCATCTATCGGCTTAATAATAGGGGTTGCTGTGCTTGTCGTGTTGCTTATGGTATGGTCACGCCGTTTGAAAAAACAGTCAATATTAATTGAGCGACGTTTCTTTCAGAATCTTCGTTCAAGAGATGTGCGTGCAGAATATCTGGGAGAAAAGAAACCGGAATATGCCGGACGTTTGTTGTCTCATGATTTACATCTTGCCGATATGGAAATTCCCGGAGAATCTTCTTGGGCTGGTAAAACATTGCTGGAACTGAATTTGGGAAAGAAGTTCGGTGTACATGTAGCTTCTATTCTTCGTGGAAAGAGAAGGATTAACATTCCCGGAGGCTCCGTCCGTTTGTTCCCAATGGATAAGATACAAGTGATAGGAACGGATGAGCAATTGAGTGTTTTTAATGAGGCTATGCAAAATGGCGCAAAGATCGACTGGGATGTATATGAAAAGAGTGAAATGGCTTTGAGGCAGTTTATCATAGATGCAGATTCTGTCTTTCTAGGTAAGACAATTCGTGAATCGGGTATTCGTGACAAGTATCACTGTATGATAGCGGGCATTGAAAATGAGGACGGTGCGTTGATGGTACCGGATGTAAATGTGCCGCTTGTAGAAGGGGATGTAGTGTGGGTGGTAGGTGAGAAAGAGGATGTATACCAATTAATCGATCAAAAAAGCGAAAAAGTACAGGTCGGATAAAAGTAGAATACCTATTTTTGTTTCGTTAAAATATAAAATAATTGTATCATGAAAAGCGATCCTAAAGAATGTCTGTATTGTCAGAACAATGAAACGCTGCATAATCTGATGATTGAGATTGCGCAGTTGAGTGTATCACGTGTATTCCTGTTTAAGGAACAAACTTATCGAGGACGTTGCCTTGTTGCCTACAAGGATCACGCAAACGATTTGAATGAATTGAGCGATGAAGATCGTAATGCTTTTATGGCAGATGTGACACGAGTTACCCGCGCCATGCAGAAAGCATTTCAACCGGAAAAGATAAATTATGGTGCTTATTCGGATAAATTATCTCATTTACATTTTCATTTGGCTCCGAAATATGTGGATGGTCCTGACTATGGTGGTATATTCCAGATGAATCCGGGAAAGGTTTATTTGACGGATGCTGAGTATCAGGAATTGATTGATGCAGTAAGGGCAAATCTGTAAGTAGTAATTTCAGGCACGGATTATCCTGTTGTTTTGTGTGACCGTTTTTTTATAAAACGAGCATTCTGTAATTCGTGCCTAAAATGACAATATGTAACAAAGGAAACCTTGCTTAGGCGTTAATTCGGTTAGTCTTCGCTATCGAAATCAAATTCAAAATCAAAGTCGTCCATAAATTCTGGTGTTGTAAACTCTTCCAGATTTCGTCGATCTTTTTTGGTAGGACGTCCGGTTCCTCGTGCTCGGTCAATGAAGCCGCTGATCTTACTCATTTCCAATAGTTCATATTGGTCGGGAGTTGTGACGTTCTCCATCATTTCGGGGACGAGTTTGGCGCCTATACGTTTTTCAATTGCTTGCAGCACTTTGAATGAATATGTGATAGGCGGCTTTTTAACCTGAATTACATCTCCCGGCTTTACCATACGTGCGGCTTTGACGAGTGCTCCATTTATGGTGACACGGCCTTTTTTACAGGCTTCTGCTGCTATCGTACGTGTTTTGAAGATACGTACAGCCCACATCCATTTGTCTATTCTTGCTTCAGCCATTTTAGTTATTATCTTTATTTTTTATTGAACTGGTTCATAGTGATATCAATTCCGGCAAGACAGAAACTTTTAATAATCTCACCTGCCGTTGCCAGCCTTTCCTCCATTGTCTTCCAGTCTTCATCTGTGAAATGTCCCAGTACATAATCAATCTGCCCGCCACGTGGGAAATCATTACCGATACCAAATCGCAGACGGGCATAATTTTGTGTTCCTAAGGTTGAGGCAATATGCTTCAATCCATTATGTCCAGCGTCACTCCCTTTTCCTTTTAAACGTAAAGTACCGAAAGGGAGTGCCAAGTCATCTACCACTATCAGCACATTTTCTAATGGGATGTTTTCTTTTTGCATCCAGTAGCGGACAGCAAAACCGCTTAGGTTCATGAAGGTGGAAGGTTTCAGCAGGATTAACTGGCGCCCTTTGACTGAAAAGCTGGTTGTGAATCCGTAACGTCCGTCAATAAAAGGAGGAGCATTATTGATTCTTGCCAATGCTTCTACCGTCATAAATCCGATATTGTGCCGGGTTTCATGATATTCAGGGCCAATGTTTCCCAGTCCGACAATTAAATATTTTATCATTACTTATCCGTAAAACAGTTCATTAATATAGAAAAAGAAACGCAGATTAATACAAACTAGTACAGACTTAACATCTGCTTTCATCTGCATTAATCTGCGTTTAAAGTAAATCTCTTTACAGGAATAGTCTCAAATTACTTGCCGGCTGCAGCTGCTGCACCTCTTGCTGCACGAGTCAACTTAACGGCACATACCACAGCTTCTTTAGCACTCATCAATTCAAGGCCTTCGAAGCTCAATTCGCCAACTTTTACAGTCTTACCTAAACCGAGGTGAGAAACGTTCACTGTCAGTTTTTCAGGAATAACGTTATACAAAGCTTTCACTTTAATCTTACGCATCTGCAAAGCCAACTTACCACCGGCTTTCACACCTTCTGCAAGACCTTCCAACTGTACAGGAACTTCCATTACGATAGGTTTAGCTTCATCGATCTGATAGAAGTCTACGTGTAGGATAGTATCTTTTACAGGATGGAATTGAATATCTTTCAGGATAGCGTTTACTTTTTTGCCGTCGATAATCAAGTCTACTACATAGATATGCGGAGTATAAACCAAATTACGAAGACCTTCGTTAGGCACTGTAAAGTGAACTACTTCATTACCTCCGTAAAGTACGCAAGGTACACCACCGTTTTTACGAATTTCTTTCAAAGCTCTTGCTTGTTCTGAAGAGCGTTCTGCAATTGTTCTTGCAGTTCCTTTTACTTCAATTGATTTCATTTCTTTAAAAAATTGTGTTACTCTAAATTAAGTTAGTTTGCTTAATTCACCATTACACGATGTGGATTATCACACGATGTTGCAAAAAAGCGGTGCAAAAGTACATCTTTTTTTTGAAATATCAAAGAGCTTTCTTCTTAAAAATCAATGTCAATCTTGATTTCACTCCCCAATTTTTCCTCTTTTGCTTCTTCTTCAATAGCAGCTTGCTCTTTTTCCATATCTGCTTCCTGGGTTAAACGGCTGATATAGTCGTTCATGTCATTGCGATCAATGAAATCGATAGCTTCTGTCAATCCTGCCATGAATTTCTGAAAATCTTCTCTATATAAGAAAATCTTGTGTTTTTCGAAACTCACCTGAGAATCATCGCCTTCTCCCATTATCACCTTTTTGCTCTCTGTAATAGCAAGGAACATTTCATCTTTACGGTTCTTTTTTACATCGAGGTAATAGATGCGTTTACCTGCTTTAATGGACTTGGAGAATACGATCTCCTTATCATTCATGTCTGCGCTCATTTTCTTTTTAAAATCTTCCATATATTTCGGTCCGTTTATAATCGGCTTCAAAATTGGATATTTTTTTTAAACTGTCAAAAGAAAAAGCGCAGAGAATCAAATACTGCATTAAAAAATGTGATTTATTTGTGGAAACTCATTAAAAATATCTACTTTTGCAGTTCGATAACAATAGTATAAATTGAATTTATGATCAACAGAGTTCTTATTCGTCTTAAGATTATACAGATAGTATATGCCTATTATCAGAATGGCAGCAAAAATCAGACTCAGCGGAGAAAGAGTTATTCTTTAGTCTT
>ERZ791624.338-NODE-338-length-33884-cov-3.764462_pt1 | contig 33884 bp, 27 predicted proteins | sample MGYA00510058_ERZ791624 | MGnify/ENA primary metagenome ERZ791624 (study PRJEB30046, sample SAMN00715158) | human gut metagenome | study: EMG produced TPA metagenomics assembly of the A metagenome-wide association study of gut microbiota in type 2...
AGCGCTCCTGCCGATGCACCAGCGACTCTGTGGGAACAGATCCGCGCCGACGGCCTGCCCATTGAAACCTGGATCAACCAGGGGCTGGGCTGGGTCGTCGATAACTTCCGCCCATTCTTTCAGCTGGTACGCACACCGATTGATGCCACCCTCAGCGGCGTGGAAGACATGATGCTGAGCCTGCCCTGGCCCGTACTCACTGCCGTGATCGCTCTGTTCGCCTGGCAGTTTGCAGGTCGTGGCCTGGCCATTGGCAGCGCCGTCGCGCTGGCTGCCGTGGCTGCACTGGGCATCTGGCCCGAAGCCATGGTCACCCTGTCGCTGGTGCTGACCTCACTGGTGTTCTGTATCGTCATTGGACTGCCGCTGGGCATTCTGATTGCATCCAGTGACCGTGCACAGCGCTGGACCCGCCCGCTGCTGGACGCCATGCAGACCACCCCCGCCTTTGTCTATCTGGTGCCGGTGGTCATGCTGTTTGGCATTGGCAATGTGCCGGGCGTGATCGTCACCATCATTTTTGCCCTGCCACCACTGGTGCGCCTGACCAATCTGGGCATTCGCCAGGTGCGTCCTGACCTGATCGAAGCCAGCCGTGCCTACGGGGCTTCACCTTGGCAGATGCTATGGAAAGTGCAGCTGCCCCTGGCCATGCCCAACATCATGGCCGGTATCAATCAGGCCCTGATGCTGTCGCTGTCCATGGTGGTGATCGCCTCCATGATCGCCGTCGGTGGCTTGGGCCAGATGGTGCTGCGCGGTATTGGTCGCCTGGACATGGGACTGGCCACGGTGGGTGGCCTGGGCATCGTGTTGCTGGCCATTGTGCTGGACCGCATCACTCAGGCCATGGGTCAACCTCGCCGCGGCGGCCAGCACTGGTGGAACCAGGGCCCCCTGGGTTGGCTGCTGCAAGCTCGCCGCAACAGCAAAGCGTCTTAGAGCCACTCACACAACTGCCCCCAAGGCTTGTGTTATTGGATCGTAATTGATAGCAGCTAGCGCTTGATACATAAGCGCTAGCAAGCAATTTCTTTCAGATTTTTACAAGGAGGATGACATGATGTCCATATTTCGTTCCCCACGCACCCTGGCCAGCATTGCCGCTGGCACCCTGGCCCTGGGCTGTCTGAGCACCCAGGCCAGCGAACTGCCCGGCAAAGGCGTCAAGGTCTATCCCCTCAAGAGTTCGATTGCCGAGGAAACTTTCCAGACCCAGCTGGTCATGAAAGCCCTGGAAAAGCTCGGCTATGACGTACAGCCTATCCGTGAAGTGGAATACCCCACAGCCCACCTGGCCCTGGGCAATGGTGATGCCACCTTCATCGCCACACACTGGAATCCACTGCACGCTGACTATTACAAAAACGCTGGCGGCGATGCCAAGCTCTACCGCAAAGGCGTGTACTCCGACAACGCTGCACAGGGCTACTTGATCGACAAGAAAACTGCCGATGCGTACAACATCACCAATATCGACCAACTGCGCGACCCCAAGATTGCCAAGCTGTTTGACGCAGATGGTGATGGCAAGGCCGATCTGACCGGCTGCAACCCAGGCTGGGGCTGCGAAGCCATGATCGAGCACCACCTGGACGCCTACAAACTGCGCGATACGGTGACGCACCAGCAAGGCACTTACTCAGCACTGATTGCTGACACCATTGCTCGCTACAAGGCAGGCAAGCCCATCCTCTACTACACCTGGACCCCTTACTGGGTCAGCAATGAGCTGCAGCCCGGCAAGGATGTGGTGTGGCTGGAAGTACCCTTCTCCTCCGCTCCTGGCGAACAAAAAGGCACAGACACCAAGCTGCCCAATGGCAAGAACTATGGCTTTGTCGTGAACAAGCAGCACATCCTGGCCAACAAGGCGTGGGCAGAAGCCAACCCTGCCGCCGCCAAGCTGTTTGAAATCATGCAGCTGCCCGTGAGCGATATCAACGCCCAGAACCATGCCATGAGCAAGGGCCAGAACAAGCCTGCAGACATCGACCGCCATGTGGAAGGCTGGATCAAGGCCCATCAGAAAACCTTTGACAGCTGGCTGGAACAGGCACGCGCCGCGGCCAAGTAACCATCCTGCAACAGGCGGGCATCCCGTTTTGCACACGACATGCTTCGTCCATGGCGAGCATGCAGGCCCTGACAGGAAGTGCACGAATGGTCGCCATGCTGGCATCAGGCCTTCTGTCAGAAACCTGGGCACAAGTGTGAGCATCAACCAACCCAAGGAGGCCAACGGCCTCCTTTTCTTTTGATGCAGCGCACCCAGCTGCACAGCTAAAGATGGCTACGCCACCAACTCTGCACCACCGCATGCAGAAACACACATAATCAGCAACATTGTGTTTCCTGCATCATCTACAACCATGAGCGACAAAGCCCCAACCACAGCCCAAGGCACCGACGACCTGCTCGTCAGTCTCTGCAACTCTGTCACCCGCGTGCTGAATGTCGCCACCACCTGCCAGATCCAGTACTCCGGCATGGTGCAACGTATCCAAAAAACCTATCTCAAGCCAGACATCGGCTGCTTCGTGCTGTTTGACGGTGGATTTTCCGGGCTGGTCATCATCAATTTCTCGGCAGCCGCTGCCATGGAGCTATACCGTAGCTATATGCTCAATATGGGCATGTCTGAATCGGATCTAGCCACTTCTCATACCTCGGACGATGTCAGCAATGTGATGGGCGAGCTGATGAACCAGGTCGTGGGCGACTTCACCGGAAAAATTCGCCGGGAGCTGCAAACCCATATCACCCAGAACCAGCCAAAGATGCTGGTGCTGAGCAAGCAGGTACAGCTGAGCGTGGACGCCAATCTGGACAATCCACAAGCGCGCCGCGTGACCTTCTACACGGCCAGCAATAACATTTTTTATCTGGAGCTGGCTGTGGATAACACGGAGTTCATCAAGCTCCATGACTTTGACAGCTCAGAAGTAGACCCTGACGCCATCCTGGCACAGGTCAACACCCAGCCCCCCCCCACCCCGACTGCTGCCGGTACATCCTCCACGGATGAAACCGATGCACTGTTGAAGTCTCTGGGCATGTAAGCCCAGACATCACAAACAGCACACCCGTCATGTGTTCATGGGACTTTGAAAACAGTGGTTCATACGTGTTCCTGCACCTTCCTCAGAAACATGCCGCTCCCGCTATAAGCCCGCTCGAGCTTGCCCGGTTTTTGCATGTCAGCGAAAGCCTGCCCTCTCATCTGCACCGTTTCTGCACATGTCCCTGAATACTGGCGAGATTGAAGCTCCAGCGTTTGATCTTGAACGCTTATTGCGTGAACAAAAAGCCCTGCTGGACAGTGCCTGTGTCGGCATTGCATTCGTCAAAAATCGCACCATCGTCCGCTGCAATCCGCACTTCGCCAAAATTTTTGGATTTACCAGCCATGATGAAGTAGTTGGCGTTCGCAGTGCACAGCTGCATCCATCGCTTGACGATTTCAAAGCGCTGATTCGCATGTCCTGTGTCGGCATGCGTCAGGGTAAGACCTTCAAAACTGAGCGACGCCTGCGCCGCCGCAACGGCGACCTTTTCTGGGGCAGCCTGAGCGGCCATCTGATCAACCCATCTGCACCGCATGAAGGCGCTGTATGGATCGTGGATGACATTGATGAGCAACGGCAGCGCAAAGCCATGCTCTCCAAGGCGCTGCGTGAAAAGCAACTACTTTTCGAAACTGCTGCCGTTGGCATTGCCTACATCAAGCAGGGGACGCTGACCCGCTGCAACCAGCACCTGTGCAAGATGCTGGGCTATGAGCCGGAGACACTGCTGGCACTGAGCAATATGTCTCCGTCCTTTGCGCTGTGCCACTCGCCGCTGGATGTACTCACCCAGATCAGCAACAGCCACACAGGTTCATTTGAGGGCGAGATCAGCTTGCGTCATCATCAAGGGCACGACATTGCCTGCGAGGTACGCAGCCGTTGGGTGGATCCACAGGACCGCTCACAGGGCGAAGTCTGGATCTTGCTGGACATCACCGAACGCAAGCGCATTCAGGCCATGCTGACCGAAGCACAGGCCGAACTGGAACGCCAGGTGCAGGAGCGCACCAACCAGCTCAGCGAAACCATTCAGACGCTGCATCAGGAAGTGGAAGACCGCAAGCGCATTCAGGAACGCATTCACTGGATGGCGCACTACGACACCCTCACAGGCCTGCCCAACCGCGCTTTTCTGGCTGAACGCAGCAAGCAGGCCATCGAGGACGCACGCAGCAACAACCGCCCGCTGGCCGTCATTTTTCTGGATCTGGACCGCTTCAAGCACGTCAATGATTCGCTGGGCCACAAGGTAGGCGATGCGCTGCTGCAGGAAATTGCCAAACGCCTGCGCGCCGTAGTGCGTGACCGAGACACTGTCGCACGGGTGGGCGGTGACGAGTTCGTGCTGCTGCTGCCCGGCGCCAACGCACAGGGCGCCGCACGCGTGGCGGGCAAACTGCAGGAAGCCTCACTCAAGCCCTATCAGATTGGTCACCATGAGCTGAGCATGGCGCCATCCATGGGCATTGCACTGTACCCACAGGACGGTGACGACATTGATGCATTGACGCAATCGGCCGATGTCGCCATGTACCACGCCAAGCTGGAAGGGCGTAACACCTATCGCTTCTTCACCCCGCAGATGCATGCCAAGTCTGTCAGGGCGCTGCAGCTGGAAAATGCCATGCGCCGCGCTCTGGAGCGCGATGAGTTCACGCTGCACTACCAGCCTCAGATCTGCCTGCACACAGGCGAGATTCGCAGCGTAGAAGCACTGCTGCGCTGGAACCAGGCTGAACTCGGCAATGTCTCTCCTGCGGAATTCATTCCTGTAGCTGAAGACAGTGGGCAAATCCTGCAAATCGGCGAGTGGGTACTGCGCAATGCCATACGCCAGCTCCAAGCATGGCACAGGCAAGGCTTCAGACAGCTCAAAGTGGCCGTGAACCTGTCTGCCATCCAGTTCCACCAGCCTCAGCTGCCCGAGCTGATCAATCGCATCTTGCTGGAATACAGCATTCCACCGCATGCACTGGAGCTGGAACTGACAGAAGGGGTAGCCATTCTGGACCCCAAGGCTGCGACCTCTACCATGGATGCCCTGCGCGGCAGCGGCGTCTGGCTGTCCATTGACGACTTTGGTACAGGCTACTCGTCACTGAGCCAGCTCAAACGTTTTCAGATCTACAAGCTCAAGATCGACCAGTCTTTCATCCGCGATATCGATCACGACCACAACGACCGTGCCATCGTCAGTGCCATCATCCGAATGGCACAAGCACTGGGCATCCAGACCACGGCAGAAGGCGTGGAAACCCAGGCACAGCTCGCATTTCTTCGCGAACAAGGCTGTGATGAGGCGCAAGGCTACTGGTTCAGCAAACCAGTGCCGGCCGAGCAGATCAGCCAGCTACTGAAAACCTATCGCCCCTGGCAGGCAGCAGAAATGGCATAAAAAAACCCGGCTCGTGGCCGGGCCTGTTTTCATCTCATCAGTGCATATGCCGTGGTCTATGACCACCACGGGAACCGCCACCGCTGCTGGGTGGGAGCTTACCCAGCTCCAACGAGCTCAGCAGACTGTCAAAACGCTGCATGAAGAGTTTGTCGATTTCTGCGACCACGCCCAGCAGCTCCGAAGCATCGAAGTGGCGCTCCATCATGTGAATCACATCCTGGACCAGCATATCGCGCTGGACTTTCATGATGGCCGCAGGATTGGGGCCAACAAACAGCATCATGAAGTCATCACGCGCATCCTGAGAGCGGTCGCCATCCTCTTCATCGAACTCGGCGTCATAGAAGGTGACCTCAATCGCAGCACCTTCCTGTGCCAGCTCGTTCAGCCCCATGCACATATCGTCCAGCGACTGACGAAAATCGCTATCACCGGAGACGGTCCAGCACATCTGAACCAGACCTTCCTTGGCATTGAACTGAATACCTGGTTCTTCTTCGTAAGCACTGACCGAACCATCTGCCAGCGAACGCGCGCCAGCATACGACCACAGTGGCTTGAGTGCTTCTTGCAATTGTTCAAACGTGACGTCCGGGCGTAACAGCACCTGGCCGTGCACATGAATTTCAAAAGGGGCGTTATAGCTAGACATTGTTCTACTCACATCAGGTGTCTTTGACGGCCCAAAGCATTCAGACACTAAAGAGGAAGCCAAGCGAGTTTTGCGAGCAAAACCCTCCTCTGGCTGGAGCCACATTGTCGCATGCTGCATACAACAATGCTGCCAATGTGGCAGCCGTCAAAAGCAGCCTTCCAAAGATCGCAGGATCCAAGCATGGAAATAAAAAAAGCTTCCTGATGGAAGCTTTGCAGTGGTGCCCCGAGCCGGAATCGAACCGGCACGCCTGTTTTATAGGCGGCAGATTTTAAGTCTGATGTGTCTACCAATTCCACCATCGGGGCTGCAACACAGAGCAAACTCCGTACTGCGCAAACCATTAGCTTAACCGATCTTCGAACATTTTCTGCCGATTTTACGGTTTTTCACGCACTGGGCATTGTGCCTCAGACATGAAAAAGGGAAGCACTTGCTTCCCTTTGAAAATGGAGCGGGAAATCGGGTTCGAACCGACGACCTATACCTTGGCAAGGTATCGCTCTACCAACTGAGCTATTCCCGCTTATCTAGCGAAGCCTTAAATTCTACAACAGAACTTGTGCATCGCTGCGATGGAATGAATTGTAGCGCAATTTTTTGCTGTTCCAGAAAAAAGCGCTACGTTTTTTATCAATGCTTCACTGCACGCGTTTTTTTGGCCGCTGGCTTAGCTGTTGCAGCCTTGGTCACCACAGCAGGAGCAACCGCTTCCTCTTCCAGAGGAACAGGCATACGTTCCAGTGCGATCTTCAAGACTTCATCAATCCAGCGCACAGGGATGATTTCCATGCCAGTCTTGACGTTGTCTGGAATCTCTTGCAGGTCCTTCACGTTCTCCTGAGGAATCAGCACGGTCTTGATACCGCCTCGCAGCGCAGCCAGCAGCTTCTCTTTCAGGCCACCGATGGCTGTGACTTCACCACGCAGGGTAATTTCACCAGTCATGGCCACATCTGCGCGTACAGGGATACCCGTCAGCGCCGACACAAAGGCAGTAGCCATGGCAGCACCTGCACTTGGCCCATCCTTTGGTGTTGCCCCATCAGGAACGTGGACGTGGATGTCACGTTTTTCAAACATGACATCCTCAATCCCCAGGGAGCGTGAACGGCTGCGCACCACAGTACGTGCAGCCTCCACGGATTCTTTCATCACATCACCCAAGGAGCCAGTGCGCAGGATATTGCCCTTACCGGGCATCGTCGTAGCCTCAATGGTCAGCAGATCACCGCCCACTTCCGTCCAGGCCAGACCTACAACCTGACCCACCTGGTTTTCCTGCTCTGCACGACCGTACATGTACTTGCGCACGCCCAGATATTCATCCAGGTTGGATGCATCCACCACAACCTTGGGTTTGAGCTTCTTCAGCAGCAAACCCTTGACCACCTTTCGGCAGATCTTGGACAGTTCACGCTCCAGCGAACGCACACCGGCTTCACGCGTGTAGTAACGCACGATGTCCAAAATGGCATCGTCCTTGACTTCCAGTTCTGCTTCCTTGAGGCCGTTGTTGCCAATCTGCTTGGGCAGCAGGTAGCGCTTGGCGATATTGAGCTTTTCATCTTCGGTATAGCCCGACAGACGAATCACTTCCATACGGTCCAACAAGGCCGGAGGAATGTTCATGGAGTTCGATGTCGCCACAAACATCACATCACTCAGGTCGAAGTCAACCTCGACGTAGTGATCGCCAAATTTGTTGTTCTGCTCGGGATCCAGAACCTCCAGCAGAGCACTCGAGGGATCACCCCGGAAGTCCATACCCAGCTTGTCGATCTCATCGAGCAAGAACAGTGGATTGCGTGTACCCACTTTTTCCAGGCTTTGCAGTACCTTGCCAGGCATAGCACCAATGTAGGTACGGCGATGACCTCGGATCTCCGCTTCGTCACGCATGCCACCCAGTGCCATGCGCACGTATTTACGGCCAGTTGCCTTGGCAATGGACTGCCCCAGCGAAGTCTTGCCCACGCCTGGAGGGCCTACCAGACACAAGATAGGCGCCTTCACCTTGTCCACACGTTGTTGCACTGCAAGGTATTCCAGGATGCGGTCCTTGACCTTTTCCAGGCCAAAGTGATCGGCATTGAGCACTTCCTCTGCAGCTTCCAGATCGTGTTTGATCTTGGTTTTCTTGCTCCAAGGCAGACCCGTCAGCACATCAATGTAGTTGCGCACCACCGTCGCTTCTGCCGACATGGGTGACATCAGCTTGAGCTTTTTCAGCTCTGCTTCTGCCTTCTTGCGAGCTTCAGCAGGCATCTTGGCAGACTTGATCTTCTTTTCGATCTCTTCGATGTCTGCACCATCTTCGCCTTCGCCCAGCTCTTTCTGAATGGCCTTGACCTGCTCATTCAGATAGAAGTCACGCTGGCTCTTTTCCATCTGGCGTTTGACACGACCACGGATGCGCTTGTCCACATTCAGAATGTCAACTTCGCGCTCCAGCTGTTCGAACAGATTCTCAAGACGTTCCTTGATATCTGCCAGATTCAGCACAGCCTGCTTCTGATCGAGCTTGAGCGGCAGATGCGCTGCAATCGTATCGACCAGACGCCCTGCATCTTCAATGCCTGCAATTGAGGTCAGGATCTCGGATGGGATCTTCTTGTTGAGCTTGACGTACTGCTCAAACTGCTGAGACACCGCGCGGCGCAGCGCCTCAACCTCACTTTCCTGCTTGTTTGAGTCAGCACCAGCCTTGACTTCCAGCGGCTCACACTGCGCCATGAAGTGCGACTCTAGGTCCTGCACTTTCAGCAGCTTGGCGCGCTGCTGCCCTTCGACCAGCACTTTCACCGTGCCGTCGGGCAACTTCAGCATCTGCAAGATGGTAGAGATGCTGCCAATTTCAAACAGATCATCAGCACTGGGCTCATCTTTGGATGCGGCCTTTTGCGCGACCAGCATGATGCGACGATCGGCCTCCATGGCCAGCTCCAGCGCCTTGATGCTTTTCACCCGCCCCACAAACAGAGGGATGACCATGTGCGGAAACACCACCACATCGCGCAAAGGCAGCAGCGGCAATTCCACAGTGCTCAAATCAGTTGGTTCTGACATAGAACTATCCTTCCAATCACTGCGCATACGCACAGCAATGCATATTCTTTAGGTAGCAAAACTATCCGGGCTTGCGGTAGCCGATGCGGGCTTTGTCATCACAAAGCCTCACATTCAGACAGTTCATGCTTTCTTTGCAGCTTCCCGGTAAACCAGCAGCGGCGCCTTACCTTCCACAATGGTGGCCTCTTCAACCACCACTTTTTCGACGTTTTCCAGATTGGGCAGCTCAAACATCGTGCCAAGCAAGGCCTGCTCCAGAATGGAACGCAAACCACGTGCACCTGTCTTGCGGGCAATCGCCTTGCGAGCAACCGCAGTCAGTGCAGAAGGTCGCACTTCCAGCTCCACGCCTTCCATGCCCAGCAATTTGCTGAACTGCTTGACCAGCGCGTTCTTAGGCTCTGTCAGGATGCGCACAAGCGCTTCTTCGTTGAGCTCTGTCAGTGCTGTAATCACAGGCAGACGGCCAATCAGTTCAGGGATGATGCCGAACTTGATCAAGTCTTCAGGCTCAATATCCTGGAACAGCTCGGTCAGCGAGCGATTGGCCTTGCTGCGCACTGCAGCGCCAAAACCAATACCAGAGGCTTCTGTACGGTTCTCGATGACCTTTTCCAGTCCCTGGAACGCACCACCGCAGATGAACAGAATGTTGGTGGTGTCCACCTGCAGGAAATCCTGATTGGGGTGCTTGCGGCCGCCCTGAGGGGGTACGCTCGCCATGGTGCCTTCAATCAGCTTGAGCAGCGCCTGTTGCACGCCCTCACCCGAGACATCACGTGTGATGCTGGGGTTGTCGGACTTGCGGGAAATCTTGTCGATTTCGTCGATATAGACAATACCGCGCTGTGCGCGCTCGATGTCGTAGTCGCAGCTTTGCAGAAGCTTCTGAACGATGTTCTCGACGTCCTCGCCCACATAGCCGGCTTCAGTCAGCGTGGTGGCATCAGCCATCACAAAAGGCACATTCAGCTGTCGTGCCAGCGTCTGGGCCAGCAGTGTCTTGCCGGAGCCAGTGGGGCCGATCAGCAAGATATTGCTCTTGGTCAGCTCCACCTCATCCTTGCCAGCCTTGTCTTTGTGATTCAGGCGCTTGTAGTGGTTGTACACCGCCACAGCCAAAGTGCGCTTGGCCTGCTCCTGGTCAATCACATAGTTATCAAGATTGGCTTTAATTTCCGCAGGCGTAGGCAAGTCTCCGCGTGCCTCGCGTGCGCTAGTGTCCGCCACTTCATCGCGAATGATTTCATTACACAAATCAATGCACTCATCACAGATGAAGACGGACGGACCAGCGATCAACTTTTTCACCTCATGCTGACTCTTGCCACAGAAGGTGCAGTAAAGATTTTTTTCGCTGGTAGTGCCTTTTTTCTCGGCCATGTGGACTACGCCTTGTTACGTCAATAGAGTAGAGGATGATAGCAATGTAAAAACGGCGCTACCCGAAGGGGGAAAGCGCCGTTTGCAGCCAATCAGCGCTGAATCATCAAGCGCGCTTTTCAATCACGCTGTCGATCAGACCGTAATCTTTGGCTTCATGCGCAGACAGGAAATAGTCGCGCTCGGTGTCATGCTGGATCTTCTCCAGCGGCTGCCCCGTACGCTCAGCCAGGATCTTGTTCAGACGCTCACGTGTCTTCAGAATTTCGCGCGCATGAATTTCAATCTCTGTGGCCTGACCACGTGCACCACCCAAAGGCTGGTGAATCATGACCTGCGAATTGGGCAGCGCAAAACGCTTACCCTTGGCGCCAGCAGCCAGCAGGAATGCACCCATGCTTGCGGCCATGCCTGTGCACAGTGTCGACACATCAGGCTTGATGAAGTTCATGGTGTCAAAAACTGCCATGCCAGCCGTGACGCTGCCGCCGGGCGAGTTGATGTAGAAAGAAATGTCCTTGTCAGGATTTTCACTTTCCAGGAACAGCAACTGCGCCACCACCAGATTCGCTGACTGGTCGTTGACCTCGCCCACCAAAAAGACCACGCGCTCCTTGAGCAAGCGGGAATAGATGTCATAGGCACGTTCACCGCGGCCAGACTGCTCAACCACCATGGGGACCATACCCAGGCCCTGCATATCCAATGCGCTCATGTTTTCTCCAAACGTGGAAACAGAGTAAATACTGTAACCAAGAAATGAAATGGGGCTTGTGCCCAAAAGCACAAGCCCCGGATCAAGAACTTTTTAGCGTTGCCTTTGTCTGCAGGCAGAACAGCAACGCCTTGTTCAAGTCAGCTGATTAGGCCTGACCCATCAGTTCTTCGAACGACACTGCCTTGTCGTTCACCTTGGCCTTGCCCAGAACGAATTCGGTCACGTTGTTCTCGATCACAACAGCTTCTACTTCAGCCAGACGCTGGCGATCACCGAAGTACCAGCGAACCACATCTTCAGGCTTCTCGTAAGAAGCAGCCAGTTCGTCCACATGCGCCTTCAGCTGCTCGGGAGTAGCTTCCAGGTTGTTGGCCTTGACCAGCTCAGCCACCACCAGACCCAGGCGCACGCGACGCTCGGCTTGAGGCAGGAAGATGTCTTCAGGGATTTCAGCCTTGTCAGCATCCTTGATGCCACGCTGCTTCAGATCTTCACGGGCAGCCTGCATCAGACGGGCTACTTCAGACTGCACGGCAGCCTTGGGCAGATCCAGCTCAGCCACGGACAGCAGTGCATCCATCACAGCTTGCTTGTTGCGAGCTTGCAGGCGGAACTTCACTTCGCGTTCCAGATTCTTCTTGATGTCAGCGCGCAGAGCTTCTACGGAGCCATCGGCAATACCCAGAGACTTCACGAAAGCTTCATTCACTTCGGGCAGGTTAGCAGCTTCCAGCTTCTTCACGGTCACCAGGAAGTCAGCAGTCTTGCCTGCTACATCCTTGCCATGGTAATCCTCGGGGAAGGCCAGAGGGAAAGTCTTGGACTCACCCACCTTCATGCCGCGCACTGCGTCTTCAAATTCCTTGAGCATCTGGCCTTCGCCAACCAGGAACTGGAAGTCTTCAGCCTTGCCGCCGGCAAAAGCTTCGCCGTCGATCTTGCCTTCGAAATCCACGGTCACGCGGTCACCGTCCACTGCGGCTTCGTCAGCGGCACGCACAGCAAATGTGCGACGCTGCTTGCGCAGGATGTCCAGCGTACGCTCGATGGCTGCGTCGTCTACGTCAGCTGTCAGCTTTTCAACTTCAACGCCTGTCAGATCGCCGATCTTGACTTCGGGGAATACTTCGAAGATGGCTTCAAATTCAGCCTGGCCTTCAGCAGCGCCTTCCTTTTCGGAAATGCGGGGCTGACCAGCAACGCGCAGACCGGCTTCTTGCACAGCCTTGGCGAATTCTTCACCGACCTTGTCGTTCAGCACTTCGTACTGCACGGAGTAGCCATAACGCTGGGCCACAACATTCATGGGCACTTTGCCGGGACGGAAGCCGTCCATCTTCACAGTACGTGCAACCTTCTTCAAGCGAGCTTCAACTTCGCTTTGAATTGCAGCAAGTGGCAAGCTCAGCGTAATCTTGCGCTCAAGCTTTTCGAGGGTTTCAACTGTAACGGCCATGGTGATTCCTAATTCTGGGGAAATAGTGGACTGTGCTGACTGCAGTTCACAGCCTGCACCTTATTCCGCATAGTCTCACTGGAATGTGGTGCGCGGGGCGGGACTCGAACCCGCACGGTGTCGCCACCGTCAGGACCTAAACCTGGTGCGTCTACCAATTTCGCCACCCGCGCGGTCTTGATAACTGCAGACTTTTGACCAGTCTGCGTCATAGGTCAATCCAAGATTCTAACGCCGAAAATAACCCTCAACGATTTCCCACTCCATTTTTTCTTATGCAGGCGCAATTGCGCGACATCACTGAAAAGCGGGGAAACGTCGCGCACAGAACAGCCCTCGAGGCGCTGTTCAAAGCTTTGAATGGACCACAGCCAAATCGCACGACAATGGCACGGTGAAAGCATCTTCCCCACCATCCGCGCAGGCCGCGCATATCACCCACTACGAGAATTTTCCCGTTGCCTCGTGGCTGTGCCCGGCCGCCCTGCGACCACCCATTGCCGCCATTTACGCCTTTGCGCGCACGGCTGACGACATGGCTGATGAAGGCGATGCCAGTCCCGCACAGCGCCTGGAGCAACTACAGGACTACCGACTGGAACTGCATGCCATTGCCAAGGGCCAGCCCCCCCAGCCACGCTGGGCCACCATCTTCACCCCCTTGCAGTACCAGCTGCAGCAGTGGCAGCTGCCCGTACACCTGCTCGACGATCTGCTCAGCGCCTTCGTGCAGGACGTTGCCAAGACCCGCGACCAGACGAGCTATGCCGACCGCGCAGAACTGCTCGACTACTGCAGACGCTCCGCCAACCCGGTGGGCCGCCTGCTGCTGCATCTGTACGGCATACATGATGACCAAGCACTGGCGCAAAGCGACGCCATCTGCTCGGCACTGCAACTGATCAACTTCTGGCAGGATCTGAGCGAAGACATTCCTCGCGGTCGCCACTACCTCACCGATGCAGACTGCGCACGGTTCAATGTCAGCCGCACCCAGCTCAACGCGCTGCAGCTCACACTAGACATCCAAAGACTCATCGCCAGCAATACGGCATGGGCACGCACACTCATGCAGCAAGGCGCGCCACTGGTCCACCGCCTGCCCGGGCGCATTGGCTGGGAGCTACGCCTGATCGTGCAAGGCGGCCTGCGCATTCTGGACAAAGTGCAGGCCCAGCAAGGCCACAACCTGCACACGCGCCTGACTTTGCACAAAACGGATGTTGCACGCATGCTCTGGCGTGCACTGTGGATGTAGAGCACCTGCAAAACAAAATGCCAGCACAAGGCTGGCATTGGTAGCAACAGGCCGTCGCCTGCTTCGATCAGGGCTGCGTCAGGGCTGGCACAGCCTGCCCACCACTCACAGCAGATCCTGCAATGCTGGCAGGCTGTCGGTAAGTGCTGACATAGGACGACCGGGCGGCATTCCCCTGCTCCAGAATGAACTGTGCAGACATCTGCGCCATCTGGTTGGCCTGCTCCTGCAGCGAGGTAGATGCCGCCGAAGTCTCCTCCACCAAGGCAGCGTTCTGCTGCGTCACATCATCCAGGTTGGCGACCACATCGTTGATCTGCGCCAATCCCTTGGACTGCTCACGACTGGCTTCTGCAATCTCCTGCACGATAGCAGCCAGACGTGCAATGCTTTGCACGATGTCCTGCATGGTCTCGCCCGTGCGATGCACCTGCTCACCACCGGCACGCACGCGATTGACGGAATCCTGAATCAGCGTCTTGATTTCCTTGGCTGCTTCTGCCGAGCGACCAGCCAACGCACGCACCTCGCTGGCCACCACAGCAAAGCCGCGCCCCTGCTCGCCAGCGCGCGCCGCTTCGACAGCAGCATTGAGCGCCAGGATATTGGTCTGGAAGGCGATGGAGTCGATCACGCCAATGATGGCTTCAATCTTCTTGGCCGAGTGGTTGATGTCTTCCATGGTCGTGACCACTTGCGACACCATGTCACCACCACGCTCTGCCACCTGCGTGGCGTCACGCGCCAGTTCGCTGGCACGGATGGCACTTTCCGCATTATTCTGCACCGTGCTGGACAGCTCTTCCGTCGCTGCCGCCGTCTGCTGCAGCGACGCAGCCTGCTGCTCCGTGCGCGTAGACAGATCGGACGTGCCCGCTGCCACCTGCGTGGACGCACCCGCAATTGCATCTGCGGCGCCACGCACCTTGAAGATGATGTCATGCAAGTGAGAACGCATTTCCTCCATCTGCACCAGCAGCTCAGAGATTTCATCCTTGCCACTGACTGCCACGCGCTGGGAAATATCACCCGCAGCAATGGCCTTGGCCGTGCCATGTGCCTGTTTGAAGCCCTGCTTCATGCGGTTCAGCAAGGAAATGGACAGCAGCGTGGCTGGCACTCCGCCGAGCAACACACACAGCACAAACACCCAGATACTGACCTGGTAGCGCTCGTCCGCAGCCCGATAGGCCTCATCGGCCTGCGTCACCTGCAAGCCCTTGAAAGCACCTACGAGCGCCACCAGCATGTCGCCCTCCTCACGACCCAGTGCCAGAAAGCGTGCCATCAGATCATTGCTGTAGTCGCCCCCTTCTGCGGCTTGCACCATGGCAGAGAGCTTGCTGTTCCAGGCATCCTGCACGCGCATGGCTTCCGCAAACATATCCTTATCCACGCCGGGCTCGATGCGCTGGTTCAGTTCCTGCTGCCAAGCCATGCCTTGCTGCAGACTGTGCTTGACGGCCTCCAGATGCACAGCGACGGGGTGATCGTGCACTTCAGCCAGCGCACTATCTGGCGCATGCTGAAATGCCAGCAACATCTGCATGCGTGCCTGGGCCACACTTTCGTTGATGGAGTCGGCGAGCAAAATGCGCTGCAAGGATTGGTCATGCAGGTAGCGCAAACTGTCTCTGGCGTTCATCAGCCCGTGCCAGCTGATAGCGATTACCACGACCATCGAAAGGAAATAAGCGCAGAAGACCAGCATGTAACGCTGTGTCAAACGCAGTGAATTAAAGCTGGGCATCTCAATCAATATGTGTCAGGTTGCAACGTACGGATCTTAGATAGTTGCATAAAAAACGAAAAGCATGACACAGCACCCTCCCCCATCGCCAAGCAGCACACAGCAAGCAGCGCAACCCTTGACGAAAATCAAGCTCTCACCAAAAGCAGCCGCTTTGTCACAACTGCCCGCGCTGTGGCTACAGGCATGGGACAATTACCGCCATATGACCCCGGAAACCTACGTCCAAGAAAAAGCTGCTGCCTCTGGCAGCAGTTTTTATTACGCCTTTCTATTTCTCCCGACCCAGCGCCGTGCAGCCATCACGGCGTTCTATGCGTTCTGTCGCGAAGTAGATGATGTCGTGGACGAAGTCCAGGACCCTGGCGTGGCCGCCCAGAAGCTGGCCTGGTGGCGCCAGGAAGTGGCACAGACCTTTGCAGGCAAGCCCAGCCACCCCGTGATGCAGGCACTGCAGCCACATATTGCACCGTTTCAGATCGAGCAGCAGCAGCTGCAGGCCATCATCGACGGCTGCCAGATGGACCTGGAGCAGACCCGCTATCTGGACTACGCTGGCCTGCAGCGCTACTGCCACCTGGTGGCAGGCGTGGTGGGCGAAGTGGCTGCCCGTATTTTTGGCCAGACCGACCCTGCTCCCTTGTTTTTGGCCCCCCCCCCCCCCTGCCACTACCGCCTATGCACACAAGCTGGGCCAGGCCTTTCAGCTGACCAACATCATCCGTGATGTGGGCGAGGACGCCATGCGTGGCCGCATTTACCTGCCGATCAACGATTTGCAGCAGTTCAACGTCAAGGCCTACGAAATCACCAAGCGCGAATACTCAGACCGATTTACGGCCCTGATGCGCTTTGAGGCCGTGCGCGCGCACCAGCTCTATGACGAAGCCCTGGCCCTGCTGCCAGCCGCTGACCGCCGCTCCCAGAAACCTGGCTTGATGATGGCCAGCATCTACCGCACGCTGCTGCGCGAGATTGAGGCCGAAAACTTCCAGGTACTGCACCAGCGCATTGCGCTGACGCCGCTGCGCAAGCTGTGGCTGGCCTGGAAGATGCAGGCACTGGGCCGCATGTAATTGCCCGCAGCCATGTCACAGCAACCGCCAGCGCTGCGCATTGCCATCATCGGTGGTGGCTGGGCAGGCATGACTTGCGCCGTACAGCTGCAGCAGCTGGGGCACCGCATCACACTGTGGGAAGCCAGCCGTTCCTGGGGCGGCCGCGCACGCGCACTCCCCCTGCAAGGGCCTGCGGGCCAGCACTGGACGGTAGACAACGGCCAGCACCTCCTGATCGGTGCCTACCAGGCCTGTCTGCAGATGCTGCAAACCGTGGGGGTGGACGCCCGCCAGACCCTGCTGCGCCTGCCACTGGATCTGCGCTATGCCGATAGCTCTGGCCTGCAGCTACCCGATCTGCCTCCACCCTGGGATGCCTTGCTGGGCATTCTCCGCACCAAGGGCTGGAGCTGGCATGACAAACTGGCACTGCTGCGCACAGCCCACCGCTGGCAGCGCCAGCAATTTGCCTGCGCAGAGAAAGCCACCGTGGCAGACCTGTGCCAGCACCTGCCCGCGCGGCTGCTGCATGACTTCATAGACCCGCTGTGCATTTCGGCACTCAACCTGCCTGCCGACCAGGCCAGCGGCCGTATTTTTCTGCGCGTGCTGCAGGACGGCCTGTTTGCCGGCAAAGGTGGCTCCAACCTGCTGATTCCGCGCACCGACCTGAGCCAGCTCTTTCCCGCCAGCGCAGCGCAATGGCTGCATGCACGCGGCGCGGCATTGCACCTGGGCACACGCGTGAGTCAGCTGCACTGGGATGCTGCGCAAACTGCTTGGCAAGTGCAGGGCCAGCTGTTTGATGCCGTGGTGCTGGCAACGCCCAGCATGGAAGCTGCAAGACTGCTGCAGCATGCCTCACTGCCAGCGCACGCCCATGCACAGGTGCAGGAATGGGCCGCCACGGCACAGGCCCTGCCCCACACGGCACTGGCCACGGTCTATGCCTGGACTGCACAGCCACCACAGCGGGGCCAGATCCTGCCTGCCCCCATGGTGGCCTTGCGCAGCCACCCAGATTCAGCACCCGCACAGTTTGCGTTTGACAAGTTGCAGCTCGGCGGCCCTGCTGGACTGATTGCGCTGGTCGTCAGCGCCTGCCAGTTGCCGCGGGATGCGCTGCAGACGCAAGTCATCGCCCAGGCACGCGAGCAGCTTGGCCTGCCCGATCTGCAGCCGCTGCAGACCGTGATCGAAAAGCGCGCCACCTTTGCCTGCACGCCGCATGTGCAGCGCCCGGCCGCCTGGATTGCGCCAGGCCTGTGGGCCTGTGGCGACCATGTGCAAGGCCCCTACCCCGCGACACTGGAAGGTGCGGTGCGCAGCGGCATGCAGGTGGCGCAGGCTATTCATCAAAAAAAGAGCGCCTAGCGCCCAACGTACAAGGGTTTCAGATAGTTTTCTATCTGAAACCCTTGTAAATTCAGCGCAAGACGCTTCAGTTTTTGATTATTTTTCCAGGTACCACTGGAGGACGGCCTTGGCAATAAAGCCGATAAAGCCCACAGCCAGTCCCAGAAACAGCACAAAGGTACCGAACTTGCCCGCCTTGGATTCCCAGGCCAGATGACCAATGATGAACAGCATGAAGAGGATGAACGCCCCGATGCCGTAGGTCATGAAAAAATCAGTAATCTGTTCTTCTGTAAAGCCAAAAATCACGGTCTACATTCCTTGAAGTCAACGCAGCACGCCACCGTGCCAACTAGCGCAGCAGATCACACAGCTGCGCAAGACTGCTGACCATCATAGGCGAAGCCTGGTCTGGCACTGGCCAGTCCCTGTGCTCACGATTGACCCAGATCACCTGCATGCCTGCATTGCGGCCGGCCACCACATCCAGCTGTGCATCATCGCCAATATGCAGGATGGCCGAACTGGGCACGCCCAGGCTTTGCGCCGCGCAGTGAAAAATCCGTATATCCGGCTTGGCAAAGCCCGTGCGGCTGACGTTGAAGCTGTCGCGGAAAAACTGCCCGATGCCAATGCGCTGCACATCGGCATTGCCATTGGTCACCGCCACAATGGGCCAGCGCTGCGCCAGGAACTCCAGTGCCGGCAAACTGTCGTCAAACAGCTGCACTTGCTGGCGCTGCGCGAAAAAAATATCAAACGCGGGGATAGCCAGACGCTCATCATCGCCCGCCCGGCGCATGGCCTCGGCAATCGATTCGCGGCGCAGCGCGCTCAGGTCATGACGCAGATCGGGGCGCTCACGCTCGATCTGCAGTCGAATGCTGCGCAAAGCCTCGGACGTCGGGAAAAGCGCTGCAGTCTTCGCTGCATGCTCTTTTAACCATAGCAAAAGTACTTCTTCAGCACGGTGAATAGCAGGCCAGATGGGCCACAGGGTGTCGTCCAGATCGAGCGTAATGGCACGAATTTGAGATGGGTCAAGCATGGCTGGCAAGAATACTGGAACCCATTAGGGCTGCCCATGCATGCTTCGGCAGCAGGGCCTGCTTTTGTCACAATGGCAGACATGCTGTCTCGCTTTGCCCCAGAACCCAAGCGCCCCGCCGGGCAACCTGAACGCACAGGCGTATTGCTGTGCAACCTTGGCACGCCTGATGCCCCCACCCCTTCTGCCGTGCGCCGCTATCTGGCGCAATTTCTGGCCGATGACCGCGTGGTCGAGATCCCCAAGCTCGCGTGGTGGCCTATTTTGCACGGCATCATTTTGCGCACCCGTCCCAAGGCATCGGCCGCCAAATATGCCACGGTATGGGACCAAGGTGGCGCCACTGGCTCACCCCTGCTGTACTTCACCGAACGCCAGGCCAGCCTGCTGCGCAGCAGCCTGCAAGCATCAGGCACTGATGTACTGGTGGCCTACGCCATGCGCTACGGCAATCCGTCCATTCCTGCGCAGCTCGATGCACTCAAGGCACAGGGGGCCACGCGCATTCTGATCGTGCCGCTGTACCCGCAGTATTCCGGCACCACCACAGCCAGTGTCTGCGATGCCGTCTATGACTGGGCCAGAACCCAGCGCCATATTCCAGAGCTGCGCTTTGTGCAGCGCTACCACGACCACCCCGGCTACATCGAGGCCCTGGCCCAGACCGTGGAACAGCACTGGCAGCAGCACGGCCGCGCCCAAAAGCTGTTCCTGAGTTTTCACGGCGTACCCGAGCGCACCTACGAACTGGGTGACCCCTACCGCGACGAGTGCTACGCTACGGGCCGCCTGCTGGCGCAGCGCCTGGGTCTGCGCGAGGAGCAATACGTGCTGACCTTCCAGTCACGCTTTGGCAAGGCCAAGTGGCTGGAGCCCTATACCGAGCCTACGCTTGTCGAGCTGGCTCAACAGGGGCTGGAGAGCGTGGACATCATGTGCCCCGGCTTTACCAGCGACTGCATTGAAACGCTGGAAGAAATCAACCAGGAAGCACGAGAAGCCTTTGAGCACGCAGGCGGCAAGGACTACCGCTTTATTTCCTGTCTGAACGACCACCCCACCTGGATTGGCGCACTGCACGAGATTGCGCAGCAGCACCTGCAGGGCTGGCCGCTCAAGGCCTGAAGCACAGGCATAGACACCACACCATGAAAAAAGGGCCGCATCTTGCGGCCCTTGGTGCTTACTGGATGGGAAATGGATTGTTCTCATCCAGCGGCTGACTGGGAGTGCTGCGCGGCGCCTGAATTTCATACTGGCTGCGGTCCACACCTTCGAGCCACTTGGGCGCCTTGCCACGGCCCGACCAGGACTTGCCCGTCTGCGGATCGTAGTACTTGGCCTGCACCTTTTTCTTGGCAGCAGGCTGGAAAGGAAAGACTTGCTGCGCCGTAAAACCAAAGGTTGCAATCAGCTCCCGAATGGTGGCCAGTGCCTCCACACTCTCTTTTTTACGTGTTGCTTCAATCGACTTTTCAAGCTCGCGCTTGCGAGCCAGGAGCTCTTGGTAGTTGGACATGAAATATGACAGAGAAAACTGCAGCCACAGCTGCTGCTTATTGGTATTTTGAGAGGCGAAATTGTGCAAGATATTCAAGCATTGCTCACATTTGGCCAATACAAAGCCCTCATGCCAAATGGCTGCTGCACTCGCTCACCTCAATGACAGATTGCTCGCCATCCTGCAGGCAGCATGTGCTGAAACCATCTAAAACACTAAGCTGTTGCGCCATCTTTTTTGTAGCATTTCGTCGTTTTTTCTACAATCAGTTTCCACATCTTCGGCCTGCGTTTCTTGCAGGCCTTTTGCTGCGCGTCATCAGGTACGCCACGCATCTCACTGACCACTGGTCTGCATAGCCCCACGGTCCCTGTGCCTTGGGGGTTGTCCCGTTGGAAGAGCGATTTCACGCTCCGTATTTGCTCAGGACAACTTCTGCCATGAATTCACCCACTTCTGTTTCTGCTGCACAGCCTACGGCTGTGAACAGCTATAGCTGGAAAGCCCTGACTGGCTCAGCCGTCGGCTATGCCATGGACGGCTTTGACCTGCTGATTCTGGGCTTCATGCTCAGCGCCATCTCTGCCGATCTCCACCTCACGCCCGGCCAGGCTGGCTCGCTCGTCACCTGGACACTGATCGGTGCCGTCTTCGGTGGCATTGTCTTTGGCGCACTGTCGGACCGCTACGGCCGCATCCGCGTGCTGACCTGGACCATCATGCTGTTTGCCATCTTCACGGGTCTGTGCGCCTTTGCGACCGGCTACTGGGATCTGCTGATCTACCGCACCATCGCCGGTATTGGCCTGGGCGGTGAATTCGGCATTGGCATGGCGCTGGCGGCTGAAGCCTGGCCTGCCAAGCACCGCGCCCGCGTCTCGTCCTATGTGGCGCTGGGCTGGCAGGTCGGCGTGCTGGCAGCCGCTTTGCTGACGCCCCTGCTGCTGCCTGTCATTGGCTGGCGTGGCATGTTCCTGGTGGGTGTGATTCCAGCCCTGGTGGCATGGATCATCCGCAACAAGATCCACGAACCTGAAGTGTTTGTGCGCAAGCCCAAGGAGCGTAAAGCCTCGCGCTTTGAAGCCTTCAAGCTGCTGGTCAAAGACAAGGCCACGACCAAGGTAAGCATTGGCGTGATCGTGCTGACATCGGTTCAGAACTTTGGCTACTACGGCATCATGATCTGGATGCCCAGCTTCCTGTCCAAGCAGCTGGGCTTCAGTCTGACCAAGTCGTCCATGTGGACCGCCGTGACCATCGTCGGCATGATGGCTGGCATCTGGATCTTCGGCCAGCTGGCGGACCGCATTGGCCGCAAGCCCAGCTTCCTGATCTTCCAGCTGGGTGCTGTGATCATGGTGCTGACGTACTCCCAGCTGTCTGACCCGACGGCCATGCTGTGGGCAGGTGCGGTTCTGGGCATGTTCGTCAACGGCATGATGGGCGGCTACGGCGCGGTAATGAGCGAGGCCTACCCCACGGAAGCACGCGCCACTGCACAGAACGTACTGTTCAACATTGGTCGCGGCGTGGGTGGCCTGGGCCCGGTCGTCGTAGGTGCCGTGGCCATGGCCTATGGCTTCCAGATGGCGATTGCGCTGCTGGCTGCCATCTATGTGCTGGACATGATTGCCACGGCCCTGTGCATTCCCGAACTCAAGGGCAAGGAATTGCAGTAAGCCTGCAGGCGCTTGTCACCAACAAAAAATGGGCAGCCACCGCGGCTGCCCATTTTTTTGAAGAGTGATTGCTGTCGAATCAGTCGCCCTTGATATTGGCTTCCTTGACGATCTGGGCCCACATGTCCCAGTCACGCTGCACCATGTCACCCAGTGCCTTGCTGTCCATGAAGTCAGCAGCCGCGCCCTGATCACGCGCCTTTTGCTGGAAAGCGGGTTCTGCCAGCGCATTGCGCACATCAGACTCCAGCTTGCTCACGATGGCAGCAGGTGTGCCCGCGGGTGCAAACATCGCAAACCACGAAGTGGCATTCACACCGGGAAAGCCAGTTTCCGCCGTGGTGGGCACATCCGGCAGGCTGGGCAGACGTTCCTTGCCTGTGACAGCCAGCACCTTGAGTTTGCCTGCCTGAATGTGGGGCATGAATGGAGGCGCGGTACCAAAGGTCAGATCCACCTGACCGCCCAGCAAATCCTGCAGCGCAGGGCCTGTGCCCTTGTAGGGCACGTGCATCATCTGCACACCAGCGGCCCGCTCCAGCTGCACACCGGTCACGTGCTGCAGCGAACCATTGCCGGACGAGGCGTAGTTCAGCTTCATGGGGTTGGCCTTGGCATAGGCCACCAGCTCCTGCATGGTGTTCACTGGCAAATCACCACGCACCACTACGATCTGCGGAGCCGAAAGCACATTGGCCACGGGCACAAAGTCCTTGAGCTCCCAGCTGGATTTGCCCAGATGGGGCGAAATCACATGAAAGCCAGAGTACTGCATCAGCAGCGTGTAGCCATCCGCTTCTGCACGCTTGACCTGGGCCGCCGCAATATTGCCGTTACCGCCACCCTTGTTTTCCACCACCAGCGTCTGCCCCAGCACGGGGCCAAGCGCCTGTGCAGTCATGCGCGCAGCCAGGTCTGTAGTGCCGCCCGCAGAAGCAGGCACCACCATGGTGATAGGCTTGTTCGGATAGCCATCCTGCGCGCTGGCCACCGTGCCCATACCCAGCGCCAGTCCTGCAGCCAGCGCGATGCGCCCGAATTGCTTGCGTGTCATTGTGTTCATGCGAATCTCCTTGGATTGTGTTGTTGTTTGCCTCTATGGGCTCTCTTAAACCCTGGTCTTAACAAGCTGGCGCTGCTTGTGCAGCCTGCCACCGCTCCTGCGCTCGCGCGCGGATGTCATCAAAGGACGCAGGTCTGGCATGCAGCTGGCAGGACGGCCCAGCCTTGACAATGGGGCTGGCCATCTCATGACCCAGCAGTGCTGGCAAGCCCGCAGCAATCTGCGTCAATGCAGACAGACTCACCCCGGTGTCATAGCCCATGGCCGCCAGTGCATGCACGATGGTTTCCGTACAGGCATTGCCGCTGGCTCCGGGTGCATAAGGGCAGCCCCCCAGACCACCCACCGAGGCATCAAAACGGTCAGCCCCGGCTGCAATGGCAGCCAGCACATTGGCCAGCGCCATGCCGCGTGTGTCGTGGAAGTGCAGCGTCAGCCCCAGCTGCGGCCAGCGCGCCTTGAAGGCCTGCACCATGGCATGCACTTGTGCAGGGTTGGCCATGCCCGTGGTATCGCACAGGGTGATGCCCTGCACGCCCAGCGCGGCAAAGCGTGCCACCCAGCCCAGCACCTCATCCTGCGGCACATCGCCTTCCATGGGACAGCCAAAGCTGCACGACAGTGATACGTTCACCGCCACCTGGCCCTGCTGGGCCGTAGTGATGATGTCGCGCAGGCCTGCAAACGAGTGCTCACGCAGCATGCGCAGATTGCACAGGTTGTGCGTCTCGCTCACGGACATGACCAGATTCAGCTCATCCGCACCACTGGCAATGGCGCGCTCTGCGCCTTTGACGTTGGGCACCAGGCAGGTCATGACCACGCCTGCTGTGCGGGCAATCCCCTGCATGACTTCCTGCGCATCCGCCAGTGCAGGAATAGCCGTGGGCGACACAAAGGCCGTCACTTCCACCTTGGCCATACCGGTCGCAGACAGTGCGTTGATGAAAGCAATCTTCTGCGCGGTCGGCACAAAGACCTTTTCCATCTGCAACCCGTCACGCGGGCCGACTTCCTGGATATAGATACGGCGACCTGCGCCGTGCCAGACATTGCTGCTCACTGAATCACCCCCTGTGCACGCAACTGCGCAATCTGCTCGGTGCTCAGGCCCATGCCTGCCAGCACGGCGTCGGTATCGTCACCCAGCCCTGGGGCGCTGGAGCGGATGCTGCCCGGTGTCTCAGACAGCTTGGGCACGATGCCAGGCACATCCACCGTATAGCCATCGCGTGTTTCCTGCTGCAGGATCATGTCGCGCGCACGGTAGTGCGGGTCTTCGTAGATGTCCTTGGCGGTATAGACACGGCCAGCGGGCACGCGTGCGGCTGAGAGCTGGTCCAGCACCTCCTGAATGCTGCGCGTGCGTGTCCAGGCCGCGATGGCCTCATCAATTTCCTGCACGCGCGCCACACGGCCAGCGTTGTTGGCCAGATCAGGGGCATTGCCCAGGTCTTCACGGCCAATGGTCTGCATCAGGCGCTTGAAGATGCTGTCGCCATTGCCAGCCACCAGCACCCAGCCGTCCTGGCAGGGGTAGGCATTCGAAGGCGCAATACCCGGCAATGCACTGCCTGCAGCTTCACGTACTGCGCCAAAGGCGCTGTACTCGGGAATCAGGCTTTCCATGATGTTGAACACGGCTTCATGCAGCGCCACATCAATCACCTGGCCTTTGCCACCATGGACCTTGCGGTGGTACAGCGCCAGCAGCACGCCAATCGTGCCGTGCAGGGCAGCCAGCGTATCGCCAATGGACACCCCCACGCGCACAGGCACACGGCCCGGCTCGCCGGTCAGGTGGCGCAGGCCGCCCATGGCCTCGCCCACCACGCCAAAGCCTGGCAGATCACGGTAGGGGCCCGTCTGGCCATAGCCAGAAATGCGCAGAATCACCAGCCCGGGGTTGAGGGCTTGCAGTTCCTCGGGCGACATGCCCCAGCCTTCCAGCGTGCCGGGGCGGAAATTCTCGATCAGCACATCGGCCTCTTTGAGCAGGGCCTTGGCCACATCCTGCCCCTGAGGCTGGCGCAAGTCCAGCGCCACGGATTTCTTATTGCGCGACTGCACCTGCCACCACACGGAGGTGCCATCCTTGATCATGCGCCAGTTGCGCAGCGGGTCGCCTGTTTCCGGCGTTTCAATCTTGATGACCTCAGCGCCAAACTCGCCCAGGGTCTTGCCTGCAAAGGGGCCGGCAATCAGCTGCCCCATCTCTACGACCCGTACACCGGCCAGTGCGCCGGGCTGCAGACTTTGCGAAATCTTCTCTTGCATTGCTTTCTCTTTTCCATGCCAGGCCCTGACTGCCCGGCGTGAAGGGGATGATGCAAAAGCGCAGCGCAACTGCATAACGCTCAATTGCGATACAGCCATCGCATTTCGGCAAAGCAATTGCAAAAATTAGTAATTACCCTTGGTAAAGATTGAGCCAAAACCACCTGCATTGCCATTACAGCAAAGCAAAATCCTGGCATGCGACTCGACCCTGTCTCACTGCGGCTGTTTGTGGCCGTGATGGAAGAACAAGCCATTGCCCGTGCGGCCGCACGCGAACACATTGCCACCTCCGCCGCCAGCCGCCGCCTGTCAGAGCTGGAAGCCCAGCTGCAGGTGCGCCTGTTCGAGCGCAGCAATCGCGGCATCACACCCACGGCTGCGGCCTATACCCTGCTGGATCTGGCACGCAGTGTGCTGGGCGAGATCGACGGCATTGCACGCCAGATGCGCGAATACGGCAGCGGCATGCGCGGCCATGTGCGCATGGTGGCCAACATCTCGGCCATCACGCAGTTTCTGCCAGAGCAGCTGCAAAGCTTTCTGAGCCAGCACCCGGATGTGCAGGTGCATCTGCAGGAAAAAGTCAGCTCGGAGATCGCGCTGGCCGTCGCCCAGAACGCCGCAGACTTTGGCATCCTCAACCCCGGCAGCTATGGCTGCGAACTGCACTTTGCCCCCTACCGGCAGGACGAGCTGATCCTGATTGCCCCCAAAGGCCACCCGCTGACCGCGCACCGCAGCGTCAGCATGCGCCAGGCGCTGGCCTATGACTTTGTGGGCGCACACACGGGCAGCGCCATCAATGCACAGCTCACACGCAGCGCTGCGCAGCTGGACATGCCGCTGAAACTGCGCATCCAGGTGACCAGCTATGACGCCCTGTGCCTCATGGTGGCGGCGGGGCTTGGCGTGGGCGTGCTGCCCCGCCAGAGTGCAGCGCTGTACCGGCAGACGCTGGCCATTGAAGCCATCACTCTCGATGAGCCATGGGCACACCGCCAGCTGGTGCTGTGCATGCGCTCCTATGAAGGCCTGCCGCCCGTCGCACGGGCGCTGGTGGACCATCTGATGCAGATGCAGGCACCCGCCCCTTCATAACCCCAAGGCATATCGCAAGAATTTTTTCTTTTTTGCAGCCATATTTGCAGCGTCGGACAATATGGCATTGGCCACGCTGTGGCTTGCAACTGCGTTTGAACGGCTGCCTTTCATGAAACACCGACCTCTTATTGCCATCGCTCTGACATGGGGCATCAGTGGCTGGGCATTTGCCGCCCCGCCGCTGCTGTCGCCCACCGAGCTTTCTGCCCTGCTGGACCAGCCACAGGGCGCGTCATTGACATTCGCCCGCCGAAGGACTTTGCGGCCAACCATATTCCGGGAGCCGTGAATGCCCCGTATGGCAAATGGCGCGGCCCTGCCACCAATCCCGGTGAGCTGCCTGACCATGACAAGCTGGTCGCGCTGGTGCAGTCCCTGGGCCTGACGCCTGAGACCCATGCCGTCGTCGTTTCGCATGGCAAGGACACCACCGACTTTGGCGCCATGGCGCGCGTGTACTGGACGCTCAAGTCGCTGGGACTGAAGGAGCTGTCCATCCTCAACGGCGGCCTCAAGGAGTGGGAAGCTGCCAAGCTGCCTTACTCCAACGTCGCCATCCAGGTCGCGCCCAGCACCTATGCGCCCACGTTTGACGCCAGCTGGCTGTCGACCCGTGAAGAAATTTCCCAGAGCCTCAAGCTGAGCAACGCCGTGCTGGTGGACTCGCGCCCTGATGCTTTCTACCAGGGCAAGACACAGGCGCCTGCCGCCAAGCTCGCAGGCACCCTGCCCGGCGCGGTGCAGCTGGATTTCAACCAGTGGTTCGAGCCCAAGACCAGCCGCTTTGTTGATGCAGACAAGGCCCAGGAAATTGCCGCCAGGATCCATGTGCCTGAAGGCCAGAATGCCGTGGCCTTCTGTAACACCGGCCACTGGGCCGCGACCGACTGGTTTGGCCTGAGCGAAGTGGCAGGCATTCCCAATGTGAAGCTGTACGCTGGCTCCATGGTGGACTGGACGCAGCAGCCGGACTTTCCTGCCATGCAGAACATGCCAGGCCGCGGTGAGCAGCTGATGCGCGCTACCAAGCAATGGTGGGAACGCAAGTTCAACTAACAACAAAAAAAGAGAGCTGTCAGCGCTTGTATTTATTGGGTTTCACATAGAAATCTATTGGAAACCTAGATATTTCAAGCGCTAGCCGCTCCTGATTTAGTATCAATAAGAGAGGTTGCCTTCCCATGAAGCGATTACCTTTGGCCATTCTGATGGCCTTGTTCTTTGGCTGGCTGCTGTGGTCAGTCTCCGTGCGCCAGGCCGCGCTGTTTGCCGTTGGCATCGGTCTGGGTGGCGTGCTGGCCAGCCGCCGCTTTGGCTTTACCACGGGCTGGCGCATGCTGGTGGAAGACAAAGACCCCTCCGGCGTCTTTGGCCAGCTGCTGCTGCTGGCGCTGGCGGCTTGCATGGCCATGCCGCTGCTGGGCTACTTCCCTGAACTGACCGCCGCCCTTGGCCCACCCAGCGTGAGCCTGATTGTGGGCGCCTTTATCTTCGGCCTGTGCATGCAGATTGCCGACGGCTGCGGCAGCGGCACGCTGTACAAGGCCGGTCTGGGCATTCCCATGAACGCCGCCGTGCTGCCCGTGTTTGCCATTGGCAGCTTTCTGGGCAGCGTGCATCTGGGCTGGTGGCTCGATCTCGGCCGCACTCAGCCCGTAGGCCTGGTGTCTGAATGGGGCTGGGATGTGGCCCTTGCCGCCACGCTGGCCGGTCTGGCGCTGGTGGCCGCAGGCATCAGCTTTTACTGCAAGCGCTACCACCTGAAGGCAGGCCGCCAGCCCAAGCCCATGTTCGTGCGCAAGTGGATCGTGGGCGCTGTGCTGCTGGCCATCTTTGCCACGCTGAACCTGGTGATTGCCGGCCAGCCCTGGGGCGTGGTCTATGGCTTTGGTCTGTGGGCCGCAAAAATTGCCAACACCACTGGCCTGATGGATCTGTCCACCAACTGGTTCTGGAGCCAGCCCGGCAATGCCGCACGCCTGCATGAGACCGTGCTGCTGGATGTAACCAGCATCACCAATATCGGCATTCTGGCGGGTGCCCTGTGGGTCAGCGCTTCCTCACCAGACTGCGGCAAGGCCCTGACCGGCAAGCAGTGGATCGTCGTGCTGATCGCCGGTCTGGTGCTGGGCTACAGCTCGCGCCTGGCCTTTGGCTGCAATGTGGGCGCCATGTTCTCGGGCATTTCCACGGGTTCCATCCACGGCTGGATCTGGGTGCCACTGGCCTTCGCAGGCACCATCTTTGGTCTGCGCATTCGCCGCCACTTTGGTCTGTAAAGGAAAGGACGCACAGCCATGAAACAAACTGTCGTACTGCGCACCGCGTTCTGGGCCCTCTTGCTGGCCTTTCTGGTCTGGGACTTTCACACCTCCAAGCCCGTCGATCTGCGCTTTGAAGCGCCGTTGATCGCCGCAGGCTCGGGCGTGGCAGTCCAGGGCGGCCATTGCTCCATGCCGGACTGAGCCCCTCCTCGCACTACACAGCCCCTGGGTCACCCCAGGGGCTTTTTTGTGTCCAGCGTGCAGGGCATGGGCCCACCTCAAAACGCAATTGGGAAATGTTCACTTCGCAGTACGCGATGCATATCGGCGCTTTTACCCACCAATTGCCTCCGTGTGCCACCACTTGTTGGCAAATTACGCGCACAGGCATTCATCAGCATGCAAGAGGCCCTGCCATGCAGCCTCGTCCAAAAAGTAACAATCTGCCACAATTTGTGTCGATTTCATTTGGTGATTCAGCTTCGACCATCCGACTGTGCTAGGAGCACAGCCCGTCGTTCTGGAGCAAGCAGGAAAAAAGGAAGAGATGCAAACGATAAAAAACCTCAGTATCCGGGCCAAGCTATGGCTGCTGGTGGCCTCGTTACTGGTGCTGACACTGGCCACCTCCATCACGCTGATGCTGGAACTCAACAGCGCCAACCAGCGCATGGCCAGCATCTATAACAACCGCGTGATGCCCATGCAGCAGCTCAAGCTGATTGCCGATGCCTACGGCATCAAGCTGGTGGAAACCACGAACAAGGTCTACAACCAGCAAATCCTGGCTGAATCCGGCAAGGACACGCTGACACAGGCGCGCAATGACGCGCAGGCTGCCTGGAACGCCTATATGCAGACCCAACTCACTGCTGAGGAAAAAGCGCTGGCTGACCGTGTCAACACCTTGCTGGAAGCCATTTCTCCGCGCATTGATGATGTGCTGCGCCTCTTTGAGCGCGATGACCACGAAGGTCTGGGTTCCTTCATCGAATACCGGCTTTTCCCCAGCGTGAGCCCGCTCGCCGCGAGTCTGCAGCAGCTGTCTGCCATGCAGGAGCAGCTGGCGCTGCAGGCCTATGAAGAAGCACAGGCCGCCAGCACCCGTACCATGATGCTGGCAGCAGTGACCGTTGCTATCTTGCTGGTACTGACCCTCATCAGCGCCAGCCTCATCATCCGCACCATCACCCGCAACCTGGACAGCGCCGTGCAGGTGGCCGAGACCGTGGCACAGGGCGATCTGCGCTCGCACATTGAAGTCACCTCCAAGGACGAGCTGGGCCGCCTGATGCTGGCGCTCAAGGGCATGAACAACAACCTGCTGAGCATTGTCGGCCGCATCCGCGAAAGCAGCGAGTCCATTGCCACCGGGGCCACCCAGATCTCGACCGGTAACAACGACCTGTCGCAGCGCACCGAAGAGCAGGCCAGCAACCTGCAGCAGACTGCGGCCAGCATGGAAGAGCTGGCTTCTACCGTGCGTCACAACACCGACAACGCCCAGCAGGCCACCACCCTGGCCCGCAATGCTGCACACACTGCCAGCCAGGGCGGCGAGGCCATGGAGCAGGTCACACAGACCATGGAAACCATTTCTGCCAGCTCGCGCAAGATTGCCGACATCATCGGCGTGATTGATGGCATTGCCTTCCAGACCAACATCCTGGCGCTGAACGCCGCGGTGGAAGCCGCACGTGCGGGCGAGCAGGGGCGTGGCTTTGCCGTGGTGGCCGGTGAGGTGCGGGCGCTGGCGCAGCGCAGTGCCGAGGCGGCCAAGGAAATCAAGTCCCTGATTACGGCCAGCGTGGCCAATGTGGATGCAGGCTCGTCCCAGGTCGCAGAAGCGGGCAAGAGCATGCAGGAAATCGTCGAGAGCGTGCGCCGCGTGACCGATCTGATTGGTGAGATCAGCGCTGCGGTGCATGAGCAGCACGATGGCTTTGCCCAGGTCAATCAGGCGGTGAGCAATCTGGACCAGATGACCCAGCAAAACGCCGCGCTGGTGGAAGAGTCTTCGGCAGCTGCCACGGCCATGAATGAGCAGGCCCAGCGCCTGGCGCAGGTGGTGGCGGTGTTCAATGTAGGGAATGCGGGCGGACTGTCCATGTCCTACCAGCGTCCGGCGAGCCCAGCAGCTGCGCCCGTGAATGCCGTGCGCAGCGCGCCTGCGGCCGTGCCTGCACCTCAGCCTGCCAAGGACAAGGTTGAGCCAGTGCGCAAGCCTGTCGCTGCTTCACCTGTGGCGTCGGCGGCTTCCACACCAGCCAAGGCAAGGCCTGCAGCCAGCCTGGCCGCACCCGCAGCAGCCAAGCCTGCAACTTCCACCAAGGCCGCTGCCGATGATGACTGGGAAAGCTTCTGAGCACATGCTCAGATAGCGCATACAGCAAAGGCCTGCATTGCAGGCCTTTGTTTTTGATAGCTGCTTGCGCTGATGTATCAAGCACTTCAAATAAAAAACTATCTGAAATGCTTGATTTGTCAGCGCTGGCAGCTCTTGTTTTTATGCTTGCGCACCTTCCACCAGAAACTGCACCTTGCGCTCGCCGCGGAACTCGTTGATGTCCAGGCGAAACGCCATGTGCACCCATTCAGGCAGCGGCTCGGTGCGGCCAAACCAGATCCCGTCCACCTCGTCGCCACGGTGGCGCACCTTGAGCTTGAGGTGTTTCTCAGCCACCAGCCGTTGCGAGAGAATTTCCACGTCCTCGCTGAAGGTGGGGTGGGCAAAGCCCTGACCCCAGACTTCCAGGTTCAGCTGCTCCACGATCTCGGCACGGCGGAAGGTGGGGTCCAGCGGCCCGTCGGTTTCCACGCAGCGGGTGAGTGTCTTGGCATCCAGCCACTCCTGCGCCACTTGCGTGAACGCACGCTCAAATTCATGGAATTTGTCTTCCGCAATGGTGCAGCCTGCCGCCATGGCATGGCCGCCAAAGCGCAGCAGCACGCCGGGGTGGCGCTTGGCGACCAGGTCCAGCGCATCGCGCAGGTGAAAGCCGGGAATGGAGCGGCCCGAGCCCTTGAGTTCATGGCTCTTGCCTTCCGCCTGGCTGGCCGCAAACACAAAGGTGGGACGGTGCAGGCGGTCCTTGACGCGGGAGGCCACAATGCCGACCACGCCTTCGTGGAACTCCGGGTCATAGACGCTGATGGCCGCAGGCGGCGTGACGCCATCTTCAAACAGCTCGTCGGCCAGTGCAAAGGCCTGCACGCGCATGTCGGACTCCATCTCCTGGCGCTCGCGGTTGATGCGGGTGAGCAGCTTGGCCAGTTCCAGCGCCTTGCCGTAGTCGTCCGTCAGCAGGCATTCGATGCCAATCGTCATGTCGGCCAGGCGGCCTGCGGCATTGATGCGCGGGCCCAGCGCAAAGCCAAAGTCCGAAGTGGTGGCCTGCCAGTATTCCTTGCCCGCAGCTTCATACAGCCCGCGAATGCCGGCCTGCATATGACCCTTGCGAATGCGCTGCAGGCCCTGTGCAACAAGACGGCGGTTGTTGGTGTCCAGCCTGACCACATCGGCCACCGTGCCCAGTGCCACCAGTGGCAGCAGCGTATCGAGCTTGGGCTGGGTCTGCGCCGTGAACACGCCGCGTGCGCGCAGTTCGGCACGCAGCATGAGCAGCACGTAGAACATGACGCCTACCCCGGCCATGTGCTTGCTGGCAAAGCTGCAGCCGGGCTGGTTGGGGTTGACCATGGCGTGGGGCGTGGGCAGCACCTCGCCGGGCAGGTGGTGGTCGGTGACGACCACGGTCATGCCCAGCCGCATGGCTTCAGCCACACCATCGATGCTGCCGATGCCGTTGTCCACGGTGACCAGCACCTCATGCCCGGCGGCATGTACGCGCCGGGCGATGGGGGCAGACAGGCCATAGCCGTCCTGAATCCGGTCTGGCACTTCGTAGGTAACGTGCTGGGCGCCCAGCATGCGCAGGCCGCGCACACCCACGGCGCAGGCGGTGGCACCGTCGCAGTCATAGTCGGCCACGATGCAGATGCTGCGCTGCGCGGCGATGGCGTCGGCCAGAATGCGCGCCGCTTCATGAATGCCTTTGAGGCCGGAGGGCGGCAGCAGCTTGCTCAGGCTGGTGTCCAGTTCGTCGCAGGACTGCACGCCGCGCGCCACATACAGGCGCGCCAGCAGCGGATTCACGCCGGAGCGCACCAGAGCTTGCACGCTGTGTTCAGCGATTTCTCTCTCAATGATTTTCATAGCGCTTGATGCAAGCCAGCAAAGCGCTGGGGATTCATTTTGTTCTTGATTTTTTGCAGCCAGCTGCGGCGCTGCGTGGTGAAGCTGCGCACATGCTGCTCTCCGCAGAAAGTGACGGTGGCGGTGCCGCCCAGCTGCACATGGGCCAGGGTCTGGGCCACAGGGCCAGCCTCGGCTGCCAGCCAGGCCTGTTTCCAGGCGGGCCAGTCCTGGCGCAGTGCGCTCTGGCGCAGGCTGTCTACGAACAGCATGGGCGTCACGCTGTGCAGCGTGCGCGCTGCCTGTAGCGCTTCTGCATCCAGCTGGCCCACGCCATGCAGCCAGAAGGCGTTGATGGGGGGCAAACCGCGCGCGGCACGCTCGGCGTTAAAGCGGTGGTTGTACAGCAGCATCTGCACTTCGCTGTGCAGGCGCTGCAGCGTGCGCTGGTGCGGGCCTTGCGGCATCCAGTGGCTGACGTCGCGCAGCAGCACGCGGTCCAGTGAGGCGGATTCCAGCCCCAGCAGGGGCTCGCCCCCGGCCCCCCCGCGGGCGGGGGGGGGTGGGGCCCACCGCAG
>ERZ791624.343-NODE-343-length-33516-cov-1.993485_pt1 | contig 33516 bp, 29 predicted proteins | sample MGYA00510058_ERZ791624 | MGnify/ENA primary metagenome ERZ791624 (study PRJEB30046, sample SAMN00715158) | human gut metagenome | study: EMG produced TPA metagenomics assembly of the A metagenome-wide association study of gut microbiota in type 2...
ATGGGCTTGATGCTGACAGCTAGTGCAAACCTCATAACGAAAGTTCCACTGATGTTGAAAACACTATCCACCATCGTGCCGGAGACAGGCGGGGGGTTATTTTTCAATCCAAAATCTTCGTGCAAATCCTATTGAAAAATGTTATCATCTATATATGAGGTATTGATAAAAATTCCCAACAATGGGGCAAAGCACGGAGGGTAATACATGCTGGAACAATCTTACTACGATGAGGCTGATAAGATTATTGCTGCATATGGGACAGAGCCAAGATTTCTGATCCCGATCATCAGGATATTCAGAGCGAATATAAGTATCTTCCGCCGGAATTATTACGATATGTGGCGGACAAACTGAATATTACAGAGGCAAAAGCTTATAGCGTAGCAACATTCTATGAGAACTTTTCATTTGATGCAAAAGGAAAGTTCATTCTTAAGGTGTGCGATGGAACCGCATGCCATGTCAGAAAATCCATGGATATCTTAAATCAATTGTATAAAGAACTTGGATTGTCAAAAGAGAAACACACAACAGATGATATGATGTTCACATTAGAGACAGTATCATGTCTTGGCGCATGCGGACTCGCACCGGTCATGACGGTAAACGATGTTGTTCATCCGGCTATGACACCGGAGAAGGTAACTGCATTGATAGCAGAATTGAAGGAGGGTGCGGATGAATAGAATAACAAATGTATCGGAGCTTGACGCAGCAGTAAAACAGGCAGAAGAGATGTTGCATGCAGATTCGCACAGGATCCTTGTCTGTGCAGGAACCGGATGTCTGGCGGGTGGCTCCAGAAAATATACGACCGGTTCTGCGAGATGGCGAAGCAGTCGGAGGGCGTGAAGGTAGAATTTGTCCCGGAGGCAGAGTATACAGGGACGGAGAAACAGGAAAAGCCGGATATAGCAGAAGAATTTGAAACAGACATTAGTAAAACAGAGAATTCTGCAGCGGGACAGACAGTTATAAAAGAATCCTGTCATGTCGGCGTGAAGAAAAGCGGCTGTCATGGTTTCTGCGAGATGGGGCCGCTTGTGCGAATCGAGCCATATAATTATATCTACATAAAAGTAAAGGAAGAAGACTGCGAGGAGATCTTCAACGAGACGATCCTGCACGGAAGACCGGTAGAGCGTCTGATGTATCACAAGGATGGTATTGTCTACAGACAGCAGGAAGAAATTCCATTTTATAAGAAACAGACCAGACTGGTACTGAAAAACTGCGGACATATCGATGCAGAAAATATCAATGAATATCTTGCGGTCGGTGGATATCAGGCACTTCGTAAGGTGTTATTTACCATGGAGCCTTCGGAGGTTATTCAGGTCATCAGTGACTCCAATCTGCGTGGACGTGGAGGCGGTGGTTTCCCGACCGGATACAAATGGCAGCAGGTTGCCAGACAGGCGGAGAAGATCCGATATGTTGTCTGCAATGGTGATGAGGGAGATCCGGGTGCGTTCATGGATCGAAGCGTGATGGAAGGCGATCCGCATAAGATGTTAGAGGGTATGATCATTGCTGCATATGCGGTTGGTGCGCAGGAGGGATATGTCTATGTAAGAGCAGAATATCCGCTGCAGTCAGCCGTTTGAAGACAGCGATAGCACAGGCAGAGGAAGCGGGCTTCCTTGGTGAGGATATCTTAGGTTCCGATTTTTCTTTCCATATACATATCAATCGTGGCGCGGGGGCATTTGTCTGCGGAGAGGGAAGTGCGCTTACGGCATCGATCGAGGGACAGCGCGGAATGCCGAGAACCAAGCCGCCAAGAACCGTAGAGCAGGGCTTATTTGCCAAGCCGACGGTTCTGAATAATGTAGAAACCTATGCAAATGTGTCCATGATCATTTTAAATGGTGCAGACTGGTACAAGTCGATCGGACCGGAGAAAAGTCCGGGAACCAAGGCATTTGCATTGACCGGAAGTGTAAAGAATACGGGACTGATCGAGGTACCGATGGGAACAAAGCTGCGTGAGATCGTGTATGATATCGGCGGTGGTTTAAAGGATGACATCCCATTAAAGGCAGTTCAGATCGGTGGACCATCCGGTGGCTGTCTGGTGACGGATGATCTGGAGGTCAGTCTGGACTTTGATTCATTAAAGAGCAAAGGCGCGATGATCGGTTCAGGTGGTCTGGTTGTTATGGATGAGAATACCTGTCTGGTTGAGGTAGCCCGTTTCTTTATGAACTTTACACAGAACGAGAGCTGCGGCAAATGCGTTCCATGCCGTGAAGGAACCAAGCGGATGCTTGAGATCCTGGAGCGGATCGTTGCCGGAAATGGTACGTTAGAGGATCTGGATCTGTTAGAGGAACTGGGACAGGCGATCACCGACACGGCCCTTTGTGGACTTGGTAAGAGCGCAGCCCTTCCGGTACTCAGTACGCTGAAGAATTTCCGTCAGGAATACATCGAGCATGTGGTTGACAAACGATGCAGAACCGGAAACTGTAAAGCACTGGTTCGCTATAAGATCGATCCGGAAGCATGTAAGGGCTGTTCCAAATGTGCGAGAAACTGTCCGGTCGGTGCGATCACAGGTGAGATCCGGAAACCATTTGTCATTGATACAGCCAAATGCATCAAGTGTGGTGCATGTATCGATAATTGTGCGTTCCATGCAGTATATACAGAGAATTAAGGAGGGAGACGAACATGGATTATATTACGATCAATTCAATCAAAGTGCCGATCGAGGGCGAGAAGAATGTTCTGTCTCTGATCCGAAAGGCGGGGATCGATATCCCGACATTCTGTTATCATTCAGAATTATCCATCTATGGCGCATGTCGTATGTGCGTGGTAGAAGATGACAGAGGAAAAATATTTGCGGCATGCTCCGAGACACCGAGAGCGGGCATGGTGATCTATACGAATACAAAGAAAGTGCAGCAGTACAGAAAGCTTATTATCGAGCTGTTGTTATCCTCTCATTGCAGAGACTGTACGACCTGCCAGAAGAATGGCATGTGTGCGCTCCAGTTCCAGCCACTTGCCTATAAGGTTGGAGTGCATGCGGTTCGTTTCCTGAATAATAAAAAAGAAGAAAAGATCGATATGAGTTCGCCGTCTATCGTCCGGGATCCAAATAAATGTATCCTGTGCGGTGACTGTGTGCGTACCTGCGATGAGATTCAGGGGCTTGGTGTTATCGATTTTGCATTCCGTGGTTCGAAAATGAAGGTGCAGCCGGCATTTGACAAGCCGCTTGCAGAGACAGACTGTGTAGGATGCGGACAATGTGCAGTTGTCTGCCCGACCGCAGCAATCTCGATCCGTACCAATGTAACCGATATCTGGGATGCAATCGAAGATCCGTCCATCCGGGTGGTCGCACAGATCGCACCGGCAGTCCGCGTGGCAGTTGGAGATAACTTCGGTATACCAAAGGGCGAGAACTGTTTTGGCAAGCTGGTATCAGCACTTCGTATCATGGGCTTTGACATGGTATTTGACACAAGCTTTGGCGCCGATCTTACGGTTATGGAGGAATCCAAAGAATTTGCGGCGCGTCTTGCGTCGGATGAGAAGCTGCCATTATTTACATCCTGTTGTCCGGGCTGGGTCAAATATTGTGAAGAAAAATATCCGGAATTTGCAGATAATCTGTCAACCTGCCGTTCTCCACAGGGAATGTTCTCGGCAGTGATCAAGGATTATTTTGCAGAGAAAGATAAAGAAGATGGTAAGAGAACGATGGTTGTATCGATCATGCCTTGTACAGCAAAGAAGGGAGAGATCCTCCGACCGGATAATTTCACGGATGGCAGACAGGATACCGATTATGTCATCACAACGACAGAGGTTGTGCGGATGATCAAGCAGATGGGACTGCAGTTTACCGAACTGGAAAATGAATCCGCAGATGCACCATTTTCCGTGGCTTCCGGTGCAGGCAAGATCTTCGGAACGACAGGTGGTGTAACGGAAGCGGTGCTCCGTCGTCTTGCGGAGGACAAATCCTATAACACGATCCGTGAGATCAGTTATACAGGTGTCCGGGGATTTGAAGGAACGAAGGAAGCAACGATCGACTTAGATGGCAGAGAAGTGAAGATCGCAGTTGTACATGGCCTTGCAAATGCAGGACGGCTGCTTGACCGTATCCGATCCGGCGAAGCAAGCTATGATTTCGTTGAAGTTATGGCGTGCAGACGTGGATGTATCATGGGTGGCGGTCAGCCATCCGGCGCAGGCCCAAGAACCAGACGGAGCCGTATGGAAGGTATGTACAATGCAGACGCAAGCTCCAATGTCCGTTTCTCCGAGGAAAACCCGGCAGTCCGTCAGTTGTATGATCATTTCCTTGCCGGAAAAGAACATCGGCTGCTACATCGGAATCTGTAGAGTTATATTAATTAATACAAAAACGCAAATAAGCAGGAACTTTAAAAGTTTCCTGCTTATTTGCGTATAGTAATTATTGAAGAATTATTCGGTTACTTCTTTTGCTCCTGTATTTGCATTTGCTTCCGGCATAAGTTTTTTGAATAATGGAACAATCTGTGCAGCAATGATAGCTTTTACAAGATCAAGTGGAATAAATGCAACAAAGCCTGAAAGGAAAGCAACTTTCCAGGTTAAGTTTCCGTTGAATTTCCACCATAACATACCGATGATGTCGATAAGTGCTGCTGTTAAAATAGCAACGATCGTATAACGGATACGATTGTATTTCTTACCCTTTGTCAGACCTGCAAAGATAGTAACGATAATAAATGAGAATGTATATCCACCAAATACTCCTGTCAAATAACCGATACCGGAGCCGCCGCCGATAAATACCGGAACACCGACTGCACCGAGGATCATCCATAAGGCAACGATGATCGTTGAGTCGCGGACTTCAAATACCAGTGCAATGAGCATGATCATAAAGTTCAGTAACGTAATGTGTGCTGCATTTGGGAGTGGAGTTGGGATACTTAAATATGCGGATACGCATAAGATTGCTGCAAATACAGCCATCATTGTAATCTCCACGGTTGTGAATTTGTTTTTCATCTGTGTGTTCTCCTTGTTGATAAATAATATACATACAATGGGTGCCATTCCTCGATTGGATGAGGTTAAGGGGGATTGACAAAAATATGAAGCGGATAGCAGGGCTAAGCTATCCGCTTCCAGATAACAAATTGAATGTCAACTATTAAATGGCACCCACTGGATAACATTATAGATGGTATATTCTTAATTGTCAACCATAAAACAAACATTAAGGTTGACAATTGAAACGGGAGGCTTAAGGGTTGAAAAAAAGCAGATATAAATATACTATATAAGAATATGATAAAGAAAAACAGGTAGGAGGCAGCGGCTATGCTTAGAGTTGGTGTTACGGAACTGGATATTGGATTTGAGAATAGGGAAGAAGCAAAGAAACGCTGTCTTGAAGTTATGGAAGAAGCCTGTGCAAATGGAGTAGAGCTTCTGGTATTTCCGGAGATGACACTGACAGGATTTACGATGCGCCCATGGTTACATGGGGAAAGCGGGGATGCGGATAATATCCCTGACAGTGTTTCATTTTTTATGGAGAACAGCAAAAAATATAAGATGCCTATGGCATTTGGATATATTCGTGCAGTTATGGCCGATGGCAGCCTGGTGTATGATGAAATGAAAGAAAATGCTTACGAGAACCGGCTGGTGCTTGTGGATGGAGAAAATATATTGCTTGATTATGCTAAGATCCATCCATTTTCATATAGCGGTGAGGATAAGGCATATCGGGCAGGAGAAAAGCTTGTACAGGCACAGGTAAAGGATATCCGGATAGGCGGATATATCTGCTATGATCTTCGTTTCCCGGAGATTTTCTCTGCAATGAGAGACCGGTATGAGGCTGTCATGGTAATCGCAAACTGGCCGGAAACAAGGGCGGAACAATGGGAAACACTTTTAAAAGCAAGGGCGATCGAGAATCAGGCATATGTGATCGCTGTCAACCGGGTCGGAGATGGAGACGGGCTTCACTATATTCCGGGCTCTCATGTATATGACTGGCTTGGATGGGATATATCGGTTCGGGTTAGTGAGAAGCTGCGTGTTGCAGATATTGATTCCGGGGGAGTCAGACTGGCAAGAACAGAATTTCCACAGGCAAATGACAGAAAGAATACATTTTATAAGACGCTTTATTGATGAAATGTGCTTACAGTCAGTCGGATCGGCATGAAAAATACATGATATGCTTCATTTTTATTCGACAGGCTGTAAGCATATTTTATTTTTGAATAAATATAAATTAAAAATAATAAGATGATATCATATAATAAATATGGATAATATATTGTCTATTACAACAAAAATGTAGAATAAAAAGATAAAATATTATCTATATAAATAATTTACGGGGTAAAGAGACATGGAACCTTTTGTATGGGAGACACCGGATGAATTAGCAGAGGCGTGTCGCAGAACCATGAATACAGAATATTCGGATAAATTAGATGAATTATATGGGCTTGGTGGAACCCAAACCACATAAAGCTTGTAAAATCTCACATAATGGAGTAAAATGGAAAAAGCAATTAAGGAGGAAACTTTTATGGGTAAGGACGATTGCATTTTTTGCAAGATTGCAAATGGTGAGATACCATCAGCGACAGTTTATGAAGACAGCATATGTAGAGTAATACTTGATGTAAATCCTGCAAATAAAGGTCATGCTTTAATTATACCAAAAGAACATTATGATGATATATATAGCATGGACGCGGATACTGCTTCAAAGATCTTTACGATTGCAACAGAGGTTGCCAAGGCTCAGAAAGCGGAATTAAATCCTGACGGACTGAACATTATTCAGAACAATGGCGCTGCTGCAGGACAGACAGTATTCCATTTTCACATGCATCTTGTACCGCGATTCATTAAGGATACGGTTACAGTTACATGGGTTCCGGGTCAGTCAGACAATGAGGAACTGGATCAGTTGTCAAAGGCACTTCGTAAGAGAATTTAAGGAAAACATGGATAAAAGGGCAGAGACAGGGATAACTTCAAATCAGTTAAAGCTTCTGGCATGTATTTTTATGTTGTGCGATCATGTAGGATTTGTTCTAATGAATAATAACTGGATAATGCGGGCTGTAGGACGGCTCGCATTTCCTATATTTGCATTTCTGCTGGTAGAAGGATACAGACATACGTCGGATATCAGAAAATATTTTATCCGGCTTTTTTTGTTTGCCTTGATTTCGGAAGTCCCTTTTGATCTGGTAACAACCGGTCGTCTGTTTGATATGCAAAAGCAGAATATCTTCTTTACGCTTGCAGCAGGGCTGATCGTGCTTTATCTCGGAAAGGTAGCAAAATGGAATCAGATGGGAGCAGTCATCGGAATTGTTGTCATTATGGTAGTTGCAGAAGCGCTGCATTTTGATTATGGAATTGCCGGCATCCTTCTGATCGTATTAATGTATTATTCGACCCAAGATGGCACAGCGGAACATGCATTCAGAAATGCCGGCCTTGTGACGGGACATTATCCATTTAGCAGGAAACTGCGTCAGAATATGGGATTTGCGATCGTATCGGCGGTGTTGTATTTCCTGTTTTACGGAATAAGACAGCTCTATGCTGTTTTGGCGATCCTACCAATCAGTCTGTATAACGGAGAGTATGGTCGAAAGAATAAAGTTCTAAAATATGCATTCTATGTGTTCTATCCGGCACATTTGCTCATTTTATATCTGCTTGGCAGGGTGATTTTATAGTATAACCTTTTTAAGATGAAATATTATTTTATTCTGAAAATGCTAAAAATTAAAAAACAGTGCTGTGATCTATGTAAAATTATTGATTTTTTGTCGCAAAATATAAATTTCCTATTGACTTATGAAGATTTATCAGTTACAGTATAGCTGTTTCTGAACTGCATTGCAGTTCGAATACAAGTAAATATTTATAAATGCTCTTATTCAGAATGGTGGAGTCATAAGGGACTGTGAAGCCATGGCAACCCCGGAACAGGTGAAAGAAATACCTGTATGGAAGGTGCCTTCCTGAGCGAGTCTGTAATATGCAGACGTCGAACAATGAGAGGTTTGATTTTATCAATCCGCTCAGAGCGGATTTTTCTTTTGCCTAAAATCAGGTAGAGACGTCCTGTCTGAAAAAAAGAAAAATCAGAAAGCCATGTGAACGAATACGCATGGCTATAGCTATAGACAGTATTTATACAAGGAGGAAATGATGGAAAAATTATTATTCACATCAGAATCAGTAACAGAAGGTCATCCGGATAAAATCTGTGACCAGATTTCAGATGCGGTATTGGATGCGTTGATGGAACAGGATCCAATGAGCCGTGTGGCTTGCGAGACATCTATTACAACAGGTCTTGTACTTGTAATGGGTGAGATTACAACAAAAGCATATGTAGATATTCAGAAGATCGTTCGTGAGACGATCCGTGAGATTGGATACGACAGAGCAAAATATGGATTTGACTGCGATACCTGCGGTGTTATCACAGCAATTGACGAACAGTCAGCAGATATCGCAATGGGTGTTGATAAGGCGTTAGAAGCAAAAGAGCATCTGATGAGCGATGATGATATCGAAGCGATCGGTGCAGGAGATCAGGGTATGATGTTCGGATTTGCAACAAATGAGACTCCGGAATATATGCCATATCCGATTGCACTTGCACATAAGCTTGCAAGAAAGCTGACAGAAGTAAGAAAGAACGGAACACTTTCATATCTTAGACCGGATGGTAAGACTCAGGTAACAGTAGAGTACGATGAGAATGGAAAAGCAAAGAGGCTCGATGCAGTAGTTCTTTCAACTCAGCATGGCGAGGAAGTATCACAGGAACAGATTCACGAAGATATCAAGAAGTATGTATTTGATCCGGTTCTTCCTGCTGATATGGTAGATGAAGATACTAAGTTCTTTATTAATCCGACCGGAAGATTCGTTATCGGCGGACCGAATGGTGACAGTGGACTTACAGGACGTAAGATCATCGTAGATACTTATGGCGGATATGCCCGTCACGGCGGCGGTGCTTTCTCAGGAAAGGATTGCACAAAGGTTGACCGTTCAGCAGCATATGCAGCAAGATATGTAGCAAAGAACATTGTAGCAGCAGGACTTGCAGATAAATGTGAGATCCAGTTGTCTTATGCGATCGGTGTTGCCAGACCTACATCTATCATGGTAGATACATTTGGAACAGGAAAGGTATCCGATGAGAAGCTGGTTGAGATCATTCGTGAGCATTTCGATCTTCGCCCGGCCGGTATCATCAAGATGCTTGACCTCAGAAGACCAATCTACAAGCAGACAGCAGCATACGGACACTTTGGAAGAACTGACCTCGACCTTCCGTGGGAGAAGCTCGACAAGTTGATATGTTAAAGGCATATTTATAAAAGGTATAGATAAAAAGCCTGTCGGAAGTTTGCAGCTCTTGAATAAGGTTTATAATCACGTTTGCTTGTTTAATATTGGCGCTATTGTAAAAATAAAAATAAGACCTGACAGAGTTTGTTATTTCTGATTAAGGTTTCATAATCCATAGTGTAGCCGACTGAGTTTCATTCAATTTTGTGCCATGTCGTCGCCGCAAAAGTTTTTATCGCGGCAGAGACATGTGCATATAAAATTGAGTGAAACAAAGGTAGGCAAACGTGATTAGAAACCTTAATAAAGAATAACAAACAATTCTGGTCAGGTCTTATTTTGCTATTATTAAAATCTTATTTTTCCTTTTTATCCTCCGGTGCGTTCTGCTTGATCGGCTTGAACTGTAAGGAACCGGCATTCTTCTTAGGATCTTCATGGTTGATGATTGCTTCGGCCATGTTGAATACCTCTGACAGGTCTGCGGTATTCATAGATGAATACTGAGCAGCTTTCTTCACGATCTCTTCTGCCGGTGTTAATTCCTGTTCCTTCTTTGCATCAGCACTTAATCTGGTAGATGTAATGTTTTCTGCCTTGGCAGCAGGTTCTGCTTTTAATTCCGTCATTCCATCATGAGTAGCAGCGGCTGTTTCTTTTACAGAAGCATTTGCATCCGGTTCAGGCTGTTTTGCCTCAGTGGTATCTGTAGCAACCGCTTCCTCTGTTGTAGCATGTAAATCGGTCGTATCTGCTTCAGCAGGTTCTGTTTTGGTCTTAATCTCAGGGATCGAAGATGCCTCAATAGAATCCTTGTCAGAAGACTCGTTTAAGACAAGCTGTTCGGAATCTTCGGAGCTGTCTGAATCCGCAGTATCGTCTATAGTGTCTGCTTTAGCAGAGTCATCCATAATTTCTGAGTTGTCTGCAACGTCGGTAACACTACTGGTTTCTGATGTCTCAGAATCAACATTTGCATCATCGGCATCATCTGTGGTATCTGCCTCAATATTATCGTCGGTATCATCTGTGGCATCTGACTCAACACTATCGCCGGCATCATCTGTGGCATCTGACTCAACACTATCACCGGCGTTATCAATAGCATTTGCATGAATATCTTCGTTGGCATTAGATTCGACATTATCGCCGGCGTCGTCTATAGCGTCAGTATCAATATCTTCATCGGCCATTTTATCAGGATCGTTCGGATCATCCGGCTCATCGTCTTCAGGCAGACCCTTTCGGATCACACGTACAAGCATGCATGCAAGGATGATGATAAGGAAGAACATAACTACAACGACAATGATGCAGATTGTCAGAACCTTATCCTTATGCTGGTCGAAGAATGAACCGTTTGATGCAGCTTCTTCCTGCTTTTCCGTTACAGGATCTGCATTATATCGGACAAATGTTTTCTCAACTGTATCGTATCTGTACCAGCTTGGGTCAGAATCCGGACTCATAGCATATACCAAGATAACTTCATCATTTTCTGTTACATGGTAAGCAGTAACGGTGTTTCCACCAAAATCATAAGAGAATGAGCTGTAACCTTCCGGCTTGCTTACGTTGTCAGATGGTTCCAGAATAATAAAATTCTTATATGACGACTGCACATTGATCAACGGAACTGCTGTTTTTGCATTCAGATCAATGATGTACCATGCCCCGTTTTTTCCATCTTTATCCGTCAGATATGCACATTTGATCTGACCATTAGGAGAAGTATATAAGATTACATCGGCGCCATCAAATTTTTCTTTTGATTGGGCAAACCCTTCAGGGACACTGATCTTGCTATAATCCTGAGAGAAATAATAATCGGTTCCGTTTACATTGATAACAGCCCGTGTATCAACGATTTCCTCAACATTTACCGTAAGATCATAAATGTGGGTGTCGCCTGTCTCGGCGGTAACTTTTATCGTAACATGTGCCTGCTTGCCCGGTTCGAAGTTCTCGTTTCCGTCAATAGATACAGATGATTTGGAATCTTCCGGTAAAGCATTGATGGCGAGACTTGTTGTTTCACCCGGAACAGTTGTCTCATATGAATATACATCCTTTGAAAATTCCGGCTTTAATTCGCCCGGTGTGATTTGAAGGGATGAAAGGAAACAATTATCGGACATTTCTTCGGTTGTCTCCTCGGAAGTTTCTTCGGTGCTTTCTGTAGATTCTCCGCTTTCGGTACTTCCGGCTTCGGTGGAACCCTGTTCTTGTGTAGTTGCAGCCTGAGTGGTGGAATCTCCACCGTTGTTGCCGCTGCCTGCTGCTGTTACAGTGATCGTAGCACCGGCATTTGAGACAGAGCAGCTTTCCTCACCCCAAGTATATACGTCTGAGCTTCCTGTACCTACATAGGAAGAGCCGCTTGCGATAGCAGAAAATGTAAAGCTGTTAGAAGCAGATTTGATATTTCCGTCACCGTATCCGGCACAGGAAATTGTACCGCCTCCGCCATATCCGTCACCGGAAGTGTATTCCAGAACGGAAGAATCATAGGACAAGCAATAGCTGTATGCACCCAGTGCTTCGGAGCAGCTTACTGATACGGTTACTGTTACCGAACCTCCCTTTGATACACTTGAAGATGAAAGGGAAATGGAGAACTGGGTAGAAGCGGCCTGCGCTTTTATCGCGTTTCCATACACAAAACAGCTGAGAGCCATGATCAGAACCAGAATCATCGCTGTACATTTTTTTAGCTTATTCATAGTAATATCTCCTATCATAACCTTGTAAAAGGCTTATTTTTGTGAAATCTTGGCAGCACCCATCAGGAATTTCTGAACCTTTAACAGATCCAGTGCAGAGAGACCGCCGCTTCGTTTGATATTGGCTGCCTGCAGGAATGCACCCTTTAATGAGGAGGCGCCGATGATATGTTTCTGAATCTTTAACAGATCCAGTGCATTGATCACACCATCACCTGTTACATCACCAAAGATAATAACATTATAAGTGCTTGTATTACCGGATACTGTGATCTTTACAATGTCACCTGTTCCGATCTTACCGGATGTCTTTTTCTTACCGGAAGCATTTGTAATGCTTATCGTTCCGTTTGTGCATCCTAGAGTTGACAGGAAAGAGGAGACAGTAGTTGATGGAGCTACTCCGCTGATTGTTTCGTCGGAGATGATGTAGTCTCCGTCAAATTCAGGATCAGATCCTCCGTTTCCGGTTGACTTACCGCGGACTATAGTTATGGTATAAGTTCGTTTTGCACCACTTTGTGCTGTAACTGTAACTTTAGCTGTATTTGTTCCCTTTGACAGGGAGATCTTTCCGGTTCCGGATACAGAAGCATGGCTGTTTACCGGGGTGGCGGAGATCTTAACCGAGGTTGTGTTCTCAGATACGATCAGGGAATATTTCTTTGTTGAGTTGATGGCAAAAGTCGGTGTCAGTGAATAATTATCGATCGTAAGAGACTTCAGATAATTATTCGGATTGCCGCTGTCTGCCGGTTTCCCCGTGTTTGTGTCCGGCATATCGGTATAGACCGGAATGCTGAAAGTGATCGCATCATTTAAGGTACCGGAGCCTGCATAGGCATTAAATACTTTCGATGCTTCTGATGATACAGCCTGTACATTTGACATATATTGATGAGAGAACAGGTTGGATGTATTTGTAACGTTAAATTTTTGTGTATACAAAGTATTCTGTTTTTTCAAAATGTAGTTGTTGCCGATATACTGTGCGCCGCCATAAATGGACTTGTAGACATTGTTCCATGGTCTTCCGTAGGAACCGCTGGTCGCTGCCCGCGCAGAGCATTTGTTACAGCATTACCGCTGGCACTGTCATAGCCACCGATATTATAGAAGTTATAGATGCCCGGATATGTAGCGTGTTTTCCGTTAGTAACCGAGCTCAGGGATGAACCTACCTCTTGTTTGATACGGGACGCAATATGATATGGGCTGACACCGACTGCCTGCCCGGCTTTGATGATTAACTCGGAATATGTATAACTGTATCCGGATGGTTTGGACTTGTACATAAATGTACCGGAAAGAATCGATTCTACGCCGGATTTGGTCTGGGTATCTTCATATGAAAGATTTTCAAATGCAAATACAAAGCGCTCGTATAAGTAAGTTCGTGGATCCAGATAATAAGTGACAAAATCATTTGAAGCAGCAAACCAGTTCGAGCCATCGTAAGAGGACCATTTGTCCGTCTTGATGTTATATCCGACTGTGGTAGAACGCCAGTTATAATGAGGGGCTCCGCTGGTTCCCTGAACCAGATTTTTAATCTGGCCTGCTTTGTTGATCTCATTGTCGATAACCGTGTTCCAGTCTAATCCGGTCTGTATAGCTTTGAATGTCCAGTTTGGATGGAGGGCATGCAGATCACGAAGCTGTGGTTTATAGCTTTCCGGGAAGCCCTGTTTGGTCAGATATGCTTCAAAGTCGGAATCGGAACCGCCGGCACTTGCTGTTGTAGCTTCGGTATCCGATGAATCTTCTTTTTTCCCGAGGGTGATAAATGATGAAGATACATATCCGGTATAAGTTGTTCCGTTATATACCAGAGTAACCTTATACCAGGAACCGTTAGAGGTGTCAACGACGTTTAATGCCTGCCCCCCATTTAACATAATGTTACTTCCGTTTTCCTGAACAGGATTTCCGCCGGGGGATTCTCTGAAGTAGACATTTGTACGTCCCTCGGAGATATATCCTTCCTTTCCGGCAGCATCGGCCATGCCGTTGTTTATAAATAAGCAGATCAGGAGACTGAAAATAAGTGCTGTAAGCAGAAACATACAGGTGTATCCCGATCCGGTATAAGACTTTTTGTTTGTCATGTGTATTCTCCTTCAGGGTTCAAAACATAAAAAGAACGCGAAAACGCTCTTGAAAAACAGTTTACCATAATCTGAAAAAAACAAAACCCTTTTTTCTCAAAAAACTATGAAAAATCGTAAAAAAAAATGGATTCTGCATATAAGCAAAATCCATTTTTGGGTATATCAGTAATCGGATTATCCGATTTTTAACTTGAACTTTTGAATGTCCTTTTCGGTATCTACTTTTTCAATCTTTGCGCCAAGACACTGAAGTTTTTCGTCGAATTTCTCATATCCGCGCTGGATATACTTGATATCGGATACAACTGAAAAATCATCGGCTACCAATGCGGCAATCACAAGGGCAGCGCCGGCTCGGAGATCAGGAGCGGCAACATTCGCTCCGGTGAAGGATTCGACACCATCGATAATAGCGGTGTTGCCTTCCACACGGATATGAGCGCCCATTCTTGTAAGTTCCGCAACATATTTGAAACGATTTTCAAATATACTTTCGGTTACGATGCTTGTTCCGTTTGAAAGAGCCAGTGTAACAGCCATCTGTGGTTGCATATCAGTCGGAAATCCGGGATATGGAAGTGTCTTGATATTAGTAGACTTCAAACGTTTATCTGACATGACTCTTACAGAATCATCATATTCAATAACGTGAGCACCAATCTCGTTCAACTTGGAGGTGATAGCTTCTAGATGCTTTGGAATGACATTCTTGATCAGAACATTTCCTTTTGTTGCAGCAGCAGCTACCATAAATGTACCGGCTTCAATCTGATCCGGAATGATGGAATAAGTAGTACCATGAAGTTCTTTAACACCACGGATACGGATGACATCAGTTCCTGCACCTTTGATATTTGCGCCCATACTGTTTAAGAAGTTGGCAACATCGACAATATGTGGTTCTTTTGCTGCGTTTTCAATGGTGGTTTTACCTTCAGCGAGAACTGCAGCCATCATAATATTGATCGTTGCACCAACGGATGCAACATCCATATAAATATGGCTTCCAATCAGTTCTTCGGCATAAGTGGAGATAGTTCCATTTGTAATATCAACCTGTGCACCAAGTGCTTCAAATCCTTTTATATGAAGATTGATCGGTCTGGCTCCGATATCGCAGCCGCCGGGTAATGCTACCTGAGAGCGCTTATATTTTCCAAGCAGTGCTCCTAACAGATAATAAGAAGCACGGATCTTACGAATAAATTCGTCATCTACACATAGATCGCTGTTCGGATTAATGGAGGCTCCGCAGATAGAAACTGTGTGCTCATCTATGTAACGGACTTTTGCGCCGATACCTTCGATCGCCTGCAGGAGAACCCGTGTATCTCGGACATTTGGTACATTTTCTATTATAACTTCCTGGTCGGTCATAACAGCAGCAGCAAGAATACCGAGTGCCGCATTTTTTGCACCTGCAATTGTTACCTCTCCTTCAAGAGGCTGACCGCCTTTGATCACATATTGTTCCATACTAATTGCACCTCTAAATATTAATCAGCATATTTAAAAAGTCTGGTTATCGTGCCGGTGAGTTTTTTCGATGCTTTACCGCACAGATAACTTCTAGATTATAGCATATTTTTGCAAAAAGTAAATAGTAAGTAAAATTATTTATCTGCTTCGCAGTAAATACAACGATAAATCCTGTGTGCTCTGTCGGTAAGCTTGAATATGTGCTGGATACCCTGTTCCGTTGAGGTAATACAACGTGGATTGGTACATTTCTTGATGCCTACCAGACGTTCCGGAAGTTCGATATTTTTCTTTTCTACCAGTTTTCCGTCGCGGATAATATTAACCGAGATATCCGGATCGATATAACCAAGGACATCAAGGTTGATGTCGATATCCTGATCTATTTTTAAGATATCCTTTTTACCCATTTTCTGGCTTTTGACATTTTTGATAATGGCTACGGAGCAGTCCAGCTTGTCGAGATGCAGGTCATTATAGATCTGGAGTGCCTTGCCTGCGGCAATGTGATCAAGTACGATACCGTTTTGAATACTGTCTATGTTCATCTGTTTGTACCTCCTATGCTAAACCAAGCAGTGTGGCAATTAATGCCATACGGACATATTTACCATTTAATACCTGACGAAAATAACATGCTCTTGGATCGTCATCTACTTCAACAGCAATCTCATTTACTCGTGGCAGCGGATGGAGGACACACATATCCGGACGGGCAAGTGCCATCTTGCTGTTATCCAGTATGTAAGTATCCTTTAATCGGATGTAATCTGCTTCGTTGAAGAAACGTTCTTTCTGTACTCTTGTCATATAGAGGATATCCAGTTCTCCGATCACATCCTCCATAGAAGAAACTTCCTTATAAGGTATATTATTCTTCTCGATCACTTCTGTGCGGATATAATCAGGAATTTTTAATTCATCCGGTGAAATAAGCACAAAACTGATATTTTCATAACGGGACATTGCTTTGATCAGAGAATGAACGGTACGTCCAAACATCAGATCTCCGCAGAAGCCGATCACAAGGTTGTCCAGTCTTCCTTTTTCACGTTTGATCGTTAAAAGATCAGCCAGTGTCTGTGTTGGGTGGTTATGTCCACCGTCACCTGCATTAATGATCGGTACATCGGATTTCATGGATGCAAGCATCGGAGCACCTTCCTTGAAATGGCGCATAGCTATGATATCTGCATAACAGCTTACAACCTTTACCGTATCACCAACGCTTTCACCCTTAGATGAGGATGATGAACTGGCAGAAGAAAAACCAAGTACATTACCGCCTAATTCCATCATGGCAGCTTCAAAACTTAAACGAGTTCTTGTACTTGGTTCAAAAAATAAAGTAGCGAGCTTTTTTCCTTTGCATAACTCACTGTATTTTTCTTTATGATCAATAATATCCTGAGCAAGATTCAAAATGTGATCAAGCTCTTCCATACTTAAATCCATTGGATCTATAAGATGCTTCATGGCAGCCTCCTTACAAATTTGCTATCCACGATTATAGCACCTGCCTGAATGGCATGCAACCGGTTTTATGAATTTAAGAGTGTGTACATTACGGCCTTTTCGGCATGACGGCGGTTTTCTGCCTCGTCTAGGATATGGTCGAGGTTCTTATCTACGACATCCTGAGAGATCTCGAAGCCGACATGCATTGGCATATCGTGGAATACGATCGCTTTGCTGTCTTTTGTGAAGTCGCCGTTTAACTGGTAAGGCATCATCTTTGCAAGGGTTTCTTCCTTCTGCTTCTGGTAAGCAGGATTGTTGAAGAATTCCATATCTACCCATGTATCCGTGTAGAGGACATCCATCTTATTAGCATATTCTTTTGCTTCTTCCATGGACATGGCAGGATCAAGCTCGATATAATGACCGCTTTTCTTTGCTTCTTCATAGAAATCAGGACCACAGGCTGTCTCATTTACAAGTGGAGTCAGTCCGTATAACGTACCCTTCTTCATCTTGGAGAAGAATTCAACATGGGAGTTAAATACATTGTTCTTTGCACCGATGTACATCAGATTGACATCCAGAGTTCCAAACTTCTCAAGGATCGTGAGGGCATCTGCAAGGATCTGGCATGGATGGTAGGAATTATCACAGCCGTTGATAAATGGAACCGTAGCATTCTTGCCAAATAATTCAACAGTTTCATTTTTGATCAGACGTGCCATGATGATATCAACATTACGGCAGACATATTTGATCTCGGAAACAGGCTCGCCGAGTACAAAGTTGGAGTCCTTCCATAACTGGTTGTAGTAGGTACCACCTAACTCGGTAATGCCGGTTGCAAATGAAAGAAAGGTTCTGGTTGATGTCTTTTCAAATAAAGTATAAAGTTTCTTTCCTTTTAAGGATTCGCTGTACTTCTCCGGATTCTTCTTCATATCCAGAGCAAGGTTCAGGATATCCATCAGCTCATCTGCTGTGAATTCCTTGAAGTTTAACATGTTTTTCATATCTGACACCTCTTTAAAATAAATAGTATGTATCCGTCACTGCTTCGCATATATGCATAAATTATACAGAAAAAATGATATAAATCTGTATATCATAAAATGAAAAAGCAGGGCATATTTATAATATTATTAATGAAATAATAACAGAAAAACAAATTGTACCACGATATGTATTTTTTTTCAATTTTTTTGTATGCAATTGTTGGAATTTATTGGAATTTTGTCGGGATGAAGCAGAATAAGATACAAACTACGGAAGATTACGCAATAACATTGCCGAATGTGCAATATTTTTGTATAACTTCGTTGACAGTTGTTTATAAATATTTTATACTTTTTTTATTATGAAAGAGATGCGAAAGGCGCGTCGGCAAGGAGGAAAGTATGAAACAAAGAAGTATTGGCATGTGTATCTTATTGTCAATTGTCACCTGTGGTATCTATGGGCTTTATTGGTTTGTATGTATTACAGATGATACAAATGAGATGTCAGGCGAGAATGACTTGGCGGGGGGGGGAATGGCATGGCTTTTTTGCTTGGTTCCTCTCGCAGGTGGTGGAATGGCACTGCTGCTTACGATTGTTACCTGTAATATCTACGGATGGTACTGGGCGTATAAGATGGGTGAAAAGGTCGATATCATCAAGAACAGAAACGGCATGCCATCAAGCAACAGCGGTATCCTGTTTGTAGTTCTTCAGTTCCTTGGACTTGGAATCATCAACTATGCATTAGCGCAGGATGCGGTTAACAAGTACAGCGGAACAACAGGATATAATCAGCCGTATAATGGTGGATATCAGAACCAGCAGTATGGAGCTTATAACCAGAATCAGCAGCCATATAACGGCGGTTACAACCAGAATCAGCAGTATGGTGGTTACAATCAGGGCGGCAATAATCCATACAGCAATGGAAATGATAATAACAACCCATATAACGGACAGTAAGAAACATATATGAAAGAAAAGAAAAATCGTGTCCGAAAGATTATATATCGGGATGTCATTATCCTTTTAGCAGGAATCCTGTATGCGGCATTTGTCAGACTGACCGGTTTGGCGGTTCCCTGCATATTTCGAGTTCTGACCGGTTGGCAGTGCCCCGGTTGTGGGATAACCAGAGCGTGCCTGTCTTTATTAAAAGGAGAGATACGGACATCCTTTTCCTATAATCCGTTTTTGTACATTGCAGGACCATGTATCATATATCTGATAGTCAGGGGAGATTTGAACTATATAAAAAGAGATACATATCGGCTTGGTACAGTGGATACGGTTCTGATCTATATACTGATCGTAGCAGCGCTGATATTCGGCGTTGTGAGAAATCTATAAAAATAAAATGCCATATATCATCAGGCGAATTTGATGATATATGGCATTTTTTACTTGGCTTTTTCTTTATTTGCAAGGATAATGCCTACGCAGACAAGAACAAGTGCGACCAGACAGCGGATATTTAAGGCAGATGTTTCATGCAGAAGCAGAGCTGATAACAGTACGCCAAAGACCGGATTCGAGAAACCAAAGACGGCAATTCTTGATACCGGATTGTGCGCTAACAGCAGACTCCATAATGTATAGGCGCAGGCCGAGATGAACGCCATATAGAGCAGAAGTAGGACAGCAGGAGCAGAGCTTCCCGCGATATGTCCGCCTCCGGCCAGACCGCAGAGGATCATCACGAAGCCGCCGACAAAGAATTGCCAGCCACTGAGCAGAACAGGATTCTCCTTATCGGAAAAATATTTGATGATAACTGAAGAGAAAGCATAAGCCACTGTTGATAACAAGATGAAGCCTTCTCCGGTGAGAGAGAAATGCGCGTCTACACCATTTCCCAGATTGATGATAACAACTCCGATAAATCCGATCAGACATCCAAGCATCTTTTTGGATGTAACCTTTTCCATTTTAAATAACAGACCCGATACAAGGATCGCCAGAAAGACGTTTGCCGCTTCAATGATCGCTGCCTTGCTTCCGGTCGTATTTGCCAGACCGACGTAAAAGAAGACATATTGCAGGATAGTCTGGAACAATGACAGGATAAAGATACGTTTGATCGTTGCCCCGCTATGTGGGATCAAAGGCTTTTTATATATGAAGCTGCAGATAAGGATAACCATAAGTCCGGCGAGCAGAAAACGGATGCCGGCGAACAGGATCTGGGATGCGGTATCATTTCCGCCGATCGCAAACATACGGTAGCCTATCTTGATGCAGGGAAATGCACTTCCCCATAAGGCACAGCAGATGAGCGCAAATGTGATAACAACAGGTGTTTTCGTTAAAAAAATTTTCATGACAGAATGACCTCAATAATAAAAGTATAATTTTAAACAGTAACAGATGACGGAAGATCCGCAGATGTGTCGTGCGGTATTACATGATCGCACTGTTCGGACATACTATAGCACAAAAGAAATCCGAAAAAAAAGACATAATTTTATTTAGAGATGAAGGTTGCAAAAACTGTATAAAAACAAATGGAATCTGTTGACAATTTGCACAAAAAAGGCATATAATTTTTGTTATCTGGCCACATAAGATTGCCAGAAAAAATAGCGCAGACATTTCATTCGTGTTTGTAGTTTTATCAAGGAGGGTTTTTGAAATGGCAAAAAACCCGTATTATATTACAACCGCCATTGCATATGCATCAGGTAAACCTCATATAGGCAACACCTACGAGATCGTGTTGGCTGACAGCATTGCAAGGTACAAGAGATTCGCAGGATATGATGTAAGATTCCAGACCGGAACCGATGAGCATGGTCAGAAGATCGAGAACAAGGCTTTTGAGAACATGCAGACTCCAAAGGAATTCGTTGACGAGATTTCAGGCGAGATTAAGGATATCTGGGATCTGATGAACACATCTTACGACAAATTTATCAGAACAACAGATGCAGATCATGAGAGACAGGTTCAGAAGATTTTTAGGAAGCTGTACGATCAGGGTGACATATATAAGGGAGAATATGTAGGAAAATACTGTACTCCATGTGAATCCTTCTTTACAGATTCACAGCTTGTAGACGGCAAATGTCCGGACTGCGGAAGACCGGTACAGGAAGCAAAAGAGGAAGCATATTTCTTCAAACTCAGCAAATATCAGGACAGACTGATGAAGCACATTGAGCAGAATCCTGATTTTATTCAGCGGAGTCCAGAAAGAACGAGATGATCAACAACTTCATCAAGCCGGGACTTCAGGATCTGTGTGTATCCAGAACATCCTTCAAGTGGGGCATCCCGGTTGATTTCGATGACAAGCATGTAATCTATGTATGGATCGATGCATTATCAAACTACATCACAGGTCTTGGATATGATGTAGACGGTAATAATGATGAATTATATAAGAAATACTGGCCGGCGGACTTACACCTGATCGGAAAGGATATCTTAAGATTCCATACGATCTACTGGCCAATCATGCTGATGGCACTTGGAGTACCGCTTCCAAAGCAGATCTTCGGACATCCATGGCTGATCCAGAATGACGGTAAGATGAGTAAGTCCAAGGGAAATGTAATGTATGCGGATGATATGGTTCGTCTGTTTGGTGTGGATGCAGTCCGTTTCTTCGTTCTGCATGAGATGCCATTTGAGAATGACGGAATCATTTCATGGGAGTTGGTTGTAGAAAGAATTAATTCCGAGCTTGCAAATACACTCGGAAATCTGGTAAATCGTACGATCTCCATGTCAAATAAATATTTTGGCGGCGTAGTTACGAATACCGGAGTAACAGAAGAAGTAGATGAAGACCTGAAGAACGTCGTATTAAACTGCCGTATTAAGGTCGCAGAATGTATGGATAAGTTAAAGGTTGCAGATGCGATCTCAGAGATTTTCACCTTATTCAAGAGATGCAACAAATATATCGACGAGACATGCCTTGGGCACTTGCAAAAGATGAAACAAAGCAGGATCGTCTGAATACCGTATTATATAATCTGGTTGAGAGCATCGTGATCGGTGCGTCCCTTCTGGAGCCATATATGCCGGATACCTCTGTTAAGATCCTGAACCAGTTAAATGCTGCAAAGAGAAAGGTAACAGAGCTTGGAAGATTCGGACTTTACCCATCCGGAAACAAGGTAACAGAAACTCCTGAGATCCTGTTCGCAAGACTGGACGTAAAGGAAGTTATGGCAGAAGTTGCCAAGTTTGCACCTCCGGTAGAAGAAACTATCTACGAGAAAGCAAAGAAGCAGAAGGAAGAAAAAGAGAATTCCGAAGAAAAGAAGAAAATGAAACAGGCAGAAGCTAAGGTCGCTGCTTTGAATGCAGATCCTTCTGTATTAAATAAACAGCAGATCACCATTGAAGAATTCGAGAAAATGCAGCTGATGATCGGAGAGATCATTGCCTGCGAAGAAGTTCAGAATTCCAGAAAACTGTTATGCTCACAGGTAAAATTCGGTGAGAACAATGTAAAACAGATCGTTTCGGGAATCAAAGGCTTCTATACACCGGAGGAAATGGTTGGAAAGCGTGTTGTTGCGATCGTGAATCTGAAGCCATGTAAGCTTGCCGGAGTTGTATCGGAAGGTATGCTTTTATGCGCGGAAGATGCAGAAGGTAACCTGTCTCTGCTTACAACTGAGAAGGGCTTGCCGGGTGGTTCATTTATCAGCTAGTTTATAAAAGAAAGTCATAACGGATCACAGATGATATAGCAGAAGGTCAGCAGAATTTCCTGTTCCGCTTAGAGTAAAGCGTATGGAGCAAAAAAACGCTGTTCTGTGGGATATCGGCTGTGATCCGGTATGTGTTGCATAAAAAAATAAATCATAGGCTTACAGGTATGAAGTCGTTGATTTATTGGTAGGTCTATGATAGAATTTTAATGTCTGCTTATACAAGGAGACAGCAGATTTGGAAAGATTTAGAAATCTTAGCGCCATGTCCCTTTTATCCTGGCATTGAAGGACTGACAGATGCGGTGTAAACGTGGTTGGTCGGTACAGCCTGTTGAGAAGGGTAACGAGGATGGAGGTTATCGAAAATTCGGCGGATGCCTCTACGTAGAGTCCGGATGCGCACATGTATGTCAAATATGGGAGAAATCTCAAAACAAAACAGCATGACCGGATAATTGAATGATGCATTATAAGATAAGACTGTCGCGTTAAGAACGTGATACAGTTACTTAAAGAACAAACTGCATCATATGCCGAAAGGAGTTAATTGAATATATGTGTGGAATCATAGGTTTTACAGGAAGAAAGCCGGCGAAGGACATCCTGATCGATGGACTGGAACGGCTGGAGTACCGAGGCTATGATAGTGCGGGTATTGCACTTTTGAATGATGATGACACTTTGACGATCAGAAAAAAGGCAGGAAGGGTAAGCGAACTCAGAGAGTTATGCAAAGACGGAGAATATTCTTCAACCTGCGGTATCGGACACACGAGATGGGCAACACATGGTGGTGTTACAGATGCAAATGCGCATCCACATAGATGTGGAAATGTTGCATTGATCCATAATGGTATCATTGAGAATTACAGTGATATTATAAGAGAGTATGGTTTAGCAGATAAGCTTGTATCAGAGACCGACTCAGAAGTTGTGGCAGCCTTACTTGATACGTTGTATGAGGGTGATCCGATTACGGCGATTCGGAAAGTTGTAAAGATAATTGCAGGATCGTTTGCATTATGTATCATGTTTGCAGACAGACCCGGAATTATATACGCGGTGAGAAATGTCAGCCCGATGGTTGCGGCTCACAGTGAAGAAGGATCTATCATTGCATCCGATCTGACAGCCATTATTTCATTCTCAAAGGATTATTTTGTTGTGCCGGAATATCATATTCTGACAATGACAGAGGGTGGAATCAAGGTTGAGGACTTAAAGGGCAATGAAGTAAGACCACAGATGCTTGAGATTACATGGGATATCACAGCGGCTCAGAAAGGCGGATTTCCGCATTTCATGTTAAAGGAGATCTATGAGCAGCCGGAATCTCTGAGAAATACGATCACACCAAGAATTGTAAATTCACTTCCTGATTTTACAGAGGACGGAATTGATGATGAGGTGTTCAAAAATTGCGAAAACATTACAGTGATCGCATGCGGAACAGCGATGCATGCAGGAATTGTTGGCAAGGCAATGATCGAATCGGAGCTTCGTATACCGGTAAATGTTGAGATCGCATCGGAATTTCGATATAAAGAACCACTGATCAATGAGAAGACACTGGTTATCGTTACTTCCCAGTCTGGCGAGACGATCGACACTCTGGAGGCGATGCGGTTGGCAAAACGATGTGGTTCAAAGGTTATTTCGATTGTAAATGTAAAGGGTTCTACAATTGCAAGAGAAAGTGATTATGTGTTATACACACATGCCGGACCGGAGATTGCGGTAGCAAGCACAAAGGCATATTCGGTTCAGATGGCAGCAATGTATTTAATCGGTTGCAGACTTGGACTTGTAAAAGGTATTTATTCAGAAGATCGGGCAAAGGAATTTATCGGTAAATTACTTGGAACAATTCCGGTGATCGAAGAAACCCTGCTTCAGGCAGATGAGGTCAAGGCTGTCGCTAATTATATAAAAATGGCTCCGGATGCATTTTTTATCGGAAGGGGCATGGATTATACTCTTTCACTGGAGGGGGCTCTGAAGTTGAAGGAGATATCCTATGTTCATGCGGAGGCTTATGCGGCGGGTGAGTTAAAACATGGTACGATTGCTCTGATCACAGAGAATGTACCGGTTATCGCATTAGCGACTCAGCCGGCTGTTTACGAGAAGATGGTTTCAAATATAAGGGAAGTAAAAGCCAGGGGAGCATATGTTATTCTAATTAGTATGGGTGATGAAGTTACTGATACCCAGATATGTGATAAGCATATAAGAATACCTAAGCAGGATAGTTTGTTTACAGTATTTGCAGCGGCTGTTATTTTGCAGTTGATCGCATATTACACATCGGATGCGAAAGGGCTGGATGTAGATAAACCACGTAATCTTGCCAAGTCTGTTACGGTAGAGTAAAAGGGACTTGAGTGGCTGGAGAATAATTGCGGAGGGTGTTATTATGAGCACAGAGAAGACCTATTTGTGCGACGAGTACAAATTATATTTTAAAATTGAAGATGATGTCCAGATCCTTCATAATGAAGTCGAGCTGTACAATACATCATTTGTAGGAAACAACAGCTTTTGTCATGAAGAGTATATTGATGGACAGAGAGCACTTACATATTCGATTCCGGCCATGATTACGATGAATCAGTTTATCACCAAGAAGATTCACAGAGATGAATTGGTAGATATCATGTTCAGTATAACAGACCAGCTGATGTATCTGAAGGCGAATGATATGCCACTGGGAAAGGTTATCCTGAATATTGGATATATGTATTTGAATCTGGAGGATATGAGTGTACAGCTTGTATTCCTTCCGATTGATAAACCGATGGAAAAATGCAATATGGAGAAGTTCGTCAGAGATCTGATCAACAAACTTGATTTTGCAAATAAAAAAGCATCAGATTGTGGATATGAACTGATCAAGTTTTTTGATCACAATCCATCATTTTATCTGTCAGAGTTCTATAAGTTTATCACAGATATGAAGAATGATAATAATGTTCATCCGGAAGATGAACAGCATTTTATTGTAAGACCGCAGATGGCAGAAGCTGTAGAAGAAAATACAGAAGCTCCGTTGCAGACAACTGTTGTATCAACTCCAAGCTTTAAGCTGGCGAAGGAAGTAAAAGATTATTCCGGCAGTGATATCGGATTCGATGATGACGAATCTGATGCAACATCAACGACAGTTCTTACAAATGCAACAAAAGGCAAACCGGGACCTGTGATCGTTAGAACCAGAACCGGTGAGCGTATCAAGATAGACAAGCCGATCTTCTGTATCGGTAAGTCGGCACAGGGTGTTGATTATCAGGTAACAGACAACAATTCCGTCAGCCGTCGTCATGCATATATCATCAACGTCAATGGCGTTTATTATCTGCGTGATAACAAATCAACCAACCACACCTACCTTGGCGGAAAGATCATCAACAGCGGCACAGACATGATGCTGATCGATGGCAGTAAATTCAAACTTGCAAACGAGGAATTCACATTCCGCGAGAAATAAACAAAATAAAAGTATCGCTTTATGATATCGAACAAATAAATGCTGGATATGATCATTTAAACAAAAGGGGCTTCGTCTTGTTTCTGACAGACGAAGCCTTTTCATATAACTATTCTGTAAGTATTATATCAGTAGGCAGAAAGACAACAGTGTGTAGTATGTATAGATAGAAAAAAGAACAATATCTTTCATGTAGCAGACTTTTTTACTCTGTATAACTTCGAACTAACCTCGGTGAGCCTCGCTAAGGTCTCAGTTACGAACGTCGGTCCTTAACAAACCACCATTAGGTGGGAGTTTAGTACCGCTACGTGAGAAATAGAACGAGAGTGTTCTGCGTAGTGAAAGGGTATTGTTCTTTTTTTTAGATAAAAATTGGTGCTGTTGTCGTTCACTCGTTTATTCTTCGGAAGTGTCGGTTTCCGTAGCGTCGGCGGTTTCGGTGGCGACCATCGCCTGATCGATCTCCGTGAGGCTGTCGGATGCGATACTGTAGTATTCGCCATCATCGTTGATAAGTGCTTTTACGACAACGGCATCTTTATATTCAGGATTCTCTGCATGAGAAGTGAGGATGGAGGCAATTCCGTTTGCAAACTTCTTATCGTATTCCTCTTTTTTAACATCGTTATATACGCCATTATTGACATCCTTGTTGAAATCCTCTATATATGACATGATCTCGTCGTAGGATTGGTCTAAGACTGCGATCGGATAAATAGTTACATCCACATAATAATCGCCATTTTCTTTATAACTTTCAGAGACTTCATATTTTGCATTACTATAGATCGTAGTTGCAAGAGTCGTGAAAGTCTGGGTAACCTCGACAGACTTATTTGTATTCAGGTTGTAGTGCGAGATCAGCTGATTTGCCAGATTTGACAGACATTCCTGATACATAGCGAGTGCGTCGGTTTCATTTCCTTTGTTTTCTTTTATATAGTTGGTGTAATCACCTTTGTAATTGACATCGAGAAGATTTTTCACATACGACTGGTATGCAGTAGCTTTCTTCTGACCACAGCCGGTAAGTGAGATAAGACCGATCACGATCATAAGAATGGCTGTCAGATAGTTTCTTGTACGTTTCATGTTGATAAAAATTCCTCCTAACAGTTCGATTTGTATTTTCTTCGTTCAATATAGCACAAAATATGTGCTTTGTAACTAAATTAAGAAAAAATAATTGTGCAAAACAATAAGGGTGTGTTATAATCATTTCAATTGGTGTTTACAGAAAATGAGCATTTGCGCCGGAAAGCATGAGTATCACACACACAATAGAAAGGGATGCCGGTAACAGATCCTGTTAAGACATCGGGCGCAGCTTAAATAATAGATTATTTTGGAGGGATTATCGTGGCAAAAGAGAACAAAGATAATTTTGATGAAACAGAAGTAAAGGCAGAGTCTACATTTAAGACTGTAACATTTGGTGGATATGATAAGAATTCGGTTGATTATTATATTGAGGAGTTAAAGGCTGACCATGAGAAGGAAGTTAATGAGTTAAAAGCAAATGTAAATAAGCTCAGCGAAGCTGTATTAAGCCTTAAGACTATGAGAGAAGTAAACCTGACAGAGTCGAATAAGACGATCGAAGGACTTAAGACTAAGAATTCCGAATATGAAAGCGAGATCGAATCCCTGAAAGAGCAGGTAAATGCTTATAAGCAGAAAGAATTCGAATCAGCAGGAAGATATGAGTCTATTTCAAGAACACTTTTAGAGGCAAGAGAGAGTGCGGATGCATTGATCGCCCAGACAAATAAAGAGTGTGAAGCTCAGCATGCAGAGATGACTGCAAAATGCGAAGCAATGGAGAAAGAGACAACAGATCGTTGCAATGCACTTGAAACAGAGACAAATGAAAAGTGCAAGCAGATGTATGATGAGACAGAAGCAACCTGTGCAAGTCTGAAGGAACAGGCTTACAGCGACAGTGAACGTACAAGAAATAAAGCACATGAAGCTGCCGAAGCATTAAGTGCAAAGACAGATTATGAGTGCAGAACTCAGAAAGAAAATGCACAGAAGGAAGCTGAAGCTATCACGAATAAAGCAACCGGCGAAGCATATGTACTCAGAAAGAATGTAAAGAAAGAGTGCGATGCAGTCAGCAAGTATATGGGTGAGTTGCTTGCAGCCTTAGATGGTGTCGTAGACGCATGCTGTGTAACAAAGGATATTGCGGATAAGGCGTTTACAGGTCTAAAGAGTGAAGCAACATCGATGGTATCATCAGACGATGAGAAAGAAGAAACAGCTGCCGGCAGTGAAGACAGCAAGACAGAGGAATAATTTTAACAGCGATATTTAAAATACATGAAACTTTTCTATGGCTGACATGGAAAAGTTTTATGTGTCTATGGGGTTGCATAAGAGAAAAGAGGGATACATTTGGAGATAGGCAAAATCAGTAATTATTCAGATTTTCTGAGCCATATTGAATATCCCGCAGTTGTATTCTGCGAGGATGGAGAAGTTTTAAGTATCAACAATGCAGCGGTAAAACTGGTCGGTAATCAGATCGATTCGATTACGATGGCACCGGATAAGTTTATGTCCAGTGATGAGTTTTGGCCGATTTTAAATGAGAAAAAAACGATCATCTGGCATCGACTTCTGCTGAATATAAATAAGAAAAAAAGACTGGTTGTAAGCGGATTTGTCAATCAGTTTGAATATAACGGAAAAAAAGCATATATGGTGCTGTTTGAACTGCGTTCCGATGTAGCAATCGGAAGTATGAGTCTGGAACGTATTATTAACCATGCAGGCATTCTGGCACTGTATCTCTACAAGCCGGACAGCAGATGGCAGACTCGTTATGTAACAAAGAATATAACGGAATTCGGATATAAAGAAGGTGACTTTTACAGTGGAGCTGTAGGCATTCGCGATATTATAGTTAAGAATGACTATGATATCCTGATCGGGAATCTCTATAAGGCGGAGAATACCGGGCATACGGATTTTGAGATGAAGGTACGTTTTGTATCGGCAGAAAGTGCGATCACTACTATGATGCTGAACTGTCATATCGTAAAGTCGCCGGACGGAGGTGCCGATGGCATTGAACTACTATTTGTAAAAGAAAAAAAGCATTCCTATGATGGGGAAAAAGGTGAATATATATTATCTGTTATGAACAAGATCAAGAGTCTTGTGATGGTAAAATCCATTAGCAGAGGACACAGCACATTGAAATACATTACACCGAATGCCAGATTGCTTGGAATGAATGTAGATGCACTTATGGCTGGAAATAAATTGACAGAAGACTATGTTCATCCGCAGGATCGCGCAAGAGTTATTCAGAATGCGAAGAATGTGTTAAAGAGTGGTGGATCTGATTATGAGGACGAGTATCGTATCGTAGATGATTATGGAAATGTCAGATGGGTTCGTTCCCAGAACAGTATCACACAGGCAGAGGATTCTTCTTATACGATCGAGTTCTTTATAACAGATATTACAGAGAACAAGAAGTTGCAGAACAGTGTAGAGGAAGCTAAGAAAGAGTATGAAGACAAGCTTTCTTACATTATGAACACGACTGTAGATGAGAATGAATATACGAGCGAGAGTATCGATAAAGACAAATGGAACAGTATTGTAAAAGCATTTGCAAGCTTAAGCGGACTGTATTCAACGGTTGTATCTCCGGCGGGTGATCAGCTTGTAGAACCGGCAGGACCGTCTCTGCATATGGGAAGCTTTTATGATCTTTTTGAGAAACCTCAGTATAAGAGCATCATTGTGAAGTTAAATGAGGTGATTCTCCAGAACAATGTTCCGGTCATTATGGAGATGGATGATGGTATAGATGGAAGTATTATCTGCGGTGCACCGGTTAAGATCGGAGAGAAACATATCGCAACCTGGATTCTGTGCGGATATGATACAGCAGATGTTGCAAAGATGAAGAGGGTATATAAGATCCAGTGGAATATGTGCAATATCTTCTCAGAATATGCATATAATGACAAGGTCCTGTCTAAAGAAGCAGAACGGAGCAAATCTGTTGAAATGTTGTTAGAGGAAAAGATCCGGAGACAGAAGATCCTGACAGAAGCACTCAGTTCCATGGACAGCGATGATAATAAGACAATCAGCAATATTTTGGAAAGAACCGGTGATTATCTGGGCATCGATGTTATGGCGATATACTCACTGAACGAAGATCAGGAGTATATGTGCAGCCATATCTGGTCAAGGGAAAAAAGCATGTCTGCGGAAGAATATGTGGAAGAATGGCAGAAGGGTAAGAAATTCTTTGCGCACAGTAAGGAAAGAACATATGACTGCATTGTAGCGGATAAGAACCATGACTTTAAGAATTTTCAGAGTAATATGGAACAGATCGGTGTAACAAGCTTTGTTGCACTCAGTATAGAGATCAATAATATTATCAGCGGATGTATCGTTATGGCGAATAACCATACGGATAAGATATGGTCAGAGGATGATATTGAATTCTCGAAGGACATTCGGAATGTCATTCAGGGTATCCTTGCCAGAATAGAAGGTGATGGTAATATCCGAATGGTAAATAAGCTTCTGGTAGATACTTATAATCATATCAAGATCGGCATCTTTATCCGTGATGAAGAGACGGGGGAGGTATTGTTCTCCAATCAGCCGTTAAATGATATGCTTGGATATGATTTTACAGGAAAAGACAGTAAGACGTTGATCCGTGATCTGAATGATACATTTAAGGGTGTGGCGACCGTACAGAAGCCGTTCCTTACTGAACGGAAAGAGGTAAGCTGGAGAAGCTATATAAGACAGTTCGACAAGATCATGGATTTATCCGAAGTCAGCATGAAATGGCTTGACGGAAGAAAGGCATCTCTTGTAATATTAAGGGATGTACAGGATTAACAGTAACCAGAAAGGGGACCAATCATGGCAAGTTCAGATATCGGTATAGATTTAGGTACCGCCAGTATATTGGTATATGTAAAAGGCAAGGGCGTTGTATTAAAAGAGCCGTCCGTAGTTGCCTATGACAGAGATACAAATAAAATAGTAGCGATCGGTGAAGAAGCCAGACTTATGCTTGGAAGAACACCGGGAAATATCGTAGCAATCCGCCCGCTTCGTCAGGGCGTTATATCGGACTACACAATAACAGAAAAGATGTTAAAGTATTTTGTTCAGAAAGCAGTAGGCAGAAGTTACTTTGGAAGACGACCTCGTATCAGTGTATGTGTGCCTTCACAGGTAACAGAGGTTGAGAAGAAAGCAGTAGAGGACGCAACTTACGCAGCAGGCGCAAGAGACGTGTCTATCATAGAAGAACCGGTGGCAGCAGCAATCGGAGCAGGAATTGATATCTACAGACCATGTGGCAACATGATCGTTGATATCGGTGGCGGAACTTCGGATATCGCGGTTATATCTCTGGGCGGTCCGGTTGTAAGTGCATCCATTAAGGTTGCCGGAGATGATTTTGATGAAGCAATCGTACGTTTTATGAGGAAAAAACACAATCTTCTGATCGGTGAGAGAACCGCAGAGGAGATCAAGATCAAGATTGGTACATGTTTTAGAAGACCTGAGAATATCACACTGGATATCCGCGGAAGAAATCTTGTAACCGGACTTCCGAAGACAGTTACCGTAACCTCAGATGAGACAGAAGAAGCACTCCGAGAACCTGCATCACAGGTATGTGAGGCTGTTCACTCCGTTCTGGAACGTACTCCGCCTGAACTGGCAGCAGATATTGCTGACAGAGGTATCGTACTGACCGGTGGTGGAGCTTTGCTTCACGGACTGGAAGAGCTTCTGGAAGAAAAGACAGGAATTACAACCATGACTGCGGAAGATCCACTTCGTGCAGTTGCTATCGGAACAGGAAAATATATCGAATTACTCAACAGTAAGAAAGAGTAACGCAGGAGACTTGTTGTGATAAAAGAAGGTTATGTTGAAAAAGTTATCTATAAAAATGACGACAATGGCTACGCCGTTTTCACTGTAGAGGGTGAAGACGGCGAAGACATTTTTGTCGGAACCCTTCACGGCGTCAGTGAGGGAATCTATATATCTGCGGAAGGGGAATATGTCAATCATCCCCAGTATGATCTCCAATTCAAATTTACATCTTATGAAATAAAAATGCCGGATGATATGATAAGTGTAGAACGATATCTGGGTTCCGGTATCATAAAGGGTGTCGGTGAGGCACTGGCAAAACGTATCGTTAAAAAATTCAAGATGGATTCTCTGCGCATAATTGAAGAAGAACCGGAACGACTGGCGGAAGTTAAAGGTATCTCGGAACGAAAAGCAAGAGATATCGCTGTTTCTTATAATGAAAAGAAAGAGATGCAGGATGCGATTATTTTCCTGACCGGATATGGAATATCAATCAATCTGGCAGTAAAAATCTTCAATGAATATGGACAGGAGATGTATAAGATCATCCGGTCAAATCCATACAGGATTGCAGAGGACATAAATGGTGTCGGTTTTAAGACGGCAGATGAGATCGCAGAGCGCATGGGAATCAGCAGTGACTCGGATTTTCGTATCCGCGCGGCACTGTTATATACATTGTTAAATGCGAGCCAGCTCGGACATATGTATCTTCCGAAGCAGATGCTGGTGGCAAAGACCTATTCGCTCTTGGTTGCTGACAATGTACCATATAATGAAGAACTGGAAGATGAGATCGGAAGCCAGATCATAGAACTTCAGATGACGGGTAAGGCGATCGTAAAGGAGCTTGCCGGAGATGTTACTGCTGTCTATGCGGCGGCAAATTATTATATTGAGCTGAATTCGGCGAGGATACTGTCAGATATCGATCTGGATTTCACATCAGAGGATCGACCGTTGGATAAGATGCTTGCGCAGATCGAGGAAGCAGAGAAGATCACATTGGAAGAAAAACAAAAACTTGCGATCAAGAATGCGGTCAACAACGGTGTGGCAGTGATCACAGGCGGACCGGGTACCGGTAAAACTACAACGATCAATGCCATGATCAAGATGTTTGAGAAGCTGAATTTGGAACTGATGCTTGCGGCACCGACCGGACGCGCGGCAAAGAGAATCACCGAGGCAACCGGATATACGGCGCAGACGATCCACCGCCTGCTCGAGGCCGGCATGAGCGACGACCATCAGGACATCACTTTCCGGCGCGACGAGGACGACCCGCTCGAGTGCGACGCCGTCATT
>ERZ791624.347-NODE-347-length-33245-cov-4.273938_pt1 | contig 33245 bp, 20 predicted proteins | sample MGYA00510058_ERZ791624 | MGnify/ENA primary metagenome ERZ791624 (study PRJEB30046, sample SAMN00715158) | human gut metagenome | study: EMG produced TPA metagenomics assembly of the A metagenome-wide association study of gut microbiota in type 2...
ATAATCGGAAAATTGGTCAAGTAAAGTATTCACTAATTTAATTCAACCAACAGGTTAATTTCATATCATTATATGGAGTTCCTGTTATTTGGTCTTTCAAAGAATTGTAATAATAAAACCCATCATAAGTTCCATTCCAACCCCAATTCATATACACCAAAGTAGAACTCAAAGGATGACCATGCATAAATTTATACATTTGCCCAAATTCAGTTCGCCTTATATATGTCCATATCTCATATTCTTCAGAATCATAATATACATAGTCATAGCCACTGCATACCCATGCATGTCCCTGATTATTTCCAGTTGCAGTACCTCTCATAATAACAGGTCTTTTTTCTGACAAATCCGCCGCAGGATAAACTTTTCCATAGACTCCAAGCGTTGCCGTATATCCATAACTAAGCAATGCTTGATAAGTATCCGAGAAGTAAGTAGAGGTCCCATTTCCCCCAAACTGTGCCTTGCTTCGTTTAGCCACGTCATATAAGAAATCCGATGTAGTTTTCGTAGCACTTTCATTTGGCATCGCTGACCAATTAAATGTTTTCGGATACTCAAAATACCTCAAAACCTGCCCAAGAGCAACTGAACCGCAACCGACAAGAGCTCGCCCACCGTTTACCATCGGGAAACTCATATTAAAAGGATAATTTTGACCCCATTTAGTACTTAAAAAATTATCAATAAATTCAGTTCTATCTGGTCCAGGCTTATTGGCAATAAACGACAGAGCATACCAATAATCAGCATACTCGGGATGAATCGCTTCTTTTATATATTCCCTCATTTTGTCATCAAATGCCTCATCTCCCGTTATCCGGTCATCAACACTATACACGTGATAACCTTGTCCGCGGAGCTCTCCTTTCTTTTTTTCAACCACTTGCCTTAACTTGTTCAATGCCTGGGATTCTTCTGGAGTAAGTATATCTGGTGAACGGCTGATTTTTGCGTTAGCCATTGTTCCGTCCTCATACTGCCTCCAAAGCCTTCTATAGTTATGCTTGACATCCTGTCGGAACGTATCGGATGCATTAACAGCATTCAACGTTCCTTCCTGCCACATTTTTAGACCATCAGGCTTCTCTCCACCAACACTAAAATGCCCGGTCGTGTTGTATGCCAATATCGGATCATAATTCTTGGTTGCACTTATAATCATAAAACCTCCATTTTGCGGTCTATTCACCACATAAACTAAAGGCTCTTGATTATCATCATAAATAGTTTCTACAGAATATTCCCCATTTGATGATTTTGTTTGAGGGAATACGGATTCAACAATATTTCTAACCTCATCTGCATTGACCTTCACCGAGTCAATCTCAAGCACTTCATAAGAAGTATGTGCCACTTCAAAACCTAAGTCTTCCAAACGCTCTTCGCTACAAGATAGCAAAAGCGGAAGATGCAAAAAAAGAACCAGTTTTTTCATAGCATAAAATTCTAGATTTTCGCTTTTGCAAATATAAAAAATTAAAAAAACCAACCAATATTTTATTAGTTAAACATCGTTAACATAATACGTTAATAAACAAATCATTGCCTCTCTATTTTGCCAATATTCTCTAATAAAAAATTTTTCTAAATTCGCCCAGTCAAGAACGTTCCATATACGCGACAAGAATGCGACTATTAGTACCTTTACTTATTACTAATCCGAACTGGCAATGTTAAATTTTAACAAAAATGTAATTAACGTGTGATTTTTCTTATCAAACTGTAGGAAATTCAAATTTTTAAAAATAACTTTGAGAAACGAATTTTAAACAAAAGTCTAACCATAAAACTAACAATTATGAGTGAAATGAAATTTTCTGCTTTTATCCCCACCAAACTAATTTTCGGAGCCGGGGAAGTTGCCAAATTGGCAGAAACTGCACTCCCCGGCAAAAAAGCCTTAGTAGTAATCTCTGCCGGTACATCTATGCGTAAATATGGATATTTAGACCGTGTTTGCGCATTGTTGCAAAAAAATAGTGTATCTTCGGTTATCTATGATAAAATCCTTGCAAACCCAATAAAGGACCACGTTATGGAAGGTGCCGCTCTTGCTAAGCAGGAAGGCTGCGACTTCGTTGTTGGCCTTGGCGGTGGCAGCACAATCGACTCTGCCAAGATGATTGCAGTTATGACTGCCAGCGAGGAAGACCTTTGGGACTACGCTTGCGGAGGTACCGGAGGCGGAAAGGCTATAAAGAAGTCCCTCCCTATAGTGGCAATCCCTACAACAGCCGGTACTGGCACAGAGGTTGACCCTTGGGCGGTTATTACAAACACCGACACGCAAGAAAAAATAGGTTTAGGAAATAAGGTTACATTCCCAACATTATCTATCGTTGACCCGGAATTGATGCTTTCTATTCCTCCTAAATTCACTGCATACCAAGGATTTGACGCTTTCTTCCACGCTTCTGAAGGATATATTGCAAACATCGCTTCTCCTATCAGCGACATTTTCGCTCTTGAAGCAATCAGACTGCTTTACAAATACTTGCCAATCGCAGTTAAAGACGGTAACAACCTAAAGGCACGAACAAAAGTTGCCTGGGCTTCTACCCTCGCAGGACTTGTTGAAGCAACTTCTTCTTGCACATCTGAGCATTCCATGGAGCACGCTATGAGTGCTTATTACCCTGAACTTCCTCACGGAGCGGGACTTATCGCTATCTCCAAGGCATACTTCACCACCTTCAAAAACGACAAGATGAAGAGATACATGAAGATGTATGAAGTAATGACTGAGAAGAAGAGCGCAAGACCGTCTGACTTTGTTGACGCTCTTGACTATATGCAAAAGGAATGCGGCGTTGACAATATAAAACTTAGCGAATTTGGCATTTCACCGACCGACTTCCCTCGCTTTGCCGACAACGCACTAAATGCGATGGGTGGACTCTTCGACTATGACCCAAGAGCGCTCTCAAGAGCAGAAATTATCAAAATCTACTCAGATTCATATAAATAAAATATTATAATAACAATAACGAAGAGGGCACCCAAAAGCCATTAGGCTTTAAGGTTGCCCTCTTTTTTGTTCACGCATGGCGGACACATTTGCAATATATCCTTACAAAATATTGATACGCAATCGTTTCAGCAGACCCTCCATAGGGACGCTTTGAATAAAAGAGCCAGCGTTTCACTCCATCAAAACTTTTGTGCCGTAACGGGCTGAAATGCATCACCTCACTAACCGTTATTTTTGCAAACAAACAATTAAATATCCACATAACTTTGCAGAAAAAAGCCATGGAAACACAAATAATCACAGAAGAAATCGCAGGCAGGATAATACCGCTTATCGCAACTGTCTGCATAGAGTATGCCCTCGTTATGCTATCCATCATCGGCGATATGGTAAGCGGAATCCGCAAAGCAAAAAAGCGAGGGGAAGCAACACGAAGCAAGGCATTGCGGAGAACCATCGACAAAGCGGCTGGCTACTACAACGTTCTGCTAATTCTCACTATAGTTGACGCAATGCAAATAACGGCGGCAATATTCATGAGGACAGTTGAAGGTTATGAAATCCCAACAATTCCAGCATTTACCCTCATTGGCTCGCTCGGAATGGCTTTTATCGAAGTCAAAAGCATCTTCGAAAAAGCCTCAGAGAAAGAAAAAGAGAGTGCAGCTGACCTGCTAAGGATGATAAAAGAAATATCCCAAAACCCTAAAATGAAAGAAATAATAACCGAAATTCTAAAAAAATGAAACATTTCACAATCGAGGAACTGACGCGTTCCGAAACAGCAAAACGTCTGAATATTGACAACACTCCGACGAAAAACGTTATAGCCAACCTCACAAATCTGGTAGAAAAGGTGCTTGACCCGGCACGCGAGCAACTCGGCAAACCGATTTACGTAAACAGCGGATACCGCTGTAAGGAACTTAACGATGCCGTTATGGGAGCCCGGAACTCATACCACAAAAAAGGCAGGGCGGCAGACTTGGACACAAGAACAGGCAACAACAGGATGCTACTATCCATTCTGCAAAAACTACCACACACAGAACTAATCTGGGAAGACAACGGCAAATGGATACACGTTGCCCTATAACCCATACTGTTCAATTAAAAATTTTTAAACTTACAAAGGTGCTTAAAATCAATATATAATTTTGATTTTCCCTGCCTTTGCATTATCTTTGCACCAAAATTTAAGGTTAATCAAGGATAATCAATTTATTCAATTTATATCATTACATTATGGTAAATTATAAAGACCTCGGACTTGTAAACACTCGCGAGATGTTTGCAAAAGCAATTGAAGGCGGTTATGCTATCCCAGCATTTAACTTCAACAACATGGAGCAGTTGCAAGCAATTATTCAAGCTGCTGCTGAAACAAAATCTCCGGTAATTCTTCAAGTATCAAGCGGTGCACGCAAGTACGCTAATCAAACTCTTCTTCGCTACATGGCTGAAGGTGCAGTTGAATACGCAAAAGAACTTGGTTGGGAACACCCACAAATCGTTCTTCACCTTGACCACGGTAACTCTTTCGAGTTGTGTAAGTCATGTGTTGACTTCGGTTTCTCTTCTGTTATGATCGACGGTTCACACCTTCCATACGAAGAAAACGTTGCTCTTACAAAACAAGTTGTTGACTATGCTCACCAATATGGCGTAACTGTAGAAGGCGAACTTGGTGTCTTGGCTGGCGTTGAAGACGAAGTTTCTTCAGACCACCACACTTACACTGACCCAGAAGAAGTTATCGACTTCGCTACAAGAACAGGTTGCGACAGCTTGGCTATTTCAATCGGTACTTCTCACGGTGCTTACAAATTCACTCCAGAGCAATGCCACGTTGATCCAGCAACTGGTCGCTTGGTTCCTCCTCCATTGGCATTCGACGTATTGGACGCTGTTATGGAAAAATTGCCTGGATTCCCTATCGTTCTTCACGGTTCATCTTCTGTTCCTCAAGAAGAAGTTGACACTATCAACAAATACGGTGGTGCTTTGAAGGCTGCTATCGGTATTCCTGAAGAAGAACTCCGCAAAGCTGCTAAATCTGCAGTTTGCAAAATCAACATCGACTCTGACAGCCGTCTTGCTATGACTGCTGCTATCCGCCAGGTATTCGCTGAATCTCCAGCAGAATTCGACCCACGTAAATACCTCGGCCCGGCTCGTGATAACATGAAGAAACTCTACATGCACAAAATTATCAACGTGCTCGGTAGCGACGGCAAAGCTTTATAATTTTTTATAATAAGATTCTAAGGAGGTGTGTCAAAAATTTTGGCACACCTCCTTTGCTTTTCTTTATTTACAAAAAGATGGTAAAAAACATAACACCCCAACATATCTTTTCAAAGTATAACCATTACTAAAAAATGAGCAGTAAAATTAACAACACCTTTTCCAAACCATATACCACGCTCAAGAAACGCATATCCGCTTAAAAATACAATCAGACATTCATAAGCCAAAAAGGAACATAAAGACTTTCTGACAAAACAGGAGCACAATTAAGAGAACACTCTACTTATTAAAAAACAGCCACAAAACATACGCGTTTTTATATATCCCAAGCAATAAATAACCTGTTTCACCGTTATAAATTCAAGCATTGCTATATAAAGTTTAAAACAATAATGAAACACTATATCTCACAATCTTGGAAATACATATCAGTCAGCTTAATTTGTGCAATCATCTGGGCATTGCCACAAAATGCTAAAGCCGTTGAATATAGCAACGAATCTGCACTTGCAACTGGCAGATGGGTAAAAATAAGGATTACCGAATCTGGTATTCATCAAATAACAAAAAGCACCCTCTCCAAATGGGGTTTTTCAGACATTTCAAAAGTAAATATCTACGGCTACGGAGGAGCTAAAGTATCAGAACGCCTTGGTAACGACTACATTGATGACCTGCCACTTATCCCTACATATAAAGACAATAATAAAATAATTTTCTATGCTCAAGGGCCTACCAGTTGGCAGGACAGAGGTTCTGGAAACATTCGACTGCTACGAACTATTAATCCATATTCAGTTAATGGATACTACTTTATTTCTGACAAAGACATTGAAATTCCAAAACAAGAAGGGACAGGCATAGCCGCAAACGCACAAACAGGTCCGCTTATAACCTCTTTTCCTGAATACATTCATCACGAAAAAGAGCAAACGGCACCAGCAAATACAGGTTCTTCTCTTGTTGGAGAAGACTTCAAATACAAATCTTCACAATATTTTGACTTCACCCTTGCAAATTCCGTTCCGGGATTAGATGCATACGTTAGAGTAAACTTCATTGCAAAAGTTGCAGGCGGGCGCAGCACTGTCAACGTAACAAGCAATTCAGAAAAATGCACATCAATGAATATTGAAGGCGTTTCTCTAAACGACAACTATGCCATTTGCAACGTCAAGTTCTGCGACGGTAAGATAAACAGTCCTGGTGAAAAAGTTAGAATAGGTATAGAATATGAAAATACGGGTATCCTACACATGGCATACCTTGATTACATAACTATAAACTACACTCGGAAACTCGAGATGCTTGAGCCTTCAATGGCTTTCAGAAGCACAACACAAAGTTGCCGCGACAGCGTTTTCGCTATTGCTGGAGCAAAGCAGGACCTTGTTGTTTGGGACATTACAACAAACTACAGGCCTATAACAGTAAATACTTCTAAAGAAGGCTCTTACGCCTATTTCCAACAGACAGAATCTGGAAGAAGAGAATACGTTGCATTCTCCCCTTCAGGCACATTCCCCTCTCCTGAATTTGCAGCAAACATCAGCAACCAGAACATACACGGCATGGAAACACCTACGATGCTGATTATATCACCTGCTGAATTTACTGCACAAGCGGAAAGAATAGCCGAGTTACATAGAACAAATGATGGGATGAAGGTAGTTGTCATCGACGACAAAGCAATTTATAACGAATTTTCATCAGGTACTCCCGATGCTATGGCTTACAGAAAAATTTGCAAAATGTGGTGGGAAAGGACTAAATCTCTTCCTGACAACAGCAATGACAAATTCAGATACCTTATTCTGTTTGGAAGAAGCGTTTATGACAATAGGAAAATAACTCCTGAAGTCAAAAACATCAACTACCCTATGCTACTAACATGGGAATCCGACAACATAACATCGCAATCTTCAAGTTTCAACTCTGATGATGTTTTCTGCATCCTTGAAGACAACACCGACATTTCCACAAAAAACGGCAAACTAAATATCGCTTCAGGACGCTTCCCTGTTAAAAGTGTTGCAGAGGCTAAGAAAGTTGTTGACAAACTTTACAAATACGTAAACAGCAATGACCCAGGCGCTTGGAAAAACAACATAATGATAATTGCCGATGACGGCGACTCCGGAATACACATGCTTTCATCCGACGAGTTTATAAAAAACATGCAAGCAAACGGCGGAGAACGGTACGTTTATAACAGAGTTTATATCGATGCCTTTGAAAGGACGTCTGACGGAACAGGACAAAACTATCCAGAAGCAAGAGAAAGGATGTTAAGAAACTTCAAAAACGGCGTTCTATACGCAAGTTACGTTGGTCACGCAAATCCCAAATCATGGACACACAACGGATTGCTTACTTGGAACGACATAAACTCGGAATATTTTTACAAGCATCCCGCCTTCATTTACACAGGAACCTGCGAATTTACTCGCTGGGACGACGCTGCCGTTTCTGGCGGTGAACTCCTATTCCTTAATGACCAGGGCGGTTTCATCGGTATGCTGACATCCTCTCGAGCAACAGGAATTTCATACAATGGGGAATTTGCCGCAGATATGGGAAAATTCCTCACGAAGAAGAATCAATACGGCGAATATGACCGCATTGGTGACATTATTGTCAAACTTAAAAATAACCGTCCAAGTGACGGAGGACACCGTTGGAAATATGTTCTTCTCGGTGACCCGGCAATGAAGCTGAAATATCCACAGGAAAAAATCGTTATCGACGAGATAAACGGAAAAATCGTTGGAACTGATGACGCTATAGAGTTAAAAGCAGGAAGCCTCGCTTCCTTAAAGGGACACGTTGAAGATTTAAACGGAAACATTTTGTCGGAAATGAACGGCGAACTATTTACCACCGTATATGACGCTGAAGAGTCAGTAACAACAAACGGATTCGGAGAAGGAGACAAAGACCCAGGACTCGAGTTCACCTTTGACGAATGGAGCAACAAACTGTATAGCGGAGTAAACCCGGTAACAAACGGAACTTTCGAATTTACCTTCAGAGTTCCTATGGAAATATCAAACAATTACAGACCTGGAATGATTTCTCTTTATGCAACAAATGAGGATGGATCTATTGACGCAAACGGAATAGAATCTCAATTCTATATTTATGACTACTCAACAGAAGAAAAGACAGATACTGAAGGTCCCCAAATTGATATGTTCGTCATCAACGATAGCGAATTTAAAGACGGCGACATCGTCAATGAAACACCATATATCATTGCAAAATTTCATGACGAATCAGGAATCAACATATCCAGTGCCGGAATAGGCCACCAAATGACCCTTCTTCTTGACGGCAAAACAACATTCAATGAACTCGAACCTTATTATAGCGAAGACATTGAAAAAATAGGAACTCTTGCATTCCAAATGAAAGAAATTAAGGAAGGTAACCACTCACTAAGATTGCGCGTATGGGATAACCTCGGCAACCATTCTGAAAAGGAAATATCTTTCACCGTTGCAAAAGGTCTAAGTCCTAAGATGCTCGACGTATATACCGATGCAAACCCGGCAAAAACAGAAGCCAACTTCTATATCCGCCACAACCGCCCAGACGCGAACGTCACTGTAACAATTCAAGTATATAATATGATGGGGCAACAGGTTTGGACAAACACAACAACAGGACGCAGCGACATGTATCTGTCAATGCCTGTCACTTGGAACCTTACCGACAACTCAGGCGTTAGGGTAAACAGAGGAATATACCTGTACAGAGCAACAATATCTACCGACGGCATGAATGAGTCATCTGCAACAAAGCGCATTGCTGTATGCGGCGACTAACAGCTTCTTAAAAATTTAGCACATCGCGTATTACACTACGGCAACAATAGATTTTAACAATCTTTTGTTGCCGTTTACTCTTTAATTTTGAAATTGTCAACACTTGCTTTTAAAAGTTATTTTCACTACCTTTGTACCAGACAAAAATAACCGAGAAAAATGAGAGAGGAAGATAAAAAAGGACTACTGCCGGAACCTACACTGCGCCGGCTTCCTTGGTATCTGGCATACGTAAACATGTTACGTTCTCAGAATATTGAACATGTTTCATCAACCCAGATATCAAAGGAAATTAATGTTGACGCCTCTCAAATTGCTAAGGATTTGTCTTTTCTAAACATAAAGGGGAAAACCAGAATAGGATATCAGGTAGAGAACCTTGCCACCGAACTGTCAAACTTCCTTGGGTTCCATGAAGTGCACAGCGCCTTTATGATTGGAGTTGGCAGCCTCGGTTCCGCTCTTATTCAAGATTCAGGCTTGATGCAATATGGATTGCGTATTGTCGCTGGATTTGACGTTGACAAAAACATTATCGGAAAATCAATATGCGGTATTCCAATCTACGACATTGCCGAACTGCAAAAAAGGCAAGAAGCGTACAATGCAGGCATCGGAATACTTGCCGTACCAGTTGAGCACGCACAGGCTTCAGCAGACCTCCTAGCCAAAAGCGGGCTAAGAGCGATATGGAACTTTACCCCCTTTAGAATAAAGGTTAACGATGATGTCGTGATTCAAAACACTTCTATCTACGCTCACCTCGCCGTTATGTACAACCGTTTAAACTACAAAAAGTGAAGGTTATTGTTTTAACACCTAAAGATATCGACAATTTTAAAATCGATATAATTGCTGATTCCGCTTTGCAGAAAAGCGGAAAACCTTTTTTTATTCCAGAATTTGCTGAAAAGTTTCAAGCAAAAACAAAGATTGCCGCACATATTAACAGACTCGGGAAAAACATTTCAAGGAAATTTGCCGACAGATACTACCAGGAAATTGGATTATGCCTGTCAATAACAGCTACTGACCTGCTTTCAGAACTTCAAAAAAATGGAGAACCATGGGCAAAAGCAACTGCCTTCGACGGTTCTACTATAATTGGCGAATTTTTTGACAAAAGAAACATAGGAAATAACGTCAATGTCAAAGTAGAAACAAACACATCATGCGAAGAATTTGCCGAAATGAATTTAAATGAAAAAATAGAATGTGCTATTGAATACGCAAGCAAATTCTTCACGCTGAAAATAGGAGATATTATTCTTTTAGAAACTAATCATAAAGCAATTGACCTCTCCATTGGCAACAAAATAACAGCATCGCTTAATGGAAATGACTCAATCGACATAAAAATAAAATAACCATTAAATATGAAAAGAATTATTACGGCAATAACTTGCCTATTAATCATTCTTCCTTTATTTGCCACTATTAATTTCAAGAATGAATCAGTTCTTTCCAAAGGTAAATGGATTAAAATAGAAGTAACAGACGCTGGTGTATATGAATTATCATACTCTACACTAAAAAAATATGGTTTTTCAAATCCTGATAAGGTGAAAGTTTACGGAAAAGGTGGCAACGTCCTTTCCGAAGACTATCTGCTCCCGCGTATGGATGATTTGGAGCAGACTCCCACAATGCACAAAAACAATAAGATTTACTTTTACACAAAAGGCATAAGCAAAGATTCAATCAGAACGATAAGCGACGGTATAAGAATCTTTATTCCTAAAGCAAATCCATACTCTAACACTGGTGCCTTATTTCTAACTGATGAAGGCAACGAGGCTCCATTAAAGATAGAAAATCTTGAAAGCAAACCCGCTGACAACATAAAGCAATGGAATAAAAACGGATTTGGAGTATGGTCTTACGAAGAAGAACTGTACAACCCCGGCTCTACAGGTCAATCTTTCTTGGGAAAGGACTTTACAAAGGACAAAGAAATTACATTCTTTCCAAACCTTCCTGCATATAACGCTGAAGGGAAATTGTATCTAACCGACAGACTCTGCCTTTATGGAACAGATGAAATGGAAACAAACTGCCAGTGGAACGGACAAAACATGACCAGGACTACAGCAAACATAATTTCCGGTAACGACAGAATATCATACCTTGAATATGGAATAATTGAGCATGGCGCATATATAGACGCTGCGACATCTCAAGACAATAAATTCTCGCTCAAAATAAGCATAAATACCCCAGGACAACTTAAAAAGGCCTGGGTTGACTACGCCTCTATCATTTATCCAACATTTCTCGGACTTCCTGAAACAGAATCCCAAATACGACACTATGCTGACATCAATACAAATGGCTTGCAATTCGTTGAATATAAGGGAAAAGAAATGCTTATTTGGATGGTAAATGAGAAAGGTGCATCTTCTGAAAAACCTTATCACGTAAAAAACTGCATCACAACAGTAAACGGAGAAGGTCAGCCTATATTCTATTACAACAAGGAAAACACATGGCTGGAATTTATTCTTTTTGACCCAGACAAAACCCAAAAGCAACCTGCTTTTGCTGGGGAAGTTAAAAACCAGAACCTTCATGGAATGACAAGCATTCCGAATATGTTAATCATTACAAACTCAATACTAAAAGATGAAGCGGAAAGACTTGCCCAATTCCATCGAGAATATGACAGAATGGATGTAACCGTTGTCAATCAGGATGAAATATTCAATGAATTTTCTGGCGGTAACAGAGACGCTATGGCATACAGACTATTTTGCAAAATGCTATACGATAGAGACCCTAATAAATTCAAATACCTTCTTCTTTTTGGCAAAGGGACATACGACAACAGAATGATTTATACAAATGCTAAGTCTGAGCAACTCCTTACATACCAGTCAGAAGAAAGCAATAACCAAACGAAATCATACTGTACTGATGACTTTTTTGGCTTTCTTGACGACTCAAACACTCTTTACACCCAAAGAAAACTGCAAATTGCTGTGGGAAGAATCCCTGTATCATCACCCAAAGAAGCAAAGACATATATCGACAAACTTATCAAATACACTCTTGAAAGAGATAAAAACGACTGCAAGTGGAGAAATAACATTATGCTGATTGCAGAGAACGGCGATGATGACATTCACCTGGAACAATGCGAAACTTTCTCTGAAAAAATGATTGATTCCGGCAACTTTGACGTTAACTACAACAAACTATACCTCCAATGCTACGACAAATACACTGTAAGAGAGAAATTTCTTGAATACCTAAACAGCGGACAATATTTTGCCCTGTACGTAGGACACGGGACCCCTACTTCCCTGACAAAAACACAAATAATAACCAACCTTGACAAAGGGAAGGAAACAAAGTACCCGCAATTGCCAATTATATACTTTTCAACTTGTGATGTTGCAAGATACGACAACGGCGGTTCTAACATCGTTAGCACAATGTTTGCTAACGAGAATGGCGGACTAATTGCAGCAATTGCTTCCACTCGCGTTGTTTACACCAATCTAAACGGTAAACTTTCTGACAGTTTCGCTACAAGTCTTGCAAAATTACCTGAATACTATATGGGTGAAAAAACAATTGGCAACATTTTCAAGGATGCAAAAAACAACGCAAAGGAAAATTCAATTAACAAATTGAAATACTGTATTCTCGGCGACCCTGCAATCAAGTTAACACCTCCGGAAAACCGCGTTGTTCTGAACGCTATCAACGGTCAATCCCTTCAAAAAGACTCTAAAGTAAAGGCCGCTCTTTGCGATAAGGTTACTTTAGAAGGAGAAATAAAATTGCCTGACGGTACTGCTGACGAATCATTCACGGGAAATGTTATTGTCCAACTTTACGACAAAGACAGATTCCTTATATCAGCCTTAAAAACCAACGAGCACAACACTCGCGTTTATACCGACATTTACACCAGGGGTAAGGCTCTAAACCAAACAAAAGCTGACGTTATAAACGGCAGATTCAGTTGCTCTATAACAATTCCGAATTTTTCAGAAACAGTTACTGGCAACAGTCTTATGATTCGAATGATTGCAGAAGGAACAGACGGGAAAATCCTATCGGGCTCTAACAAAAATCTTGCAATTGACAGAACTTTGACTTCTGAGCAGCCGCAAGACTCTGAAAGTCCTACTATCAGCAGTCTTTACATAAACGACCCTGACACTTTCAAAGACGGTATGACTGTTGGCAGCAACTTTACCGTCTATGGTGAGGTCTTAGACAATGAAGGAATTAACACCTCAACAGAATCTTTTGTCTCATCTATGACAATAGCCCTTGATTCAAGTAAAAGAAATGCACCAATTTATAACTACGACCCTGCTAATGAAGCAAGCGGCATTTTCAACGTGCCTTTCTATGATGTTGATAACGGGCGTCATACTATTGACGTTTCAATCAGTGACCTCAGCGGAAACATTCAAAGAAAAACAATTTCTTTCTTCGTTGACAACAAATTAGACAGAAATCTAATTATCACAAACCCTGCTACTGCAACTGCAGTAAATTTCGACCTTGATAACAGCGAAGATATTAAAACTGCTGAAATATTTGTAACCGATTCTAAAGGAAACATCCTATACAACACTAATGTTTCTTCATTCCCTTACGAATGGAATCTTACAGACAACAATGGCTTGAGATTGGCTGCAGGAGACTATAACGCATACGCCAAAATAAACAATATTGGAACAGAAATCAAAAAAATTGTCATTTTGAAGCAATAAAATCAGATTTTTTCAGTTAGTAATAGTACAGACTTGTAAAGTATTTTTAAATGAAGATAAAAGGAATTATTGTTGCAGCACTTATCACAGCCCTTAGCATTCCAGCAAAGGCGGCTGATGAAAATGCTGCAAATCAATTTAACCCTGTTCAGACAGGTGTTACATCTCTAAATATTGCTCCTGATGCAAGAGGTGCTGCTATGGGAGACCTTGGCGTTGCTACTGAGCCTGATGCCTATAGCCAATATTGGAACCCTTCTAAATACGCTTTCGCTTATAGTACAGCGGCTATCAGTTTATCCTATACCCCATGGTTGAGAAAATTGGTAAACGATATTTTCCTGGCAAATATGTCAGGCTATTGGAAAATAGGAAGCAGCGACAATCAGGCAGTCAGTGCTTCTCTAAGATATTTCTCTTTGGGTGAAATCAAAATGACAGATAATGTTGGTACTGTTACAAATACCGTAAATCCTTACGAACTTGCTTTCGACCTCGGATACTCTCGAAAACTTTCTGAAAGTTTTTCTATGGGTGTGGCTTTGAGATATATTTATTCTGACCTTGCTTTTAGCGATGCTTACTCCGCTGAGCAGCAAAGCGGTGCTTCTGCTTTTGCTGCCGACATCTCCGGTTTCTTAACTACTTACCCAATTATCGGACGCAACGAATGCCAATGGTCTTGGGGTTTCAACATCTCAAACATCGGTTCAAAAGTTTCTTATAACGACGGTAATGACCCTGCATTTTTGCCTACAAACTTAAGATTAGGAACAACTTTCACGTTCCCAATTGCCCAGGCAAATAATCTTGCTTTATCATTGGATATAAACAAATTACTTGTACCTACCAGACCTCGCCAATCTGACTATAAAACTGAAGACGGAACAGATGACCAATTGGCTTACGAAGAGGCTTTGGAAGACTGGAGAAACACATCTTCCATTTCTGGTATCTTCAAGTCGTTCTCCGATGCTCCTGGAGGTTTCAAAGAGGAATTGAAAGAAATCACCGTTTCGCTGGGTGCAGAATATAATTATAACCAACAGTTCTTCGTACGCGCAGGTTATTTCTATGAAAATGCAATGAAGGGTAATCGTCAATACTTCTCATTCGGAGCTGGCTTCTCCCTGAACGTTATCCAACTCGACGCTGCATATATGCTTGCTACTGCACAAAACAGTCCCCTCGACCAAACTTTGAGATTTTCACTAACTTTCGATATGGACGGACTTAAACACCTTCTTGGTAAAGACTGATGGCTAACGGTATAAACATACGAGTAGGAATGGGATTCGATGTCCACCAATTGGTGGAAGGTCGGGACCTTTGGCTTGGTGGAATCAAAATAGAACATACTAAAGGACTTCTCGGACACAGCGATGCCGATGTGGTTATACACGCTCTTTGCGATGCCATACTTGGCGCTGCCAACTTGCGCGACATCGGTTTCCACTTTCCCGATACAGATCCGAAATATAAGGGTATAGACAGTAAAATATTACTTAGAAACGTTGCAAGTCTCCTTGACAGTGAAGGCTATGTTTTCGGGAATGCAGACATAACAATTTGCGCAGAAAGACCTAAAATAAACCCACATATACCGAATATGCAAGCAGTTATGGCTGGATGCCTGTCTGTTGACAAAGCCGACATATCCATTAAGGCTACAACAACGGAAAAATTAGGTTTCACAGGTCGCGAGGAAGGTATTTCAGCATACGCTACCGTATTAATTGCTAAAAAATAATCATTCTTATAAATCATCATTAGGCAAATATACCCTTTCAAGTATTTGCCGCGTTCCTTTTGGCCTTAAATGATGAGGGTCATAGAATAGAGTATAGTCGCTTGTCAATACAGAATCCGAAGAAAAGTCATAGACGTTTTCTTTTCCAAAAACAGCCTTTAGCGTTTTCAAGTCTTTAGAATCTATATTTACCCTATTGTATATTGGGTGAACAATCACCTTGTATGACGCACTATGCCTTTCTAATATAGATGCAATACGCTCAAGCATTACTTTATGACGCGTTCCCATAACGCGTTTAAACGGCCGCCTTCTTAAATTTAGGAAATTTTCCAACCGACGGGAATTAAAATATTGTCCATCCGCTATCTCTTGCTCAAAACGAATATCCCTAACCTCATTAGTAACAACGTCATAATGGATATATTCATGAGAAATAATCAACTGGTTAAGCATATATGGCTTCAATTCGCCATTGATTTTGAAATCTGCAAATGTGTACCAAAATTCCGGGCTGGTAAACGCCTTGAAAAACTGCCAGTGAAACATTACCTGATTTCTTCCGCCCTCAAGTTCAGGACATATTGTATATAGATGTCCAGGCTTGTTATAATCGCATTCAAGAAGGTAAGAATCAACAATAAACAGGGCATTTTCAATCTTAGCGCCAACACTGTCGATATACTCAACCTTTTTCATCATTCCGTAGAGCGTTTCCCCATCGGCATTAAAATGATAGCAACTGGCACTATCTCCAATATAATTTTTCCAATCGGAAACACTGTAATGGATACTTCTTGACGAGCCGAAAATAAAGGAATCGTAATGATACCTTGGGTAATTCTCCTTAAAAGTCATCGTACTGATATATCCGGCATTCGAATTAACTCCCAAATAACCTTCCTCGGCATAAAAGGGGGAATTTGTATGTATGACCTTAAAAGGATCTGTAATAAGATAGACTACTATAAGAAGCCACGCCGGTATCAGGAATACCAGAACCCTCAACAGATATTTGAAAACTTTCTTCATCGCAGCCTAAAATTGAAAATAAATAAACTGAATGTCTTCACACGCCTTTTGAAGGATAAAGACAATCATTACATAGTAAATTGCATAACGGTAGAACCGGCTTCGTACCTTACCTACAATGCGGAATCCATAGTCATAATCTCTGCCATACCATTCAACACCAAGCATCACCGCAACGTAAATAAATATTGTCATCGGATTAGCAAAGAATCCGCCCAAACCACAGTCAAATATCCTTGCAAAATAATTGACGGCATCACCAATGGTTTCCGAGCGGAAAACCGTAAAACCGATAACAACAAGCGCAAAAGTAACTATAATCTTCATTACCTTCAACACCTTTAAATTGTCGGTCCACGCATTGACTTTCGCAAATGATTTATTAAACATCACCGACGGGAGAAAGAGCAAGCCATTATAACCGCCCCACGCAACAAAGGTCCAGTTTGCCCCATGCCATAACCCGCTGGTCAAAAACACTATGGAAACATTCAACAACTGGCGAAACTTACCTTTGCGATTTCCGCCCAAGGGGATATAAACATAATCCCTAAACCACGACATTAGCGAGATATGCCACCTTCTCCAAAATTCTGGTATCGATGAAGAGAAGTATGGATTGTCAAAATTCCTTGACAAGCGGATACCAAGCAATTTTGCTGTTCCGACTGCAATATCCGAATAAGCGGAAAAATCTCCGTAAATTTGTATAGTAAAAAGTATAGCGGCATACACAAGCGTACCGCCATCAGCATAAGCATAATCACTGAAAACAGGGTTAACAAGAACGGCACAAGTATCTGCAACAACGATTTTCTTGAAAAAGCCCCACAACATTTGTCTGAGTCCGTCAGTAGCCCTCGCCGCATCAAAACGGCGGCTCTCGCCAAACTGAGTCAAAAGGTCCTTCGCACGCTCAATTGGTCCTGCCACCAACTGTGGAAAAAAAGAAATAAATGCAGTAAATGAGATAATATTCCGCGATGCTGTAATATTTTTCCGATAGACATCAACAATATAGGCAACAGTCTGAAAGGTATAAAAACTTATGCCAACAGGCAAAACCAAATGAAGTGTTACCTTGTCGGGGTAAAAACCAAACCGCTCCAATAGCAACGCGAAATTATCAACAAAGAAATTAAAGTATTTAAAAACCCCAAGTGTACTTAGTATAAGAATAACCGAAACCGCACAAATAAACTTCGCAGTTTTTCGCCTCTCGGAAAACCGCTCTATCAGTAGTCCCGAAACAAAACTAACCGCTGTAACCGATAAAATCAACGACAAGAGTTTCCAGTTCCACCAGCCATAAAATACCATGCTTGAGGCAACGACAAGTGTATTCTGCCACCGCACCTTCTTCGCAAAGGCATAGTAGAGAACAAACACCAACGGCAGAAACACCAAGAACTCAAAGGAATGAAATATCATATCGTCAGTAAAGAAACAGGGTTACGCCTTTTTCTTTGCGAAACCCTGTTTGATATAACTAAACTGGAATATTAGTAATACTTAGGATCTTCTCCATACTCATTAGGACCTCTCTGTCCCTCTTGAGCAAACCAAATAAGCAGAATAATACCGCCAACGACTGGAATAAGGACAAATAAATAATATAGTCCACTTTTACCCAAGTCATGCAAACGGCGGACACCGGCCGCAATAATAGGAATCATTGTTGCAAGGCCGACCAAAATATTAAGGAAAGGGATGCAACAACCAATCATAACAGCCAAGTAAGGCCACCAATATTCAGCTCGACGGGCACGCCCCTCAAAATTTGCATAATTTTGGAAAAACTTTTTCAATGCTGTTCCAAAATCCATAGGTTTTACACCTCCATTACCTTGATTTTGACTAAAGTTCTGCTGACCCGGATTATAAGGCGGTTGGTAAAAATTCTGCTGCGCTTGTTGACGCGGCTGTTGCGGTTGCTGTGGCTGAACAGGTGCTCCGCAATTCTGGCAGAATCCAGTATTTTCCCCTACTGGATTACCGCATTTCTGACAATATCTCATAACGATTTAGGTTTTAAATACAATCACAAATATAGCATTTATATTTAATATAAAAACAATTTCTAATAATTATTTTCTTGAGGCTCACCATATTCATTACAAAACTTATCACCTTCTCCCACACACATAATGAGTAATATAATAACGCCAGCAACCGGAATAAGACCTAACAAACAAAAAAATCCGCTCTTACCCATATCATGCAGTCTGCGTATTGTTATAGCCACAAAGGGAATTAAAACAACCAAACCAACACTTGGTATTCCACTCAACAAAAAGCACATCAAAACAGCCCACCAAAAATAAGACTTGCACGTTCTTCCCTCGAAATCAAATGCCCGAAGCCAAAATTTCTTACATGCATCGATAATAATATCTCCTCCTGTCAAATGAGGATATTCCTTACTGTTATCAATTTTATCTCTATATGGTGGCGGAAAATTTCCGTTCAACGACGTTCCACAATTTGGGCAAAATCTTTCAGAACCATTAGTTGCTCTTCCACAATTAGGACAATAATTCATCTTTATTATTATTTGAATACTCTTTATCTACTTCTATAACATAGCGGTTATAGTACGAAAGGACCAACGTTGTCAAAGGCAAGGCAATAATAAGCCCTATAAATCCTAACAAAGTTCCCCATATTGACAATGAAAGCAGAATAATAGCAGGATTCAGCCCCATAAATTTGCCCATTATCTTAGGGGTAAGGTAAAGGTCCTGAATAGCCTGAACGACAATATAGACGAGCATTGCCAAAGCAAAAATCTGCCAAAAACTCGTCCCAGTCTCCGCTGAATAAATAACACATAAAAATATCGTTGGAGGTATTGATATCAATTGCAAGTAAGGAACAAGGTTCAGAAAACCGATAAACATACCCATTACTATAGCCATTGGCATACCTATCAGACTAAAGCCGATACTGAATAGCACTCCAACAAGAAACGCAATAAGTGCCTGACCGCGGAAATACTTGTTCATACTATATTTAACATCTCCAACAACCTTAAAGACCATCTTCTCATACCGGTCTGGGATAAGACGCTTCAACCCAGAAACAAAATTATCATAATCAAGAAGTATGAAGATAAAATAAAGCAGAACGATAAACCAACTCGCAACAGTAAGAATAACAGATATACTGCCACTAACAAAACTCCAAGTTCCCTGCAATGTATTCTTTATCAAAGTCATCCACTGCTCCTTTGTCAAAAAGTCCTTTAGATGCTCAAAATCTATATACTTGCGGACAAACTCATCAACAACCACCGGCAAATTCTGATTGCTGGAAGAATTGGCATAATCCTTAACCAAATTTGCAACAACGACGAACTCGTCAATAATTACTGGAACAAGCAGATAGAAAAATAAAAAAACTACGCCTATCATCTCTATAAGAAACAAGACGATAGGAAGAACATTACTCTTCACATGAAGGACTTTCTTATTAAACTCAACAAACGGCTTGAATACATAAGCCAGCAAGCAGGCAACAAAAAATGGCAGCAACGCATCACTGAGAACGTTGAGCAACCATATAACGACAACAAAAAAGCCGACCGTTATTAACAACCTGACAACTCTGTCAAAGGTAAATGGTTTTGATGATAATAACATTTCCTATTTTTTTACAAATATAGTGAAAGGTGAGTGCAGAGACAAGTGAAAACGAAGTTTTCGAACTTGGCTATGCCGAACCGAATCCTATATTATACAAATATAATACAAACCGATTGCAAAAAGCAAGTTTACTTGCAATTTTTGCCGAGGTGCATCCTATTCCTCTATAATTACTATAATCCCTAACCATACTATCAACCCATTAATTTCTTAATCACTAAATAAAAATCCACAATTTGTTTTTTTATATGAATCCCAAGCACTATCTTTGCTCCCGAAACGGTTCGTATTATATGCGATAAAAGGGAACGCCGTTAGAATCGGCGACAGTACCCGCTGCTGTAATTCCTGTTGAACCCGTACACTATGTCACTGCAAAGTTCTGTGCTTCGCGGGAAGGCGTACGAGAGGAGGGATAAGTCAGAAGACCTGCCATTTCTTTTACTCGATTAATTTTCATCGCTTTCGGGAGTTAAAGCAAAGAGTAGAAATGATGCCAACTTTTGACTTTTCTAAAGATTATAGGCCCTTTTGGTGGCATATAGGCTTTATTTCTTTCAATTCGTGCAGAGCATGAAAGTTAATCAATAAATGTTTGAAAATTTATTTATTGTATAACTAATCATCATGCTTATGAAACAAATTTCACGCTTTTTCATGCTGGTGACGCTGCTACTTACCATATTTGGGGCAAGCAACGCCAATGCCCAGGCTATGAAAGAAATTCTTATGCCCCGCTGGGGCAAGCAAGTGGTGGAAGTTTCGGAAGAGATGCTGTTCTACGACTATAAGGGAACAGGTTACATTAATTCCTCAAATTCCGACAACACTCTTGCTACAATCGTTTTCAAACCTACGGAACCAGGGAAAGTAGTTCAAATCACTTTTGAAGATTTTGACCTACGCTCTGACTTTGGCTCTTACTTTGGTTACGCAAATGTCTATAACGGAGAAGTTGACCCGAGCAACAAATTCGTTTATCCCGAAACAACATCTGGCGTAACAAGTTCTTCAACCCTTCCAGAAGGTGAAGTTTTGGAGAAACTTGAAGGTCAGTACGTCAACAAAACATTCGTTTCAACCGCTTCCGACGGCTGTCTTTCTGTTGGGTGCATATTCAGGTATGGCAAACGAAGCGATGGATGGGTTGCTCGTGTTAAGACCATAACTGTCAGCGATATGAGCACAACTGCTGCTGGTAGCGACAACTCCAAAGTATTGGCGACTCCAACTGCCAATAAAGGCGTTGCCCTTGCTGGCGTATATATTGACGCTTCCGGAATTCTAAATCCTGTAAAACTCACTGAGGTTTCATTTACTATTCCTGTAAACGAAAACGTTGTTGACCCGACTCAACTGAAACTATACTCAGGTATTAAAAGTGAATTCAAGGACGAACTGCCTCTTAACGCTACTATTTCTAACGAAGGCAGCACTTACAAATTCACCTTGGAAGAACCGCTAAAAGAAAACCGCAACTTCTTCACTATTGCCAGTGACATATTGCCTGAAGCGGCTTTCAATGCCAACGTAAAGGTTGATGCTATCGGTGTTAAAACTACTGATAATCCTAATGGATTTTCCGGATTTGCTAAGGCGAATGCTGTTAATATCAACCTGCCTTACATGGTTCTTATGCAAAAGGGAATTTCTTCATATAACGTAGGAAATAACGCTATCTTATTCTTCGACGACGGCGGTAAGGATGGTAAAATTTCTGAAAACTTTGTTGGAACAACAACTTTCAAACCGGAAACTCCGGGTATGAAGATTATGATTGACTTCACTAAAGTCAATCTCTTCGAAAGTTCCAATAAAAATGAAATTCTTAACGTTTATAACGGCACTGAAGCGAAGCCGGAAAACCTTATCTGCCGCATCAAGAATGGCGTTCCTGAAAAAATCCGCTCAACATCTGCCGACGGTGCTTTAACAGTCACTCTAACTTGCGACACTGGTTTCCCAAAAGACGGTTTTGAGGCTACTGTTTCGCAATTCAAGCCAACAGCAATGACAGTTGAGAGCATAACTGCTTCTCAAGAAAGCAATTTAAAAGCATGTGCTGGTGACTCAAACGTTCCTGCTCTGTCTTTCAACATCAAGACAGCAAACACAGAACCGGCTTTGACGGCTTCTAAATTCACACTTACTTCAAACTCAACTTTTGAAAACATAACAAAAGCAAGCATCTACTACACTGGACGCTCAAGCAAATTCTCTACTGCCCAAAAGGTTGGAGAGGCTGAAGTAAATGCTGATTCCTACACAATAAACGCAACAGTTCCAACAAGTCTCCTTGAGGGCGACAACTACTTCTGGGTGGCTCTCGACATCGCTCCAACTGTTCTAAACGGACAAAAAATAGATGCTGCCATACAAAACGTCACTTTATCTGACAAAGAAAACGCCGTTGCCAACGGAAACCCTAACGGTGAAATTGTTATTGAAAATACGGTGATTTCCAAAGTCGGTAAAGTTGAAAAAACCGTTTACGGCACTTGGATGTTTACAAGCGAAAAGAACCCGCTATCAAGTTATAACGGCTACAACCCTGTTGAAGGCGACCAAATAACGACTTTCGTTCCAGGTTCAAAAGGTATGATTGTAGAACTTGACATCAAATCATTTGCTCTTTTCTACTCTACAAGTTCATGGGCTACAAAAGCCAAATTTGAGGTATATAGCGGTAAGGATGCTAATGGAGAACTACTTTGGTCTTTGACTAATATTGATGACAAAGACAAAGGTCCTGGACGAATCCTTCGCTCCAAATCTGCCGACGGTGCATTAACAGTTGTCTTTGACGCTAAAACTACTTCTTCATCCTACACAGCAAAAGGATGGACGGCTGAAGTTCGCGAATACAAATCAGTGCCAATGACTCTTGATGGCTTTGCTGCAACTCAACTTGTTGACGGAACTGTTAAAATGGGGGCAAAGAATCTTGAAGTTATCGGCTTTAACATCAAAACAATTGGCGACCTCAACCCTCAAAAGGTTAGCGAAATAACAATCGACCTAAAGGGCTCACAAGTAGCCATCAAAAATGCTTATCTATATTATAATGGTGCTAACCCTGCCATTGTTAAGAATACTCCGATTGAAACGATTGCCGTTACTCCTGAAACTGAATCTGCGGTATTCAAACTTTCCGCTCCTATATCTCTTCTCGAGGGTGACAACAATTTCATCGTTGCATACGATATCAGCGATACTGCTCCTATAGATACTCAAATCGATGCGGCTCTTTCTTTTGCAGAAATAAACGGACAAACCACTGCTCCTGAGATAAAAGTTGGTGACCCGGAAGGATTCGGCACTATCAAAAACCTATTTCTACTTCAAAAGGGTGAAAACGGAGAAGTAACTATCGGAGCAAACTCTCTTATGTTCTACGACTTTGGCGGTCCTGACGGTAAAACGCCTAAAGATTTTGAAGGCACTGTTACTTTCGCTCCTCAAGATGCCGGTAAAGTTATCAAGATGATTTTCAAGAAATGGAAACCAAACGGCAACTACGACGCTATGAAGATTTACTACGGCGGTTCGGCAACTGGTAAGGAAGACATTAAATACCAGTCACAAGCGACATTGCCTGCCGACGTTGTTTCTAAATCTCCTGACGGTAAATTGACAGTTAATTTCCGCTCTCCGTCTTATTCTTACGCTTCTGACGGTTGGGAAATCGAAGTTTGCCAATATGAAATGAAGGCTTTGGAGGTTTCTGAAGTTACTGCATCTGCCGTTGCTCCATTACAGGTAATGCGCGGCATGACCGACGTTGCCATGCTTGACGTTGCCGTTACTGTTTCAGGCGACAAGGGCGAACTTGACCTTACTTCTGTTGAAATGTCAACCGAAGGAACAACTGAAACATATCTCAATGGCGTTTCTGTATTTACAACAGGTCTCGAAACAACATTCAGCCCGGTTGACAAGGTTATGGAAGCAACTGCTGCTCCATACGCACTCAATGGCTCTTACAAGATTACCTCTGCCGGAACATACCATTTCTGGCTGACATATAATGTTTCTTCTGAGGCTGATCTGATGAAACGTATCAAAATGTCGTTAAAGAAAGTGACTGTTTCCAATGCGGACTATACTCCAACACAAGCAGTCGTTGCTGAAACTAAGGTACAAAAAGGAATTAGCGGAACTCTTACCGTTGGCGAAGACAGCCAGTACAAGACTATCCAATCTGCTATCGATGCCATAAAAGGCGGTATCGACGGTCCTGTTACTATAAACATCAAGAAGGGCTCTTACGAAGAGACTGTCAAAGTTCCTGAAATTCCTGGTACTTCTGCTACAAACACAATTACCCTTCAATCTGAAACCGGGAAACGTGATGACGTTGTTATTTTCAACGACTACTACGTTGAGCCACCTTATTCCGACGACAAGATGAACGATGAATACGGTGTATTCACTTTCGACGGCGTTGACTATTTCACCCTAAAGGGAGTAACCGTTACAACTACAGACTTAAACTACCCATCAGTTATCCACTACAGGAATCAGAGTCGTCACGTGACTGTTGACAACTGCCACATCTTCACCAAACGATCTGAATCGGCTTCTGCAAACCAAGACATCAGATTGATTAACCAGTATGCGAAAAATGTTGCAAACTGCAATAATGACTTCCCCTCTATCAAAAACTGCTTGATTGAAGGTGGTTATATCGGCGTTGTTATTCAAGGTACTTCTTTCGTAAAATTGCCTAAACAAAAGGGTGGCTTGGTGGAAAACAACACTTTCCGCGACCAAGGCTCTAAGGCTTTCTACTCTGCGTCAAGAGAGCGTGACTTGACTTTGAAAGGAAACGTTATAGAGAATACAACCGCTACAAAATCCGGATTCTACGGTGTTGACGTTGAAACCTCTGAGAACTTTATTTTTGAAGGGAACTCTGTTTTCTTGGCAACTGCTGAAAATGCCACTGCCGTAAACATTCGTGGCATTGAAGGCACTCAGGAAAAGCCTGGCATAATCACAAATAACGAAATTTCTGTTGTTTGCCCATCGGCAACATCTGCTGGAATTAAACTATCATCAGCTTCTTCAAATGTCAACATTGCAAACAATACAGTTCTAATGAGCGGTACGAAAAACAATTCGGCATTCGGCGTTGCTCTTTGGCTTAACAATACAACTACAAACGTTACTATCGTAAACAACATTCTTGTTAATACCGAAGGCGGTTACGTTTATCGTTTCTATAAAGACAATTGCATAGAAGGTGTTACTTTCTCTAACAATGCCGTATTTACAAATGGTACTGGTTTTGCAAAATCGAACCCGACAACATTTGCAAATTTAACTGACTGGGTTGCTACATCCGGAGAAAAAAACAGTTTTAACGAAGAGGTTAAATTCTACTCTGCAACAATCCTTACTCCAACTGAGGCTGGTAATTTGCAAAACGCACTTCCACTTGAGTACGTCAAGACTGACAAAGACGGTACTGTTAGAAATGCAACTAAACCGACTATCGGTGCTTACGAATATAATGAAAATGCAGATGTACCTGCTTATTCTGAAGGATACCCTGCTTTTGGGGGAATCAATAATTCTTCTGCAACTGCCGAACTGATGACAGATATTAACGCTACTGCTTTTACTCTTGTTAAAAAAGCATCTGAACCTGCTCCTTCTACAGATGAACTCATGGCAACTCTAAATGTTGTTGAACTAAGAAAAGGAAAGGTTTTATCACTTAAGTTAACAGGTCTGTCACGACAAACTGAGTATAAACTCTACTCTATACTTATGAGCCTCAACGGCCTTGGCGTTTCTGAAGTTATTGCCTCTGACGTGTTCACAACAACATTCGACCCAACAGAGGTTTCTACTTTCGAAAACGTTACTACAAATGAAGAAGGCTTCAGAGACGGTACTGCTCAATTCTCTAACTTTACTGTTGAAACTATCAGCGACGCTGTTGTTGACGGCGAGAAGGCTGCTAAAGTTGGAACTAACGCCTCTGTAAAACTGACAAATACTGATTCTGGCTTGGTTCTTACTGGTTTCTTCTTGAAATCGGATAAAGACGTTACCATTAAGACTTACAACGGTCAAGGCGAAATGAAACCTTACAACCTTGCAAGCACTGAAAACTCTTGGTCATTCATCAACTTGAAAGACAAGGGATATGTGACAAAAATTGACTTTGAAACAACCGGTAACGCTTTTATCGACAACTTCAGCGGCAAACCGCTTCCTTTGACTATAAAAACTTCATCTAAGGAAATTTCTGTAACTGCTGGCGAAAATGCAACATTCTCTGTAACTGCAAACGGTGGCGTTGCTCCATTTGCTTACTCTTGGACTGACGCTATGACAACAGTTATCGCAACTACTGCTGAATGCTCTGTTGCAAAACCTGAACACTCTGGAATCTACGACGTAACAGTTACCGATGCTTGGGGAAATACTCTTAACGACAGAGTAACAGTTTACGTGGCAGGCCCTGCTTTCGTGGCTACTTTTGACGATAACTATCTTGCTCCAGAAAGTTACTATAACGGTCTTGGAAAAGATAATGGCGACTATACTCACCCAGGTACAGACTCCCGATTCATCAGTGGCTCATACTCTTTCTTCACTAACCGCCATACTGCAACTTGGTGGGGTGGTTTCGGTATGTCGAACCAAACTTCTGTTGACTTTATAGGTTTGAATGACCAATACAAGTCTGCTGTGGGTCACGGACACAACTCCGCTAACTACGGCGTTGCCTTCGCTCCTGAATCTGGTTCTACTTACACTATCGAGGTTAGCAACAACCGCACGGAAGGAGACATTGTAAGTGGTTTCTACGTTACAAATGCCGCTTACACTGCTAATGCTATCGTTAACGGTGACGGTATGTCGAACCCTAACACTGGTTTCGAGAAAGGTGACTACTTCAAACTTATCATCAATGCAGAAAAAGCGGACGGCTCTACTGTCTCTAAGGATTATTACCTTGCAGACTACCGCTCTGATAACAGTCTTGACCACTTCTATCTCGACTCTTGGCAATGGGTTGACCTTCGAAGCCTCGGAAAGGTGAAGAACTTCAAGTTTGCTTTTGAAGGAACTAAGAGAAATGCTTACGGATTGACTACTCCAACTTATTTCTGTCTTGATGATTTCGGCGGTTCAAGAGAAATCACCGATGCTCAGGAACAAATTGTTGGAACTTCATCAACAAGACCAATAAGCCTAAGTTCTCTATTCGCCGTTGAAAGCGACGGTTCTTCTGTTGAGTACGCTATTACTGACAATTGCGACGCAAGCATCGCAACAGCAACAATCAGCGGCGACAATCTCGAAATTCTTGGCGCAAAAGACTTTGAAAGCGGAGAACTTATCATCAGCGCTAAGCAAAAGGGCAAATTGCAGTTTGTAAGACTTCCATTTAGCATCGACGAGTATAAATTCTCTTCTGTTGAGACTATCGAAACAGCAAACGTAAGAATTTTCCCTGTTCCTGCTGTTGACTGGCTGAATATCAACACTGACATGAGCGACTACGACATTGAAATTATGAATGCTGCAGGTATATGCATCTTCAGTTCAGAAAGAAACAATGGTAACACTAAGGTTTCTGTTTCTAACTTGTCTAAGGGCGTTTACTTCCTTAACATGCGTAATGAAAATTCAAGCATAACTAAGCGATTCATTGTAAAATAGTAGGTATTGTTTTTTTGAGGAAAGGGGTTGTGTCAAAATAAATTTTTGACGCAACCCCTTTTTGGTGGTTATAATTGACAAAACGTAAGGCTCTGAGAATTAGGTCAACAGAAGTTTACTAATAGTAACTGACTGAAATCGGATTTCGACAGTAAGGAAGCAATTTGCAATTATGACACACCGCCTTCTCTTTTATTTTCCAACCAAACATTTTTCCGCACAATACGTTATATAAAAATAAAAGGTAAAAAATCGGTTGCAAAGCCAATTGAAATGTTATAACTTTGCACTAATGGAAATAGCATCACTCAGCGGAATTATCAGCAGTGCACTATCTGCGTGCGAATCGCCGGAAGTGAACCTGTCAAATGCGACTCTACGATTGCTGTTGAGCGCTGCCCTCGGTTGTGCCGTAGGCTACGAAAGAAAAAGTCGCGGACAAATCGCCGGAGTGGGTACGTTTGCTCTGATTTCTGCAGGTGCAGCATTGGCTATGATTCTGTCTGTGTATATCCCACAAGAATATATTGGACTGAAAAACGGCGACCCTGGGCGCATTGCTGCTCAGGTTATTACAGGTATCGGTTTCCTCGGCGCTGGAGCAATTATCCGAATGAAAGGAACAATCAAGGGACTTACAACGGCTGCAGGTATATGGATGATGGCAATGGTTGGTATGGCGGTAGGTTCGGGAATGTACCTCGTAGGAATTATTGCCACCCTTATAATGATTGCCATTCTTACTGGCGTTTCAGATTATGAGCAACGGGTAAATATCGGGTGGAAGACAAAAACGCTGAAAATCGTTGTTTCTTCTACGGATATCGATATTAACGCCATCAAGCAGACTATTTCCAACAAACATATAAGAATTGTTGATACTTTCATGAAACAGGATTTTCATGAAAATTCAACAACAATCAGTATGATAACCCTTGTCAAGGCTAATCTCGACATGCCGGCAATGTTCGCCAAACTAAGAAACCTTGGCAATATTAAATCCGTTTCATTTGACAGCGACTTTAACTTATGATTGAATTGGATAAATTTTTCAGCGTACCGATTTTCGACAATATTCTAAAAGCAAATGGAGAAACTGCACTAAGCAGTTCTTCCAAAAGTGTAGCGACTGAAATACCCGCAAAGGAAAGCAATTCATCTGAAGGTGAAAATGAAACAGGTCTGATCTCTGACCTTGCCCTAATCCTTGTTGTTGCCGGTTTGGCAACGGTGATTTTCAAGCGTTTAAAGCAGCCTGTTGTTCTTGGATACATTGTTGCAGGTTTCCTCGTTGGCCCTCACTGTGGCTTCTTCCCTACTGTTGTCAATGAAGCGAATATCGACTTCTGGGCTGAATTGGGTATAATATTTCTGCTCTTTTCTCTCGGTTTGGAGTTCAGTTTCAAAAAGTTGCTGAACGTTGGCGGCTCGGCGGCGATAACGGCACTCGTTATCATTTCCGGAATGATGACAACGGGTTTCTTTGCCGGAAAGATTATGGGCTTCTCTTTTATAAGCAGCCTGTTTCTTGGTGGCATGCTTTCAATGTCGTCAACAACGATTATCCTAAAAGCACTTACTGACCTTAACTTGATGCATCGGAGATTCACATCGCAAGTTCTTGCAGTTCTTATCGTTGAAGACCTTTTTGCCGTCGTTATGATGGTCCTCCTTTCTTCAATTGCTATTAACAACAGTTTCTCTGGCGATGCACTTATAGGAAGTATCGCCAAACTGTCATTTTTCCTGATTCTCTGGTTTCTTGTTGGAGTATATGCAATTCCGTCATTTCTGCAAAAACAACATAAATATCTTTCAAACGAATTACTGCTTGTAATTGCGGTAGGGTTATGCTTCCTAATGGTAATATGCTCAACATACTCTGGTTTCTCTTCCGCTTTAGGAGCATTCATAATGGGTTCTATCCTTGCAGGAACAAGCGAGGCTGAAAGAATAGAGAAACTGATTTCTCCAGTTAAAGACCTTTTTGGAGCAGTCTTTTTTGTATCAGTTGGAATGATGGTTAACCCAACTATTATAAGTGAATACGCAGGCCCTATTGCCGGTCTTTCGCTAACAGTTATAATAGGTATGATTTTTTTCGGAACAATAGGTATGCTCGCGTCTGGTCAGCCAATGAGAATAGCCATTGAATCAGGATTTTCGCTAACACAAATCGGCGAGTTCTCTTTTATTATCGCAACTCTTGGCATGTCGCTCGGTGTTATAGACGCAAATCTGTACCCTATTGTTGTTGCAGTTTCAGTTATAACAACATTCTTTACGCCTTACTTTATCAAACTGTCTGACCCTTTCAGCCGTTGGGTAGAAAAGAAGATGCCGAAACGCCTTGCATTATTTATTAACGGGTACAGCAAAAACTCCACACGCAGCGAAACAGAACTTAGCGGACTATGGAAAAAAATTGCAATGAGGAATATTACCAGAATATTGCTCTATTCTGTTATTCTCGTGGCTGTTATATATGCTTCAACCAGCCTCTTATTCCCGATTATGGAGAAAACAATTGGCGAAAATCTTGGCAAACTGCTTGCAACAGGCATAACAATTGCTGCAATGTCGCCTTTCTTATTGGCTCTATGCTACCCAAGCACTAAGCACTGGGAAAGGGAAAAACTGCAAACAAGCATTCATTCAAACGTTCCATTTATCGCATTCAGACTGGTGCGTGTTCTTATCGCAATAGCATTTATCGTTGGGTTCATTACAGAAATTTACTCTCATTTGATTGCTGTAACTATCGCTTTTGCTATATTCGTGCTTATTGCAATATACTTCTCCAAATCGGTAAAGAAAAGGATGAAACGCATCGAATCAACCTTTATCAACAACCTCAATGAAAGAGAATTGCGACGCAGTGGAAAAAACAATAATCTTGTTAGTGATATGCACCTTGCGTATATAAACATAGGGTATAACTGCCCGTTTGTTGGACAAAAACTTAGGGATTCTAATCTGGGACGCCTTTTTGGTATTAACGTTGCAAGCATACAGCGTGGCGAAAAGACAATAGCAATTCCAAAAGGCGATACACGCATTTTTCCTGGTGACACTCTGGGTATTATCGGCACTGACGAGCAAATTCAACAACTGCTAAACCATATCGAACAAATAAATTCATCTGCACCGGCAAGTGAAGAAATTGAAATGGAATTTACAAGCATCGTTCTTGACGACAATTCCCCTCTTGTCGGAAAGCGCCTGGCTGAAATTGGCTTGCGAGACAATTATACTGCACTTATCGTTTCAGTTGAAAGAGCAGACGGTACTTTTGAAAGCCCTAATGCTGATACTGTTCTGAATTCTGGTGACAATATTTGGCTGGTTGGTGACAAAAATAAAATTAAGGAAATCATTTAAACATCAATAAATAACTTTCTTATGCACGAGAAAATTATAATCTTAGACTTCGGCTCGCAGACAACACAACTTATCGGTCGTCGCGTCAGAGAACTAAACGTCTATTGCGAAATCTTGCCTTACAACAAGATGCCGGAAAATGACCCGGACGTTATTGGAGTAATCCTTTCGGGAAGCCCTTTTTCGGTATATGATGAAAAGGCATTCAAGATAGACTTGTCAACAATTCGAGGCAAATACCCTATCTTGGGAATTTGCTACGGTGCACAGTTCATCTCATACTCTAACGGTGGAAAGGTAGAACCGGCTGGCTCAAGAGAGTACGGTCGCGCACATCTTGATACCTTCGACGCTGAGAACCCGCTATTCAAAGGCATCACTCCAAAATCTCAAGTATGGATGAGCCACGGCGACACTATCACCGCAATTCCTGAAAGTTTCAAGGTAATCGCTTCTACCGACAAGGTGAAGATTGCTGCTTACCAGATTTGCGATGAAAAGGTATGGGGCGTTCAATTCCACCCTGAAGTGTTCCACTCTACAGAAGGCACAAAGATGCTCGAAAACTTCGTTGTCGGCGTTTGCGGCGCTAAGCAGGACTGGAGTGCTTCTTCTTTCATCGAAACTACCGTTGCCAATCTGAAAGAAACTTTGGGCAACGACAAGGTCGTCCTCGGTCTTAGCGGTGGCGTTGACTCTTCTGTTGCAGCCGTTCTCCTAAACAAGGCTATCGGAAGCAACCTTACATGTATCTTCGTTGACCACGGATTGCTTAGAAAGAACGAGTTTGCAAACGTGCTTCGCGACTACGAAGGACTTGGTTTGAACGTTATCGGCGTTGACGCTTCTAAGAAATTCTTCAGCGAATTGGCTGGAGTAACTGACCCTGAAAAGAAAAGAAAAATCATCGGCAAAGGCTTTATCGACGTTTTCGACGAAGAAGCACACAAGATTACCGACGTTAAATGGCTTGCTCAAGGAACTATCTACCCTGACTGCATCGAATCTCTTTCAATTACCGGTACTGTTATCAAGAGCCACCACAACGTTGGAGGTCTGCCAGAGAAGATGAACCTGAAATTATGCGAACCATTGCGACTCCTCTTCAAAGATGAGGTACGCAACGTTGGACGCGAATTGGGTATGCCGGAACACCTCATCAACCGTCACCCATTCCCTGGTCCGGGTCTTGCAGTGAGAATCCTTGGCGACATCACTCCAGAAAAGGTGGAAATTCTACAAAATGCTGACGATATCTTTATCCAAAACCTACGCGACTGGGGTCTATATAACGAAGTATGGCAAGCGGGAGTTGTATTGCTTCCTGTTCAGAGCGTTGGCGTTATGGGTGATGAAAGAACATACGAACGTGCCGTTGCCATCAGAGCGGTAACAAGTACCGACGCTATGACAGCCGACTGGGCAAGACTGCCTTACGACTTCCTTGCAAAGGTAAGCAACGACATTATCAACAAGGTAAAAGGCGTTAACCGCGTTTGCTACGACATCTCGTCAAAACCACCAGCAACAATCGAGTGGGAATAAAAACTTACTTTGTAAGTTTTTATCGCCGAGCATTGCACTTGCTGTCGCCACAGGAGGGCGCATGTCCGACTATGGCGGTGCAAGTTAAAAGCATAGCGAGGCAATAACACATTTTATCGCCGAGCATAAAAATTGCAACCATCCCCAGAGCGGAAATCCGCTTTGGGGATTTTTTATCCTATCTATACTTTCTATAGCACCTATAGCCCCTAACCCATTAACAAAAATGGTTGAAAAGTTTGATAAATTCAATAAATAGTCTAATTTTGTCAAAAATATTTATTAACAATAATACAATTATGAAAAAGACATTATTAATTATTGCACTAATTGTTGCATTTACAATCCCGGCATCGGCACAATTCCGCTTTGGTATAAAAGCAGGTTTCAACACAAATAGTCTTAAATTTAACGAAGATTTGT
>ERZ791624.348-NODE-348-length-33232-cov-2.115683_pt1 | contig 33232 bp, 39 predicted proteins | sample MGYA00510058_ERZ791624 | MGnify/ENA primary metagenome ERZ791624 (study PRJEB30046, sample SAMN00715158) | human gut metagenome | study: EMG produced TPA metagenomics assembly of the A metagenome-wide association study of gut microbiota in type 2...
GCAAAGAAAAGTGATGCAAAGGAATTCATTATCGGAACCGAGAACAGTATCGTGCAGCATCTGCAGTTTGCATGTCCGGACAAGCAGTTTTATCCATTATCAAGAGACTGTGTCTGCCACAATATGAAACTGACCACACTCGGAGATGTATACCAGTGTGTAAAGGGCACCGGCGGAGAGGAAATCAAGCTGGACGAAGAAGTGCGTATAAAAGCAAAACGCTGTATTGATACCATGCTGGAACTTGGCAATTAAAGCAGGTCAGCCTGCAAAGATGCGCGCCCTGCGGAGTCAAAGATGATGCTGTGTCTCCGCAAGGGCGCGAAAGTGTGCGGTAAACGCACACTTTATTTTTTTACCGATTTTACAAGGGAATCCAATGTAACCGTTGTGGTGGTATCACCGGCAAGGAGCGTGTACGTTTCTCCGCTGGTGAGCTTTGGACAACTGATTACAACGGGATTATAGGATTTGGCAGGGGTATAGGAAAGCAGCATCCGGGGTATCAGATTGTGGTAGTGTCTGTTCTGAAAACAATTTATGAAGAAAGAAAAGGAAAACTTAAGAGAATCTAAATTGACTTGCAACATAAACTTATATAAAATAAAAAGCGCGGAGATGTTCGCAGAGTTCATTTCAAACGAAGAGGAGGAATTTTATATGATATGTCCGAAGTGCGGCAGTGAAATGCCGGATGACAGTACATTCTGCACCAGATGCGGAGCCAGCTTACATACAGGAACACAGGAAAATCAGAATTCGCAGGGGACGCCATACGGCTACGGAAATCCACAGGGAAACAACGGAGCGTATTATGGCAATCCACAGATGAACAATGGTATGCCGTACGGGCAGCCTTATGTAGATCCTAAGGATCATTCCACAGAATTTGACGGAAAAGATATTGCGGAGCACAAACTGTTTGCAATGCTTCCATATCTTCTGGGAATTTTGGGAACTATCGTGGCACTTCTTGTGGCAAAGGATTCTCCTTATGTCGGATTTCATGTGCGTGAGGGAATCAGGATCCTTGTGTCTGAAGTTCTGCTGGGACTGATTACTGTAGTGCTCTGCTGGACCGTTGTCGTTCCGATTGCAGCAGCCGTATGTTTTATCATTTTATTGGTTGTCCGTATCATCAGTTTTGTCAATGTCTGCAATGGAAAGGCAAAGGAAGCTGCCATAGTCAGCAATTTCGGATTTTTGAAATAACTTATAAAGATCCAATGAAAAAGAGAAGAAGATTCTGCATGTTATGTAAGAATCTCCTTCTCTTTTTTGTGGAAACACGGGATATTTAATTGAGAAGAATGGAAAAAGTCAGGGAATTTCCATCTTCACTTTTGGCAGAAATTTTCCCTTTGTGTGCGGTTACAATGGCGTAGACTACGGTAACATCTTTATATATAGAAGATAAGACGGGAACCTTAAATAAACTTAAAACATTCGTAAGTTTTGTCGTTTTACAGGACAACATATTTTTTACATTGAATTTACATTAGTCTGGTTATGCATTTTACACAGACCCGATAAGATAACAACTGTAATGAGGAACAACATGAAAGAAAGAGGAGAAAATCATGAAAAACAAACTTGTAAAAATGATGGCTTTACTGACAGCAACAACAATGGTCGCTGCAGGTGTGATGGGATGTGGTTCTGACAGCAGTGATGCAAACGCTGATGCAAATACAGATACAACGGCATCTGATACAACTGCAAATACAGATACAACAGATGGAGCGGATCTGAGTGGAACCGTTACACTGGCAGGAAGTACTTCCATGGAGAAGCTTGCAAATGCCATGAATGAAGCATTCATGGAGAAATATCCGAATGTTTCCGCAACCGCAGAGTTTACCGGATCCAGTGCAGGAATTGAATCTCTGGAGGCAGGAAGCGTTGATATCGGAGATGCTTCCCGTGCCCTTTCTGACGATGAGAAAAGCCAGGGTATCGTAGAGAACATTGTGGCAATTGATGGTATCGCAGTTATTACAGATACAGCAAACACAATCACAGATATTAAGTCTGAAGATCTTGCAAAAGTATATACCGGAGAGATTACAAACTGGAAAGATCTCGGTGGACCGGATGAGCAGATCGTAGTCATCGGCCGTGAGGCGGGATCTGGTACAAGAGATGCGTTTGAGGAATTGATGGATGTAAAGGATTCCTGCAAATATGCACAGGAACTTGATTCTACAGGTGCTGTTTTGGCAAAGGTTGCAGCAACTCCGGGAGCAGTTGGATATGTATCTTTAGATGTGCTGGATGACACCGTAAATGGATTAAAGATCAACTCTGTAGAGCCGACAGAAGACAATATTCTTGCAGGAGACTATGTATTACAGAGACCGTTCGTAATGGCTACCAAGGGGGAGATTTCTGAGCAGAGTAAGCAGGTACAGGCATATTTCGACTTTATCAACTCTGCAGACGGACAGAATGTTATCAAGTCTGTAGGGCTGATCATCCCAAACAAGTAATATAGCAAGAAACACGTAAACAGGCAAACGAGGATAAAGATATGACAGGCGGCAAAGCAACAAAGCACATCGTGGAAACGATTGCAAAAGTAATATTTCTGGTATGCGCAGCCGTTGCCATTGTAGCAGTTCTTTCCATAACGGTTTATATGTTTGCAAAGGGCACCCCGGCACTGGCAAAGGTCGGGGTGATTGACCTGTTATTTGGAACTGTATGGCAGCCGACAGCAGCAACACCATCTTATGGCATTTTATACATTATTCTGACTTCAATTATAGGTACTGCAGTTGCAATTTTGATCGGTGTACCGATTGGAATTCTGACAGCGGTATTTATCACGGAAGTAGCCAACAAAAAGCTGGCAGCAATTGTTCAGCCAGCGGTAGAACTACTGGCTGCGATTCCGTCTGTAATCTACGGATTGTTGGGGCTTATGGTTTTAAATCCATTGATGTACCGTTTGGAAAAGCGGGTATTTGCAGGCAGCACCACCCATCAGTTTACCGGTGGATCGAATCTGCTTTCTGCGATTATTGTGCTGGCAATTATGATTCTGCCAACCGTGATAAACATCAGTGTTTCCTCGATCCGTGCAGTACCCGGACATTTAAAGTCGGCTTCTCTTGCACTTGGGGCAACACATATCCAGACGATATTTAAAGTGATGATCCCGGCAGCAAGATCTGGTATTATGACAGGTGTAGTGCTTGGAATCGGACGTGCGCTCGGAGAGGCCATGGCGATCAATATGGTTGCCGGAGGTTCTGTAAATCTGCCGTTTCCATTCAATTCGGTACGTTTCCTGACGACACAGATCGTCAGCGAGATGAGTTATGCCGAAGGACTTCACCGGGAGGTACTCTTTACGGTAGGTCTGGTATTGTTTATCTTTATTATGATTATCAATCTGGTCCTTGCACAGGTGGAAAAGAAAGGAGCCGTTGAACAATGACAGAAAAGAATACCAGTATTCGTACCAAAACAAGGCATCCGGCAGATTTCCTTACTTATATTGCCATTTATGTATGTGCAATTATTTCCGTTGCACTGCTTCTTGGGATCATTATCTATGTATTTGCCAAAGGTATCCGGAGTGTAAATTGGGAGTTTCTTACCAGTGTGACATCTGTATTAAAGGGAACGACCGGTATTGCAGGAAATATTGTAAATACGCTTTATATTATCATTGTAACGATGCTGATTGCTACCCCCATCGGTGTTGGGGCTGCCGTTTATTTAAATGAGTATGCAAAACCGGGAAAATTAGTCAGTCTGATTGAATTTGCCACAGAGACACTTGCGGGGATTCCGTCCATTATCTTTGGTTTGTTTGGTATGATGTTTTTTGGACAGACTCTGCATTTGAAGTATTCTATCCTCACAGGTTCGTTTACTCTGACTCTGATGGTACTTCCTCTGATCACCCGGAATACACAGGAAGCGTTAAAAACGGTTCCGGACAGTTACCGAAGCGGAGCGATCGGTTTGGGCGCCGGAAAATGGCATATGATACGCACCATTTTATTACCATCCGCAATGCCGGGAATCATTACCGGAGTTATTCTTGCCATCGGGCGAATTGTTGGGGAGTCAGCAGCACTGCTGTTTACCCGGGAAGTTCAGGTCTCCTCCCGAAGAACTTTACCGATTTGCTGGCAAAGGCAAAAATGCCGGCGGGAACACTTACCATTCAGCTTTACCTGAGCGCGACCAAGGGGGAATTCGGAGTGGCATTCGGTATTGCTGTGGTTCTGCTGATGATTGTTCTTGGCATTAACCTGCTTACCAAAGCGCTGGCAAAGAAATTTGATGTCAACCGCAGATAAATAAATATATATATAAAGAAATCCTTCGGAAAACCGCTTCCGAAGGATTTTTGCGTATTTTTGAAAAGCTATGCGCTGGTAGGCATGGGAATATGCGTCAGGTTCTGCCGCACCTCCTGAAACTGTTCCGGAATATCTTCTATAGGCATGTTTTGCAGTACATCGGTGGTGCCGGCTTTTAATGCGGTTTCGTAATACCAGCATTTATAATCCAGGGTATTAAGTGTCTGCTGCAGGGAAGCCATCTGCTCCAGCAGGACGGTGCGCTGCTGCTGGAATAACTCTAAACGTTCCTGAATTGTGGAATCTCCCTGTTGCAGAAGGACAATGTATTTTTTGATATCTTTGATTGACATTCCTGCTTTTTTCAGACATTCGATGATCTGCAGCCATTCGTAGTCTTTCTCCCGAAACATCCGGATACCGCCGGAAGAACGTTCCACAAAGGGAAGAAGGCCTTCTTTATCGTAATATCGCAGTGTGGAACCTGCAAGCCCAAGCATTTTTGCCATTTGTCCAACCGTATATGTCATATGCACATTCTCCTTTTTGTAATTGCTTTTTTCTTGGATTATAAATTTCTCTGTGAAATCAGTCAATGGCTGTTTTACGGGTTTCTTAGAAAATAATAAAGGAAGAAAAGGTGCCTGAAAATATTTAACAGAAAATCCGGGAATACTTATGAATGACAATCATTACGGAAACCGTAATAAACCAATTTCATAAAGGAGGAAGAAATGACGGAACCGGATACTATAAAATTATTGAGAGAATGCGACGCGGGAATCAAGATGGGAACGGCATCCATCGGGGAGGTTCTCGAAAAAACAACCAATGAAAAATTAAAAAAACTGCTGGAAATATGTAAAGAAGGGCATGAAAAACTGAAAGAAGAAATTCAGAATAAACTCGAACAATGTCACGATACGGGAAAAGATCCAAATCCGATGGCACAGGGAATGTCCTGGATGAAAACAAATGTAAAACTTGCCATGGATGAATCGGATGCAACGATCGCAGATCTGATAACGGACGGCTGTAACATGGGAGTAAAATCTTTAAGCCGTTATCTGAACCAGTATCAGGCTGCAGATGAGGAAACAAAGGATATTGCAAAGAAATTGATAAAACAGGAAGAAGAATTAAGCATTCATATGCGGCCATTCTTATAATTTAGGTTGAATTTTGTATAAAAGCACACTATAATATATAGAGTTTATATATTAAAAAGAAGGATGTGAAGTGATGAAACTGGGAAATCCTAAGACAAATGCGGACGTCCAAATGTCGGAAGCATTTGTCACAAGTGTGTTTTTGGCACTGTCCGGAGGCTTTCAGGATGCGTATACATATTTTACGCGTGAGGAAGTATTTTCCAATGCACAGACGGGAAATATTGTTTTGATGAGTACGCACCTGATGATGGGAGAATGGCTGGATGTGTTACGATACTTATTACCGCTTCTGGCATTTGCATCGGGCGTTTTCTTTGCAGAGAAGATTCATGTGATCTTTAAATATGCTAAGAAACTGCACTGGCGGCAGGGTGTGCTTTTGATGGAAATTGCGATTCTGTTTTTTGTTGGATTCATGCCAAAACGCCTGAATCTGCTGGCTACTGTACTGGTATCGTTTGCATGTGCGATGCAGGTACAGACGTTCCGGAAAGTAAGCGGATATTCTTATGCAAGCACAATGTGCATCGGAAATCTCCGTAGCGGAACAGAAGCATTTACCGGTTATCTGCAGACCCATGACACAGAAAAATTAAAAAAGGCACTGTATTATTTTGGCATTATTTTATTTTTCGGACTCGGGGCTGGTATTGGAGGAAATCTCTCTATCCGGTTTGGATATCATATGATCTGGGTATCGAGCGGACTGCTTCTGATCAGTTTTCTGCTCATGTTTGTGGAAAAGATGGATCGGTAAATTCATCGGGAAGATACCGTCGTGGTCTCTATGCCGATAAAATTCATGTAAAAGATACCGTTGTGGTACCTATATACCGAAAATTTAATATTTAGATACCGGAAAGTCTCTATAGATCAAAAATTGCTTCTTCAGGTACCACTTTTATGAAAAAAGCGGTATCCGGAGAAGCAATTTTTACTATATAGGTGACATGTCCAGATTCCTAGCATTAAAATTTCGGGAAAACGTCACCTTAGGCTTTGATTTTTCATCTATAGATACCGGGCCTTATCATTAATTGATTTAACGGTATGTCTTTCAATTATATTTTCTCCAACCAACAGAAGAAATGTCCCCCTTCTTACGTCACTTAGAGAACTCTTATATTTAAAAATCAACCTGTAAATTGCGTATCAAGAAACCTTACATCTATTACATTGATTTTGCAAAAATTTTACATTCCCAGTCCAGTGCATTTTACAATCTCTCTTTATAATATTCATAAATCCTAAGAAATGGATAATTGCAGTGTGAGAAAACCATTGCAGATGAGGAGAGAAACATGGAAAAACGAACAAAAATTACTGTCCGTGATCTGAACCTGTATTACGGTGAAAACCATGCACTCAAGGATGTAAACATGAATATTCGTGAGAATTGTGTGACCGCTTTTATCGGACCGTCCGGATGTGGAAAATCAACATTCTTAAAAACCATCAACCGGATGAATGATCTGGTAGATGGCGTGAGAATCACAGGAGAAGTGAAACTGGATGATGAGGATATCTATGCGGAAGGCGTAGATACAACCGTTCTTCGGAAAAGAATTGGCATGGTGTTTCAGCAGCCGAACCCGTTTCCGATGAGTATTTATGACAACATTGCATATGGTCCGCGTGTACATGGAATCAAAGACAAGTTAAAACTGGATGCCATCGTAGAAGAAAGTCTGCGGGGAGCAGCAATTTTTGACGAAGTCAAGGATCGTCTGAAGAAGTCCGCCCTTGGGCTTTCCGGTGGACAGCAGCAGCGTATCTGTATTGCGCGTGCACTTGCGGTACAGCCGGAGGTACTTTTGATGGATGAGCCGACTTCTGCACTGGATCCGATTTCTACATCCAAGATTGAGGAATTGATGGAAGATCTGAAAAAGAAATACACTGTAGTTGTGGTTACTCATAATATGCAGCAGGCAGTGCGTGTATCGGATGATACGGCATTTTTCCTGGTGGGAGAGATGGTAGAATTTGGAGATACGAAAACGATTTTCTCTTATCCGAAAGATAAACGGACAGAAGATTATATTACAGGGAGGTTTGGTTAATGCGCTCAAAATTCGACGAGCAGCTTAGACTGCTTAATCAGGAAATGATGTATATGGGAACCATGATAGAGGATTCTATTCAGAAAGCGATCGATGCATTGATTGATCAGAATGCGGAACTTGCAAAAAAGATTATGAATTCCGACAATGATGTGGACCATGAACAGAAGAAGATTGAAAATATCTGCTTTAATCTGCTGATGCAGCAGCAGCCAGTGGCAAAGGATCTGCGTGTGATTTCCGCAGCTATGAAGATGGTGACAGATATGGAGCGAATCGGAGACCATGCAGCGGATATTTCGGAGATTACAAGCATGCTTGCAAGTGAGCCGTATGTACTGAATCTCGATGATATCAAAAAGATGGCGAGTGAGACGGTGATCATGTTGATCCGTAGTATTGAAGCTTATGTTGAAAAAGACATGAAAAAGGCGCAGGAAGTCATCCGACATGATGATATCGTAGATGATCTGTTTGATAAAAACAAGGCAGATATCATTGAACTGATCCGGCATGATCCGGAAAAGGGCGAACAGGCGACGGATATGTTGATGGTTGCAAAGTATTTTGAACGAATCGGTGATCACGCAACAAATATTGCAGAATGGGTTATTTTTGCATTGGATGATAAAAAAATCGAGCAGGAATCCTGATCACGAAGAAATTTTACATAAATTTTACATAAACGATACTTTGGATTTTACGTGTCGTATGCTATGATAAGAAACAGATAGAATACGTGTGAGAGGGCGGTCTTGTGCAGGCATGGCCGTCCTGCTTGATGTTGCAGAGGTATATATAAAGATAGACAGAGGGAAAAGATATGGCATTGATTTATATCGTGGAAGATGATGAAAATATCAGGGAGATTGAGACAATTGCATTGAAAAACAGCAATTACATGGTCTGTGCATTTGAAAAGGCAACCACATTTTATAAAAAACTGGAGGATATTATGCCGGATCTGGTGATTTTGGATGTTATGCTTCCGGATGAGAGCGGGTATGATATCGTGCGTAAACTGCGGAAAAATCCTGCAACAAAGAAACTGCCAATTATTATGGTGACAGCAAAGACAGCAGAAATGGATATGATCAAAGGACTGGATGAAGGTGCGGATGATTATATTAAGAAACCATTTTCTATTATGGAGCTGATTACGAGAGTAAAAGCACTTTTGCGGCGGACGGAGACGGAGGATGTCAAGATCCTGCAGGTTGAAAATATTACACTGGATCACGAACGCCATATGGTTTTTGTAGACGACAAACCGGTAGAGCTGACGTTTAAGGAGTATGAACTGCTTCGTCTGCTGATGACCAATCCGAGTGTTGTATTGTCCAGAGAGGTCATCATGCGTCATGTATGGGGGACAGAATTTGAGGGCGAATCCCGTACCGTTGATATGCATATCAAGACACTGCGGCAGAAGCTTGGAGAAGCGGGAAGCAAAATCCGTACCGTTCGAAATGTGGGATATGTGATAGAGTAAGGAGCTGTTATGAAGAAACGAATCAATTTACGGCTGATTCTGATTGCAGGTATTGCAGTGATTGTAACCATGGTCTGTATGACCGGTATTTATTATAAACTGTTTCAGGGACAGGTGCGCAAGGATCTGCAGATCAATGCAAGACTGCTTTCCGGCACGGGATTGTTTGATGATTCAGACAATACAAATGTTTCACTTTCCGAATATTATGAAGTCGGGGAAGACCTGCGTGTTACCTGGATTGCAAAGGATGGTACGGTACTTTTTGATAATGATCTGGATATTTCACAGCTTCCAAACCACAAAAACCGCCCGGAAGTAAAGAAGGCGTTGTTTCAGGGGGAGGGAGAAAGTGTCCGGCGGTCGGATACCATGCAGATGGACAATTACTATTATGCGCTCCGGCTGGAAAACGGAACGGTTATCCGTGTGGCAACACAGGCACGTAGTGTCTACAGTGTGTTCCTTGCAGCATCCCCATTTGTGATACTGATACTGATACTGATTGTTTCCATTTGTATTGTTCTGGCACATTTTTTAACCAAACAATTGCTGCATCCGATTGAACGGCTTGCTGAAAACATGGAAGATACCATAGAAGAACCTGTATACAAAGAGCTTGTGCCATTTGTAAATACGATTCGTAAACAGCACGAAAATATCCTGATGGCCGCAAAAGTACGGCAGGATTTCACGGCAAATGTTTCCCATGAACTGAAGACACCGCTTACTGCAATTTCCGGATATGCGGAGCTGATCGAAAACCATATGGTAGATCCGGAGCAGGAGACCCGTTTTGCACAGGAAATCCAGCAGAATGCGACGCGGCTTCTTTCTCTTATCAATGATATCATCCGGCTTTCCGAGCTGGACAGCGGGGAAGACAGCCTGCTGTGTTTTGAACAGGTGAATCTGGATGAGGTAGCCGGTACCTGTGTGAAAAATTGCAGATGAATGCACAGAAACGGAATGTAACGCTGTATTATGAAGGCGTGTCCTGTATGTTGCGGGCAGACAGGGGCATGATTTCGGAACTTGTGGAAAATCTGTGTCAGAATGCGATCCGTTATAATAATGAAGGTGGTGAGGTGCACGTGCGTGTGTACTATGAAAAAGGACAGCCGATGCTTTCTGTGGCAGACAATGGTATCGGGATTCCAAAAGACCAGCAGGAACGTATTTTTGAGCGGTTTTACCGTGTTGATAAAAGCAGATCCAAACAGACCGGTGGTACGGGACTGGGACTTGCTATCGTCAAGCATATTGTGGAACTGCATGATGCGGTACTTCATTTGGAAAGTGAGCCGGGAAAAGGAACAACGATCACAGTAGCTTTTTAGCTGCATACAGGGGACTTTGGTTTACAAAGTCCCTTTTTTCGTGTAATATAGGTAAAATAAATAGGAAGAGAAAAGAAAGAGGCGAGATACAATGTATCAGGAAATATCACAGTTACTGATGTATGGAGATTTAGAGGAGGATTCCATCCTCGCACAGATGGGAGAATTATTTGGAAAATATGAGACCGGTGAATATAATAAGACGGGTTTGGTGCGTGACATCAATACGCAGGTAAAACGGATTTTGAAAGTGGCAACGGACTATGGATTTGATGACAATCTGTGGCACAATTATCTGACCTTTTTCCTTATGATGAGTGAAAACCCATTCAGCATGACCTGTGAAAAGGTGGGAGCCAGCGATGGAAGTGTCAATGAACTGGTGGAAAATGATTTCCGTATTTTTAAAGAGTTGTTTGACTATGATTTCGGACCAATCGAAAAAGATCTGGGAATCAACTGTTTCAGCCAGATTTCCAATTATAAGGCCATCCATAAAAAGGATCTGATGTACAACAAAAATGTCAGCGAAAAAGTCCGCTCTTTAAGCAAAAAACTGGAGGCGGCAAAGGATGAAAAAGAATTCTTTGATGCAGTGACTGGTTTTTATAAAGACTACGGTGTTGGAATGTTTGGTCTCAACAAAGCATTCCGGATTGATGATACACCGCAGGGAAGCTTTACATTCCGTGCAATCAACAATATGGATACCGTTATGCTGGACGATCTGGTCGGATATGAGATTCAGAAAAAGAAGCTGGTAGACAATACGGAAGCGTTTGTACAGGGAAAGAAAGCAAACAATGTATTGCTGTTTGGTGACAGTGGTACCGGTAAATCTACCAGTATCAAGGCGATTGTCAACCAGTATTACAAAGACGGCCTGCGTATGATTGAAATCTACAAGCATCAGTTTAAGTATCTTTCCGAGATCATTGCAGAGATCAAAAACCGAAACTATCGTTTTATCATCTATATGGATGATCTTTCTTTCGAGGAATTTGAGATTGAGTATAAGTTCTTAAAAGCCGTTATCGAGGGCGGTGTGGAAACCAAACCGGAAAATATTCTGATTTATGCAACTTCCAACCGGCGGCATCTGATCAAAGAGAGCTGGAATGACCGAAACGATCAGGATAATTCCAATGATCGTCACCATTCCGATACGGTTGAAGAGAAACTTTCTCTGGTGAACCGCTTTGGTGTGACCATTAATTACTCGAAGCCGACACAGAAAGAATACTTTGATATTGTTTTGCATCTGGCAAGACGTGCAGGGGTTACCTTACCGGATGAGGAACTCCGTGCAGAGGCCAACAAGTGGGAATTGAGCCATGGAGGCATTTCCGGACGTACGGCAGAGCAGTTTGTCAGCTATCTTGCGTCCCAGCCGGATGCATTTAAATAAAAGGAGAAAACATGTTATATCAGATCTGCCATGGAGCAGTCTCTTTTGCCGATGAAGAGATTCTGCATGACATCAATTTTGAAATAAGAAATACGGAAAAAATTGCAGTCGTCGGGCGGAACGGCTGCGGCAAAACCACGCTCTTAAAGCTGATCCACGGGGATGTGGAGCTGGACAAAAGAGACAGTGATGAGGATATTTTTATTGCAAAAGCAGGCAATCCGCAGATCGGTTACTTAAAACAGATTGCGTTTGAAGATCCTTCCGTTACGCTGGAGCAGGAAGTGCGTAAAGTCTTTGCTCCGATGGAGCGCCGGAAAAAAGAACTGGAAGCTGCGGCACAGGCACTTGAGACTGATTATTCCGAAGAGGCCGTGACACGTTATACCGCAATGGAAGAAAAATTCAAGGAAGACGGCGGATACTATTTTGAAAAAGAGTATGATGTAATCATCCGTAAGTTCGGCTTTTCTGAGGAAGAGCGAAAGAAACCGCTGTCCGAGTTTTCCGGTGGACAGCAGACAAAGATTGCCTTTATCAAGCTGCTTTTGAGCAAGCCGGATATTCTGCTTCTGGATGAGCCGACGAACCATCTGGATATCACAACGATCGAGTGGCTGGAGACGTATCTGAAAAATTATCCGAAGGCTGTGGTCGTGGTATCACATGACCGTATGTTTCTGGACAATGTGGTGGACGTGGTGTACGAGATTGAGTACGGCACAGCGACCCGTTATCCGGGCAATTACTCCAATTTCATGGAGCGGAAAAAAGAAAACTACAATAAGATGATGAAAGATTACAATGCGCAGCAGAAGGAAATTGCCAGACTGCAGCGTATTGTCGACCGGTTTAAAAATAAACCAACCAAGGTGTCCATGGCGCATTCCAAGGAGAAAGCCATTGAACATATGGTAAAACTCGAAGCTCCGGATCGTTTTGATACCCGGACATTCCATGCAAATTTCCAGCCGGACAAAGAAACCGGAAACGATGTGCTTTTGGTGACAAATCTTGCGATTGGATATGACCATCCGCTTTCTACGGTCAGTTTTGATCTGAAAAAAGGGGAAAAGCTGGGAATCCTCGGTGGAAATGGTCTGGGGAAATCGACACTTTTAAAAACCCTGGTGGGACAGCTTGCCCCGCTGGCCGGAGAGTACAATTTTGGAACAAATGTGCAGATTGGTTATTTTGACCAGCAGATGGCGATGTACTCGAGCCGGAAGACGGTGCTGGATGATTTCTGGGATGAGTTCCCGAATCTGACCGAGACAGAAGCGCGGAATGCGCTCGGCGCCTTTATGTTTACCGGGGAGGATGTATTTAAAAATATTGATATGCTTTCCGGTGGGGAGAAGGTGCGTCTGGCACTGTGTAAGATCTTAAAGCGTCGACCGAATGTGCTGGTGCTGGATGAGCCAACCAACCATATGGATATTGTGGGAAAAGAAACGCTTGAGAGTATGTTAAAAGATTTCTCCGGCACGCTGATCTTCGTATCGCATGACCGATATTTTGTGCGCAAGGTAGCAAACCGTCTGCTTGTTTTTGAGGACGGCACGACACATCTGTATCAGTTTGGTTACGAGGAATATCAGGAAAAACTGGATCGTGAAGCGGCGGAATCCGGGGATGATTATCGTAAAAATCCTGCAGCGTTAGGCGGTGCAATCAGCCAGAACGGTGCTGGTCAGCAGAGCAAAGGCACACAGGAAACCGGTGGTAAGAAAGCGTATTACAATCCGGGCAAGGAGCGCTCGAAAATTGAAAAAAAAGTGAAGAAGGCCGAGGAAGAGCTGGCAGTCAAAGAGGAGAAGCTGGACGCTTTAAAACAGGAACTGCTGCGGCCGGAATATCAGTCCAGTTATTCCAAGCTGACAGAGATTCAGGGCGAAATCGATGCGCTGGAGGAAGAAATCATGGCAGATATGGAAAACTGGGAGGAACTTTCCCAGCAGCTTGAGGAGCTGGAAAGCTAGAGACATGGTTTCTATAGGCAGAAATATGATGTAAGATATTGCGTGGTCTCTTATAGAAGAAAAAACATGGAAAAGGATACCATGGTGGTTTCTATAGAAGTAAAAACATGAAAAGGATACCACGGTAGTCTCTATAGAAGCAAAAACATGAAAAAGATACCACGGCGGTCTCTATAGAAGTAAAAACATGAAAAAAGATACCACGGTGGTCTCTATAGTAAAAAAATTGATGAGCAGGATACCGTTTGGTCTCTATATTAAAAAAAATTCAGAAAAGATACCGCTTTTGGACGAAAAGCGGTATCTTTTGACGTGATTTTAGACTATAGGTGACAAATATCTAACCTGAAGCGTGAAATAAGGCAAAAATGTCACCTGAGCAGGTGATTTTTATACTATAGATACCAGCGTGCTTGCAAATAAAGATAATGTTGCAAAAAGATAGAAATGAATTACCGATTTTCAGTCGCTATTGACATGGCCCCATGCGAACAGTAAGTTCAGAAATAATTTGTTATTGAAACTGGCAGTCAAAATGAAATTGTAATAGTCGCTGGATCTGCTCAGTGGAAAGCGGCTGCTTTTGTGTTTCATAGGACACAAGCAGTTTATCATTTGGATAAATTCCATATTTCATATACAAAGAAATTTTATCTGATGCATTTTTCACATACTCGGGTTTATCCATCATTCCAAAGTGTTCCCAATAAAATATTTCTCCGGTTTCAGGGTGACGAATCGTAAAATCGGGAAAAAGTGTAATACTGCCGAGCTTTAATTCACACTCATAGCGATAAGGAATTTTTTGCACATACAGGCTCATGGCAATCATAGCTTCTGATTTGGAACGCATAAATTCATTTTTACATGTTTTATGTTTTAATTGTTCCGGATAATTTTTGTTTTTGTTATATGGAGATGATTCCCAGGTTTGAAATTCCTGGGATACTGGCTGAAAATGTTCTGCCAGCAGTGAATGATAAGCACTATCATAAGTGAGTAATTGTTCTGCTTTGCCGCTGTTATAACTGTGACGGAAATAATAAGCTAAAGCATCTAAATTTTTTTGATATTCCTTTTGTTTTTCCAGAAGATAACGTCGGATAGCGAGCTGAGAGGCATAAGGTTTCTGGTCTTTGGGAATATAGGTTTTGGTATGTCCATCACTGCGATACCATTTGGTTCGATTACCACATCTGGTGCAGATCAGTTTCCCTTCGGGAAGCTGTTGTAACTGTTTCTGAATGTCTGTCAGTTTTTGCTGCAGCTGTTCTTGTTGCAAAAGCATAGTTTCGTAAAATGATATAAAAAACACCCCTTCCATATAGATTTATTTTATTAAAACATATGAGCGTAAATTGGTAAAGCATTTTTGCACTTTAATTTGTAATTTATGAAGATAATCTGAAACTTTTTTGGGCATCCGAACGTCTAATAAGCAGAAAGGAGCAAAAGAGAGCATGAAATATCCGGATATAAGCAAAGCTGTCGAACAGGAAATTCTGGCTTCTTATGATAAACTTTACCGGCTTGCATTTTCATACGTGAAAAATGAGCAGGACGCTATGGACGTTGTGCAGGAGAGCGTATACAAAGCCATGAAAAATGCAAGTCAGATCAAAGAAAAAAAATATATCAAAACATGGCTGTGGCGTATTGTGATTAACACGGCGGTAGATGCAACCCGGCATCAGTCAAGGTTCGTGAGCGATGATCAGGTTCAGGAGGAAGGACAGGAGGATCGCTATGAGGACACGGATATCATGGCTGCGCTTGATACGCTCGAGGAAAAAGAGCGTAAGGTGATCATGCTGAAAGTTTTTGAAGAGTGGACAATCCGCGAAATTGCGGATTGTCTGCATGAAAATCCGAATACGGTGAAATCAATGCTTTATCGCGGTCTGAAAAAATTAAGGGGAAAAGTGGAGGCGGAGATGGCATGAGCAGATTAGATGATATCAAAGAGGCATATGATAACATTCAGGTGCCGGCGGAATTAAAAGAACGTGTGCTGCAAAGCATGGAACGCGGCAAAAAGGATGCGTGTGGAGAAAAAAAAGAATCCGGCAAAGCGTTTGCCGGAAAAAGTGAACGGAATCAAAAGAAAGGTCACATGCTTCCGTTTGTCCGCGTGGCAGAAGCAGTGGCGGCAGCAGTTGCAGTGCTGGTCATCAGTGTCAATGTCAGTCCAACAGTGGCTAATGCAATGGAACAGGTGCCGGTACTTGGTGCGATTGTTAAAATCGTGAATTTTACCACGTATTCGGATAAGCAGGAAAAAAAGCAGATGGAAGCAACGGTCAAGGTGCCGGAAGTAAAAGTCATTGGAATAGATGGAAAACCACTGACCAGAGAATCAAAGGAGTTAAATGCAGCGGTATCCGGATATCTGGACAAAATCATTCAGATGTACAAGAAAGATGTGGCAGCTGTCAGTGACGGAGAGGAAGGACATGAGGAAATCACTTCGGATTATCGGATTGTCACAAACAATGAGCGGCTGTTTAGTCTTCGCGTGGATACGGTTATTGCCATGGGCGGTTCGGACAGTTTTACAAAGATATACAATATTGACAAAAAGACCGGAAAGATGATTACACTGAAAGATTTATTCCACGAGGGAAGTGATTATAAAAAGCGTATTTCTGACAGTATAAAAGAACAGATGCGTGCCCAGATGAAAAAGGACAGCAGTAAGGCATATTTTCTGGATGATGATCAACCGGAATGGGATTTTAAGCAGATTAAGGATGATGCGGATTTTTATATCAGCGACAATGGAGAGTTAACGTTTGTCTTTGATAAGTATGAGGTGGCTCCGGGATATATGGGTCTGGTAGAATTTTCGGTTCCGACAGAGAAGCTTTCAGATATCGTTAAGGATGGATATTTACAGTAGGATGAAAAGGCGTGCACTGCACGTCTTTTTTTATGCCCTATGTTGAAAAATGCATACCGGCATAATATGCGGCAAGAGTTTTTCGAAAATCTGTCATTCGCCTGCGGCTTATGTAAGCGTATTGTCCATAAGGATACGGTCATTCTGCACTTCTTTTATATGGGAAAAATTTACAAGCATACTTCGGTGTGTGACATAAAAGTACGGTTGAGAGAGCTGATCTTGCCAAAAAGCAAATGGCTGGATACAGTGATAGATACCATACAAAGTGTGTACAACAGAGTGTCGTTTTTCTGATTCGACAAAAATAATATCGCGGGTTTGAACGGGAACAAATCCGGTGGTGGTCTGAATGGTAATCCGGGAGGATTGTTCATAATATTTCACAATGGCAGCATCCATATTTCGGAAAAACCGTGCATGGTCAATTGGTTTTGTCAGATAGGCAAAGCAGCCAAAATGCATGGCGGGATCAAGAAAATCGGGATGAGAAGTGACTGCAAGAATTATGGTATAAGGGTGTGTTTTTTTTAACATATTACCTACATAGATTCCATCATGTCCGGGCAGTTCCATATCTAAAAACAACATATCAATTTCTCCGGTATCCGAAAGGACAGAGTTTCCGTCCGGATAGCATACAGGAGATGGAAACGTGAGATTATTTTTGGCAAAATAATCGTTTAACAGTTCCTGAAGTTCATCTAAAAATATAGGGTTATCATCACAAATCAAAATGCGCATGGGTCACCTGTTCTTTCTGTGGATACATGGTTATGATCGTCTGGAATATATGTTCATGATCGAGGTAAGCAGTTTGTAATTCTCCATGATAAGTATCGGCAATTCTGCGGATACTCTTCATACCGAAACCGTGCGTGGAGGACTCTTTTTTGGTTGTCAGCCATTCATGCCTGGAATTTTGTGGTGGTCGGTTCATACATGAATTTTTCATGGTAAGCAAAATGCCATGCAAGGGAGAAAAAAGTTCCACATGGAGAGAAATCCATCCAGAAGGAACTTTATCGGCAGCCGTTACCGCGTTATCAAGCAGATTGCAGAAAAGTGCAGTCAGGTCAGTATCCGAAAGAAAGTCAATGGAGTGATTTTCAATTGCAACTTCAAATCGGATACCTTTTGCGTGGCAGGAGGTCTGATAACGAAGCAGTGTTGCGTTGAGCAGGTTATTATCACTGATTCGAATGGAGGGTGCCAACTGTTCGGAGTGTATGAGTGTCTGGATATATTGGTCAAGTTTGGAATATCGTTTCTGCTGATTTAAGATGGAAATGGAAAGCAGATGATTCCGGATGTCGTGGATCAGTGTCCGTCGGGCAGTGTCCTGTGAAATCAGTGCGGTGTTATATTCCGCAAGATTTTGCTCTTTTTGCAGCTGAAGTTTTAATTGCAGCAGATCAGAGTTGCGTTTATTGTTGTAGTTGTAGAGTGCATAAACCAGAAATAATATGACGAGGAGCAACACTGTTGTAATAAAAATTATGCAATTGCTTAAGGAACTTTCTGGAAACTGTAAGCCAAAAATATATAACAGGATGCTGACAAACATAGAACAGAAAGTTATAGCAGCTAGAAAAAAAGAACCGTGATCGGGAGAAATGGGAGTGGTTATAGGCCATTTCTTTTGGAAGCATATCAGGATGAATACTATGCAAAGATATAATGTTTTACATAGTATAGTTGATAAAAATAACAGGTGAATGTCTGTCGACCATGTATTCCAATAATGATCTGAGAGTAAGGAGAGCAGGGAGGCTCCGGCTAATTCACCTAATGCCATTGACAGGTAAAGAACAAGCGAGTGAAAAAAAGCATATATTTTTGGAACGTCATATAAATAGCTGATCAAAAACAATGGAGCAAGAATGGAGGCAATAATGTTTACATAAATATTCTGAAAATGAAAAATTCCAAATAAAAAGGAATAACACAAAGTAAATCCCAAAAACACAGAAGAATTAGATTTTTTTTGTTTAAATATACAATGACAATACTGAAAAATAATAAATGCCTCTATATAATGAGAAATTAGGTAAGCAATTTCCTTCATTTTATATTCCCTCATTTGTTTAATATTATGTAATTGAAATAAATATAAAATTAAAATAATGAAAAGTCAAGCCTAGTCTATAAAAAGTCAAAAATTGACCACTTGTGTATGAAAATCGACCGTTTGTGCATATAGGCTTTTCTTTTTTGTGACATACGATATAGTGAGGATAGCAGTTAATATATGCTTGGGAAAGGAGAAAAAATGAAAAAGATTTCTTTGTGGGGAGCTCAGAGCCTAAAGAAAATGCTTAATATTGTATTAAGTGTAGAAGCAAACACGGAGTCTTCTGTAATGTTGTATCAAGTAAAAAAACCACATGAATTGCAAAAATATAAGAAAATTTTTAAATGATTTCTAATAAAATTGTGGAATGGATGATTTCCAAAAGGTTATTTCATTAGAAGAAAGAAAATTGTATCTATATGCACTGCAAAGTTTTTATTTTTCTATTGCACCATTTATATTAGCCATTTTGATAGGGAGTGTTATGAAACAATTCCTAAATGGAGTTTTTTTGGGAATTACGATAAGTATTGTTCGGAAGTATAGTGGTGGTTATCATGCGAAGAAGGTATGGATATGCCATTTCTTTTCGGTGGTTATTTTGATTGGCTGTTTTATTTTGTTTTCATATATTCAGATAAGATTTGTTTTTTTTATTTTTGAAACGGGAGCAGTGATCAGTTTAAGCATACTGAGTCCTATTCAATCCACAGATCATACATTAGATCAGTCGGAAAAGACAAAATATAAAAAGGTGACAGCAATACTGGCAATAGGATGTGAAATCTTTGAGATTATACTAGCGATATTTGGCAAGGAATATATTGCAAAAACTATAGGAACAGGGATAATGGTGGTAGCTTTACTTCAGTGGCCATGTATATTAAAAATTAAGTAAGATATTGACTGCGTAAAAATGATACTAATAGATTAAGTGTGAGAAAAAAAGAAAGGATAAAGCTATGAAAATTTATAAAATGATTGGGTTAACATTAGTTGGAGTAATGCTTTTCAATACACCAGTTATGGCAGAAAGCAAAGAAAGCTTGGATATTGCCAGTAATGAATATGAAAATGTGGAGGTACAAGAAAAAGAAAGTCAAAAAAATAGTTTGGAAAATGTTAAGGTTGACGAACAATCACCGATATATATGGATAAGGATGAGGTTAAGGAGATATATCCTAATATAGAAAAAATTTCTACATATTCAACGGAACCAGATGATTGTGAGCCAAATGATACTATAGTAACAGCGTATCCATATTCAAAAGTTCCGGTTGTGACATCGAAAGTAACAAGCAAAAATGACTTTTATTCGCTTGGGATGAAACATGCAGGATTGCATTCGAAAGAAGATGAAGATTGGTTTTATACTGAATTACAGTCTGGACAGGAATATTTTGTAGATTTAAGAAATGTTGGTAAAACTAATTGGTTTATTTCATTATATTATTTTAATGAGGATGGGACTGGATATTATTATACAACTGATCCATCACAGAAAAGTGTTTATGAAAAAAAACCAGAAAAATATTTTTACTTTACAGCAGAAGATACAGGAAAATATTATATCAGGATCTGTAATGGAAATGATTGGGAAGACAATATGCATTATTTTTTCTATGTAGGACCATCAATTCAGTATTTTGATATTGTCGATTTTAAGACTTATGGGGGAACCCAGTTATATGCAAATGGTTATCAGACATATGGACTTGATTTGATAGGTGGGGGAACACCAGAAATAACTGCTATTGTGAATATGTCAATTAAAGATACTTTCCCAGATGGAAAGAAATGCTTAGAAGTTGAAAAATATATGAGCGCGGGCGGAAAAACATATTATAGTGCAGCCGGAGGTGATTCTGATGTTATTCAAAATATTAAAGGTGCATCTTTAGGACAGTTGTGGACTATAGGAGGGCGTTGTGCAAAAGGTACACATTTTACATACTGGAGTGCGGAATTAAATGGAAGATTTGGATGTGTGATGGCACCATATCCTGGAAATGAACTCTCATTTTAAATAAAATTCAAGAAAGGGGCTAGGTGAATGGGTGTAAGTGGAATTGGAACCAGCAGTACATATTTATATGATGCAACAACGGGAAAGCTGTCAACAAAAGATGGAACAAAAAATAATTTTGTAGATTATTTTAATGGTGATTCTTCAGAAGAAACGCTTGAAGATTTAAATGGATTTGATAAAAATAATAAGTATGAACTGCAGGAACTTTTTTGGTTGTTTCGTGATGGATATATTGGGAAAAATGTGCAAAAGGATGACTCAGGAAAGTATGAAATCACTGCAGAAATTGAAGATACCGTGACTTCAAATTTTTATATCAACGGTACAAAGGTTTTTACAGCATACAGACCGGTGACCTATACAGATAAAGAAATCAAAATGTTTTCAGATTTGCATCAGCCATACCGGACGCATACATCGAAAGCATATGATCCAACCGATAACAGTATCAATATTGCGGTAGGAGATGTGTTTGATCTTGGAAATGGATATCGTATTACGGTAAAAAATGATTGTATGGACGGAGAAGGGTATGGAAGATCAAAGGAAGATGATGAAAAAATGGAACAGTTGCGGTATGGCATGAACGCACTTATGCGTTTTGCGGATCAGCAATGTTTTTCTAGTTTGATCAGTGAAGAATGTACACCGATGGTTTTGGAGATGCTGCATGAGATGGGAGTGGATACAAGCCGGGAATTTATTATTAATGGAACGAAGTGCTGTCTGAGAGATGGAAGAATTCGGGAGGTTGGAAATAAATACGTTGTGCCAAGTTCCATTTATCAGAAAGCACTCAAGCGATATGAGGAGGAACTGTACCGGCCATTATCAGCTGAAAAAATGTAAAACAAACATAAAATTATTAAAAAACATTACCTTTTTCCGCTAATAATATCGGATGGTATGCCGATATAAAATAAAAAAGGAAAGGGGAAGCTTATGAAAGTAAATATGGATAATCGGGTATCGCAATCATATGGCAATCCGTACAAAACAGCAAGTAATGAAATGTTTTCCAAAATACTTAACAATAAAAATTCGGAGAGTGATCAGGATTCCCTTACTTATTATTATCAATTGTGCCAAGAATTTCCGGATATAACGTTTCGGCTTGGGGATCAAAATGAGGGATTAAAAAACATAAATCAACCGTATCTGGGGTATCGGGGTCACATGAACCAGGTTGGAAATAATTTTGGAAAAATGGGGCAATGCAGCATAAGTCTTGATATTTCTGTGATCAGAAAAATGCAGACAGACCCTTCCTATGAGGAGGAAGTCAAGGGAATGATCCAGAATTCAAAAGAGTGGTATGCACAGACACAACAGGATGCATTGGAACAGGGATATTCATCAACTGCTGTATATTTTGATGACACAAAAGGAAGACTTCAAAGAAGTGTTATGCAGACAAATATGCAATTTTCTACGGAAGATGAGATAAACAAAATGTGGAAACAGGATGTATTTTCGCAGAAAATGCAAATAAAGTTTAACCGGACAAATGATAAATTGCTGGATACGTATTTACAAATGCTGGAGGAAGCTGACAAAAAAAGTAAGTATGATTGTAAAGGTTAAGCAAAAGTAACAGAATACATAACATAATATAAAATATGCATAAAATTATTAAAAACTCATTGCCTTTTTTGTTAATTATGATATAATAAAGCCATGATACTTCTTGTATCAAATACACAGCAAAGGGGTTGGGCATCATGAGAATTACAATTACCGGAAGAAATATCGAACTGACAGAGGGACTGAAGGCAGCGGTAGAGGAGAAGCTTTCCAAACTGGAGAAGTTTTTTGCACCGGATACCGATGTATTTGTTACATTAAGCGTGGAGAAGGAGCGCCAGAAGATTGAGGTAACGATTCCTATTAAGGGGCATGTGATTCGTTCAGAGCAGAGCAGCAATGATATGTATGTTTCTATTGATCTTGTAGAGGAGGTTATTGAGCGTCAGCTTAGAAAGTACCGCACCAAGCTTGCATCCAAGAAGATGAATGTGGCAGACAATTTCAACGAGGCATTTATTGACAGCGATGCAGATGAGGATGAGGAGATCAAGATCGTGCGTACCAAGAGATTTGGTATGAAGCCAATGTATCCGGAGGATGCATGTGTGCAGATGGAACTGACCGGACACGATTTCTTCGTATTCCGCAATGCAGAGACAGACGAGGTCAATGTCGTATACAAGAGAAAAGGAAATACATTTGGTCTGATTGAGCCGGAGTGCTAGTTCATAGAAACCGGAGGGCATCCATTGGATGCCCTTTTTTTGTGTAAAATGCATTATTTATACAGTAATACTTTGTGTAAAAAGCATACGCGAATCGCGTCTTTACATCAAATATGTAATAAGATATGATTACATATAGAAACTGACATTGGGGGTTGGTTTTTGATACAAATTCGGGTAGGAAAACAAAAGAAAAAGGAGAAGAAGAAAATTTATACAGAAAATAAAATTGGGCGCTACGTGCAGTTCCTCATAGAGCGGGAAGATTTTTTAGAACTGGTTGCCAGCTGGCTTCTTTCCATAGAGGACGAGCGCATGCAGCTGTTAAGGCAGTTTATTTTTGAAGTGGAGTTATCGGAAACCGAAGAATTAAAAAATGTTTTGTATCAATATGGGAGTTATCTCACAGAGAAAAACTATCTGGAGAGAAAGTTTTTCGAATACATGGCAGAGCTGGTGCGGAAAATGGAACAGAATCGCAGGGCAGCGGCTTTGCCGGCAGCAATAGAATAAAGGGGGAATCCTACCGGAGTTTGTGCAAAAGGAGACTGTAGTGCTGAGCAGTCTCTTTTTTTCTGTACAAGAAGTGCTGGATATTGTTAAAAAAGTGTCTAAAAGAAAATAATATCTTGTGTTAGTCAGGGGCAAACGTATATAATGATACAAAAGGTCTGATGCCGGAAAATAAAAAGGTTCCGGTATCCGAAGGATTATTATTAATGGAAAAGAGGAAAACAGATCATGGATATCATAGTATTAGCAGGCGGGCTCAGCACAGAGCGGGATGTGTCATTTAAGACAGGAAGCATGGTTGCTTCTGCATTAAAAGAAAATGGACACCGGGTGATCTTGCTGGATGTGTTCATGGGTTACATGATAAAGAGGAAAATCTGGACGGAATTTTTGACCGTGCGGATGAAATCAGCGTAAAAGTAGATGACATCCCGGAGGTAGCACCGGATCTGGCAGCCGTAAAAGCTTCCAGAAAGGATCAGTCCCCATGCTTTTTCGGACCGAATGTAATCCGTATGTGCCAGATGGCAGATATCGTGTTTATGGCACTGCACGGAGAAAACGGAGAGAACGGAAAGCTGCAGGCAGCTTTTGATCTGCTTGGTGTAAAATATACCGGAAGTGATTATTTGAGCAGCGCGATTGCCATGAATAAAGGTATGGCAAAACAGCTGTTTGCAAGTGCGGGAATTCCTGCACCGAGAGGCATTGCCATGAAAAAAGAGAACCGTGAGGATGATGTGACAAAGCTTCCGCTGACACTTCCGTGCGTCGTAAAGCCATGCTGCGGAGGGTCCAGTATCGGTGTGACGATTGTCAGAGATGCAGCAGAGTTTAAGAAAGCACTCGATGAAGCGTTTCACTGGGAAGATGAGCTGGTCATTGAGGAATATGTCAAGGGACGTGAATTCTCGGTTGGTGTGATTGAAGGAAAGGCACTTCCAGTTATTGAGATTGCGCCGATTCAGGGCTTCTACGATTACAAGAATAAATACAAAGCAGGCAGTGCGGTAGAGACCTGTCCGGCAGATCTGCCAGAAGAAGTTTCTGCGCAGATGCGTAAATATGCAGAGCAGGTAGCCGAAGTGATCGGACTGGATACCTATTCCCGTTCGGATTTCCTGCTGGATGAAAATAATCATATGTATTGTCTGGAGGCAAACACTCTGCCGGGTATGACACCGACGAGTCTGCTGCCACAGGAAGCTGCTGTAATTGGAATCAATTTCAATGAGCTCTGCGAGAAACTGATTGCCATTTCCATGAAAAAGTATGAGGGATAATCATGTTTGGATGTTTTTATAAAAATGAACTGGAAAATAAAATGCCGGGGATGACAATTGAAAATATTGCAGCGGCATGTGAGGGGACGTTTGTCGGGGATCGGGACCTGGTTACGAAGAAAATTGCCGGAGCAGTGACCGACAGTCGCCAGGTACAAAAAGATTACCTGTTTATTCCGATCAAAGGGGCACGTGTGGATGGTCATGATTTTATTCCGCAGGTATTTGAAAAGGGAGCACTGGTAGTGCTTTCGGATCATGCACTGCCGGAAGAGACGGGACCCTATATTCTGGTAAGTTCCACAACAGAAGCGATGAAAAAAATTGCAGCTTTTTACCGGACACAGTTATCCTGTAAAGTGGTTGGAATTACGGGAAGTGTCGGAAAAACAAGCACCAAGGAAATGATAGCTTCCGTTTTGGAACAGCGGTATAAAGTGCTTAAGACAGAGGGAAACTTTAACAATGAGATCGGACTTCCGCTCACTATTTTTAAGATTCGCGCAAAACACGAAGTCGCGGTACTGGAAATGGGAATTTCCGATTTTGGAGAGATGCACCGTCTGGCAGCGATGGCACGGCCGGATATCGGAGTGATCACAAATATTGGTTTGTGCCATCTGGAAAATCTTGGTACAAGAGACGGAATTCTGCAGGCAAAGACAGAAATGTTTGACCATCTGCAGGTCGATGGAACCGTAATTTTAAATGGAGATGATGATAAGCTTTCCACGAAAAAAGAGGTAAACGGAAAACCGGTAATTTTTTATGGAGTGGGGGCGGATTCCGCATTTGATATCAAAAAAGATATTTATGCGACAGACATCGAAAATCATGGACTCGAGGGAATGTGTGCAAAGATCCATACACCACAGGGCGATTTCGATGCACAGATTCCGATTCCGGGTGAACATAATGTATACAATGCACTGGCAGGAACTGCGGTCGGACTGCAGCTGGGACTTTCCATCCGGGAGATTGCACAGGGCATTGCATCCGTGCAGACCATTGCAGGGCGCACCAATCTGCTGCATGTAAAGGGAATGACCGTGATCGATGACTGTTACAATGCAAATCCGGTATCCATGAAAGCATCTATCGACGTGCTGGCACATACGTCGGGCAGACGGATTGCGGTGCTTGGCGATATGGGCGAACTTGGAGCAGAGGAAAAGGAACTTCACAGAAGTATCGGAAAGGCAGTTGCCGCTTCCGGGATTGATGCATTGTTCTGTGCGGGTACACTTGCGGAGGAATATGCCAGCGAGGCAAAAGCAAATCCAGAGTGTGAGGTACATTATAAGAAAACCCGTGAAGAGATGACGGAAGAACTTCTGGCATATGTAAAAGAAGGAGATACCGTACTGGTTAAGGCTTCTCATTTTATGGAATTTCCAAAAGTTGTTGAGGCACTGACCAAAGAATAAATAAATTTATATAAGAAAGAAGAGGAACAAATATTATGGCAAATCCAGTAGTTACATTTACAATGGCGGACGGCAAAGTGATGAAGGCAGAGCTGTATCCGGAAGTTGCACCAAATACTGTAAATAACTTTATCAGTCTGGTAAAAAAGGGATTTTATGACGGACTGATTTTCCACCGTGTCATCAAAGGATTCATGATTCAGGGAGGAGATCCGCAAGGAACCGGTATGGGCGGCCCTGGATATGGAATCAAGGGAGAATTTGCACAGAATGGTGTCAAAAATGATCTGCGCCACACCGCAGGCGTGCTTTCCATGGCACGTTCCATGATGCCGGATTCCGCAGGAAGCCAGTTCTTTATCATGCACAAAGACGCTCCGCATCTGGATGGCGCATATGCAGCGTTCGGCAAGATTATCGAGGGACAGGATGTGGTAGATGCCATTGCAGAGACCGCTACCGATTACAGTGATCGTCCACTGGAAGATCAGGTGATGAAAACAGTTGTTGTGGATACCTTCGGGGAAGAATATCCGGAACCAGAAACCGTGTAATATTTAGAAAGGAGAGGCAGATTCGAAAGAGTCTGCCTTTTTTGACAGGATGAAATTAAAGGCACTGGTCTATCAACAGAAAGAATGGAATCCTCTGCAATTGTCCACAGGCTTTCCGGCATTTCCGGTGGAAAACATAACGGAAGAAGCGCTTGCTGTGTGGAAACTTCATGCAGAGGAAGTCCTCCTGATTACGCCGACAGATGCCGGGATTCAGGCGGCAGTCCGTGCGCATATGGCGGTGGCTGCCTATGCAGATCCGGCATTTCCGGGACAGAGTTATGCGGGCGCCTGGATGGTGATTGAAGGTTTTGAGGAAGTGGATGATGAATTTCTGGAGCGGATTTTTCAAAGATGCCATGGTCAGCCGTGGGAGATTGCGCGCACGAAACGGTGCGTGATCCGGGAATTGTCGCTGGAAGATCTTCCCGCCCTGGAAAAACTGTATCAGAAAGAAGGGGTAACATGGCGTCTGGATGCAGACGGAGAGAGGATTCCGGGATTTATTGAACCATTGTTTGCAAAGGAAAAAGAAAAAAAATATCAGCAGGCATATATTACCAATATGTACGGATACTATGGATATGGGATGTGGCTGGTTTTTGATAAAGCTTCCGGGGAACTGATCGGCAGGGCAGGACTCGAGCACCGGGAATTTCCGGATGCCGTGGAACTGGAACTGGGATATCTGATCGATCCGGACAGACAGGGACAGGGACTGGCCACGGAAGTGTGTCAGGCAATTCTTGCATTTGCCCGGGAAGAACTGGATTTTCCCAGAGTCAATGCCCTGACGGATCAAAAGAATGTGGCTTCTGTGGCACTTCTTCAGAAACTGGGATTTTACTATCTGGAGGATACAGATGTTTCCGGGAGCCGGACACAACGCTATATCTACGAGTTTTCTTAGGGGAAACCATTGCAATATGAAAAATTATAAATTATAATAATCTATTATATTATGGCATATGGAAAAAGTAGGTGAACGCATGGCAGATATTTCTACAGAAGAACTGGAACGAATTGAGCGCGAGTATCATTCGGGTTCCGACAACATTAAACCAATTCAGGAATTTTCCAAGCCGGAGGACTTGTATGACGAACTGATTGCAAGATCCGGAAATACCATCCCTCCACGGATATCACATTAATTGAAAAGGCATATCATGTCGCTTTTGAGGCGCACAAAGGACAGGTGCGTAAATCCGGAGAGGCATATATTATCCATCCGCTCTGTGTGGCAATCATTCTGGCAGAGCTGGAACTGGACAAGGAAACCATTGCTGCGGGTCTGTTGCATGATGTGCTGGAAGATACCGTGATGACCGAAGAACAGATGCGGGAGGAATTCGGGGATGAAGTCCTTCTTCTCGTGGATGGTGTGACCAAGCTGCAGCATCTGCATCTGACGGATAATATTAAAAATCCGAAGGACAAGAATGCAGACCGGTTGGAGATGCAGGCAGAGAATCTGCGTAAGATGTTTCTTGCGATGGCGAAAGATATCCGTGTCATTATGATCAAACTGGCGGATCGTCTGCACAATATGCGTACCTTAAAATACCAGTCCAAGGAGGCACAGCAGCGGATCGCCCGTGAGACACAGGAGATTTACTGCCCGATCGCGCAGCGTCTTGGTATCAGCAAGATCAAGATTGAACTGGAAGATCTTTCACTTAAATATCTGGAGCCGGAGGCTTACTATGATCTGGTGGAAAAGGTTGCACTGCGCAAAAATGTGCGGGATGCCTATGTACAGGGACTGGTTGCCGATGTGCGCAGGGAAATTGAAGAGGCCGGCATCAAAGCGGAGATTTCCGGACGTGCCAAGCATTTCTTCTCCATTTATAAAAAGATGGTGAACCAGAACAAGACCATTGATCAGATTTATGATTTGTTTGCCATCCGTATCATTGTGGATACCGTAAAAGACTGCTATGCGGCTCTGGGAATCATGCACGAAAAATATAAACCGATTCCGGGCCGTTTCAAAGACTATATTGCCATGCCAAAACCGAATATGTATCAGTCTTTGCATACGACACTGATCGGACCGAGCGGACAGCCGTTTGAGATCCAGATCCGTACGTTTGAGATGCACCGTACCGCAGAATACGGTATTGCGGCGCACTGGAAATACAAGGAAGTGAACAATGGGGTAACCACTTCCACGACCGTAACCGAAGAAGAAAAATTAAGCTGGCTGCGCCAGATCCTTGAGTGGCAGCGTGACATGTCGGATAATAAAGAGTTTATGACACTTTTAAAGAGTGATCTGGATCTGTTTTCCGATACGGTATTCTGTTTTACCCCGTCCGGAGATGTAAAGAACCTGCCAAACGGTTCCACACCGATTGATTTTGCGTACAGCATTCACTCTGCTGTGGGAAATAAGATGGTAGGTGCCAAAGTCAATGGCAAGCTGGTGCCGATTGACTATGTGATCCAGAACGGAGACCGGATTGAGGTCATCACTTCCCAGAACTCCAAGGGACCGAGCCGTGACTGGCTTTCCATTGTCAAGAGCACACAGGCCAAGAACAAGATCAATCAGTGGTTCCGCAGCGAATTAAAAGAAGAAAATATTCTGCACGGCAAGGAACTGATTAACAATTATGCCAAGGCAAAGGGAATCAATTTCGGAGAAATCAATAAGCCGGAATATCAGGGAAAGATTATCCGCAAATACGGGTTCCACGACTGGAATTCCTGTCTGGCAACCGTAGGACACGGAGGATTGAAAGAAAGCCAGATTGTAAACCGTATGTACGATGAATACCGCAAGGATCATCCGATTACGCTGACAGATCAGGAAGTGCTTGAGGCTGTTGGGGAGAATAAGCAGGAGGATATGCCAAAGCATTCCAAGAGCGGAATTGTGGTCAAGGGACTTTATGATGTGGCTGTGCATTTCAGTAAGTGCTGCAGCCCGGTTCCGGGAGATGAGATTGTGGGATTTGTCACCCGCGGACGTGGTGTGTCGATCCACCGTACCGACTGTGTCAATATTCTGCATTTGTCCGATATGGAGCGTGTGCGCCTGATTGAAGCTGAGTGGCAGGAGGGTGCAGACAAAGAACAGTTTGGCGAGTATCATGCGGAAATCAAGATTTTCTGTCACGACCGTTCCGGACTTCTTGTGGATATTACCAAAGTATTTACAGAGGCGGAGATCAATATTTCCGGGATTCACTCGAAGACCAGCAAGCAGGGGATCGCAACAATTGATGTGGCCTTCCAGACAAAAGGCAAGGGACAGATCACAAAAATTGTGGAAAAGATCCGACAGATTGAGAGCGTGATGGATGTGGAGCGGACGACCGGCTAAGGTTGCGCCGACAGGAGGAAGAGAATGGCAAAATTAAAAATAAATCACTATGTGGTAGGGCCGGTACAGACCAACTGCTATTTTGCAATCAATGATGAGACAAAAGAACTGATCATTATTGATCCGGGCTACAGTCCCAAGCAGCTGGCGGAGCGTGTGCGTCAGGAAGGATGTACACCGGTGGCAATTCTGCTGACACATGGACATTTTGATCATGCAACCGGAGCAGCAGATCTGGCAAAAGAATTTTCGATTCCGGTCTATGCCTATGAGACGGAAAAAGAAACGCTGGAAAACGAAGAGATGAATTTATGCCACATGACAGGGGAACACCACGTGTTCCATGCGGACATATATTTAAAGGATGAGCAGGAACTGGATCTGGCAGGATTTCATATCCGGGTACTGCACACACCGGGACATACACCGGGGGGATGCTGTTACTATTTCCCATACGAAAATGTGGTATTTTCCGGAGATACACTGTTTTGCACATCGGTAGGACGTACCGATTTTCCGGGCGGAAGCATGTCTGATATCATTCGTTCCATCAAGGAAAAGCTGATGACACTGCCGGACCGCACGACCGTTTATCCGGGACACAACGATGTAACGACCATTGAAAACGAGAGGATGTACAATCCATACTTATGATTACTGTAACATTAAACAGAACAGAATTTGAATATGATATTCATTCGCTGATTAAAGCGTTTTTCCCGAAGGAAGATGTGGAGCTTTACTATACGAAGGAAGCGCATGCGGACGAAAAAAATGTGGCGTGTACCAATCATTCTGCGGAGCAGGAAGAAGCGGGGAGTTCCCATTTTTCGATTGATTATGCGGATGACAGAATTTCCATCGCCTGGGATGACGCGCCGGATGGTCCGGCGCGGCGCACCTTTGCGGTGGATTTTTCCAATCGTACAGAGACAAAGAATGCATTGAAGGAACATCTGTACCGCCTGCTGGAGGAAGAGACGGGACAGCCGCTGCCATGGGGTACACTGACCGGTATCCGTCCGACGAAGATTCCGATGCAGATGCTTGATGAGGGAAAAACAAAAGAAGAGATTGCTTCCTATATGAAACAGACCTATCTGGCATCCGATGAGAAAATCAATCTGTCGATTGCCATTGCAGAGCGTGAGCGGGCATTGCTTTCCCGGCTGGATTATAAGAATGGATACAGTCTGTATATCGGCATACCGTTTTGCCCGAGCACCTGTCTGTACTGTTCGTTTACTTCCTATCCGCTGACTGCCTGGAAAACACAGGTTGATGCATATCTGGACGCACTGGAAAAGGAACTGGATTATGTTGCCGCAAAGAATTATCATCGCAAACTGAACTCGATCTATATCGGGGGAGGGACACCGACCACACTTGAGCCATACCAGCTGGATCGTCTGATCCGCAAGATCAGGTGCAGTTTTGATCTGGGAGATTGTCTGGAATTTACGGTGGAAGCAGGACGGCCGGATTCCATCACGGAAGAAAAACTTCTGGTGCTGCGAAAGAATGGCATCAGCCGTATATCCATCAATCCGCAGACAATGAAGCAGAAAACGCTCGATCTGATCGGACGCCATCATACGGTCGAACAGACGATAGAAAGTTTTCGCATGGCAAGAAAGCTGGGATTTGACAATATCAACATGGATCTGATTATGGGGCTTCCGGAAGAGAACCTTGCGGATGTGCGAAATACGATGGAGATTTTAAAAGAACTCGATCCGGATAATATCACGATCCATTCACTTGCCATCAAGCGTGCGGCGCGGTTAAATATTTTCAAGGATCGCTATGAGAGCATGATGATGGTCAATACGCAGGAGCACATGGATCTGTGTGCCGAATACTGTCATCAGATGGGACTCTCTCCGTATTATCTGTACCGTCAGAAAGGAATGCGGGAAATATGGAAAACGTGGGATATGCCAAGCCGGGCAAGGCAGGGGTGTATAACGTGTTAATCATGGAGGAACGCCAGACAATCGTTGCCTGTGGCGCAGGGGCATCTACCAAACGGGTATGGCCGCAGCCGAATGCGGATGGCACACACCGGATCGAGCGGTGTGAAAATGTTAAAGATGTCGGGCTGTATATGAAGAGGATTGATGAGATGATTGCGCGCAAGCAGCAGTTGTTCTCAGAAAAATAGCTGGATGAAATCCCCTTCCTAATTACAAAAAGAAAAGGAAAGAAAAAGATGGAATCAAAAGTAAAAGAGGCAGTTCAAAGAAAAATGTGTGGTTATAACTGTGCGCAGGCTGTGGCATGTACGTATTGCGAACAGGCAGGGTTGGATGAAGAAACAGTCAAAAATCTTACACAGGGATTTGCGGTAGGCATGGGTGGCAGTATGGAAGCAACATGCGGAGCAATCATCGGAGCAGTAAATATATTGGGGCTGATCAATAAAAATCCGCAGAAAACAATGCAGAGCGCAAGAAGAATCATCAGCAGATTCAAAGAACAAAATGGTACCGTTATCTGTAAAGAACTCAAAGGTATTGCAGATGGGGTTGTCAGGAGAGAATGCATTGACTGTGTAAAGGACGCAGCAGTATTGCTGGAAGATGAATTAAAATAAATGGGTATTAACGGCATTAAGGCAGATGTGAAATGGAAACATTCACATCTGCCTTAAAATATAATCAGAAAGTAACTGATGAAACAGATCAATTTCGTGACGGGAGGGTGCGGACATTTTCTTGGACGATCTAAGTGACCAATCCAAGTCGAGGGAAGTAAACATTGCTTACTTCCCTCGTTTGCATTATAATTAGATGCAAATAAAGGAGAGAACAGATGCAGAAATCGACAGCAGCCAGTGGAAAATATTTAAATATTGGAAATGAAGGATTTCGTTCGATCCGGAACAGTGAATACGTTGATAAAACGGGATTGATTCGTTTTATGAACAAGTGTCTGGACACGCCTCAAAAACTGATCTGTGTAAGTCGTCCAAGACGATTCGGCAAGTCATTTGCAACTAAAATGCTGTGTGCTTATTACAGCAAGGGGTGCGATTCCAAGGAACTTTTTGAGGATTTACAGATTGCAAAAGATCCAGCATTTGCAAAGAACCGT
>ERZ791624.350-NODE-350-length-33200-cov-1.935164_pt1 | contig 33200 bp, 25 predicted proteins | sample MGYA00510058_ERZ791624 | MGnify/ENA primary metagenome ERZ791624 (study PRJEB30046, sample SAMN00715158) | human gut metagenome | study: EMG produced TPA metagenomics assembly of the A metagenome-wide association study of gut microbiota in type 2...
TGCAATACCGGATCGGCTTTCTGCAAACGGTTGAAGGAGAACTGGGAAGCCTTGATTCCAACATAGTCCAGTTCAAAAAGATTCTTTTCCGGTTTTTCGACAGGCAGGCCAAGCATTACTTTCGTTGCCAGTTCGATAAAGTTTATCTTCAATACCTTGCTGACAAACGGGAAAGAGCGGCTGGCACGCAGGTTGCATTCGATCACCTTGATATCATTATCTTTTGCCAAATATTGGATATTGAACGGACCGGAAATGTTCAAAGCCTTGGCAATCTCACGGCTGATACGCTTGATGCGGCGAACCGTCTCCACATATAACTTTTGCGCGGGAATTGAATGGTCGCATCACCGGAGTGCACACCGGCAAACTCGATGTGCTCACTGATAGCATACGCTACGATTTCTCCATTTTGAGCCACGGCATCCATTTCCACTTCCTTGGCATGCTCAATAAACTGACTTACTACTACCGGATGTTTCTTCGATACATTGGCTGCCAGTTTCAGGAAACGTTCCAGTTCTTCCTGATTGGAGCAAACATTCATCGCGGCACCCGAAAGCACATAAGACGGACGGACAAGTACAGGAAAACCGACCTCGTCAACAAATTCATTGATATCATCCATAGAAGTCAGTTCACGCCAACGCGGCTGGTCTACACCAATACGGTCGAGCATGGCAGAGAATTTCTCGCGATCCTCAGCGTTGTCAATGCTTTTGGCACTTGTACCGAGAATATTGATATTTTGTGCATCCAGGCGCAATGCCAGATTATTCGGAATTTGTCCACCGGTAGATACAATGACGCCATGTGGATTTTCGAGTTCCAGAATATCCATTACGCGTTCGAAAGTCAGTTCATCGAAATAGAGGCGGTCGCACATATCGTAATCCGTAGATACGGTTTCCGGATTATAGTTAATCATAACGCTGCGCCACCCTTCCTTGCGGATTGTATTCAATGCCTGAACACCACACCAGTCGAACTCAACCGAAGAACCGATACGATAGGCACCGGAGCCTAGTACGACGATAGATTTATGGTCACCCAGATAATGAACGTCATTTGCTACACCACTATAAGTAAGATATAGATAATTAGTTTGTGCCGGGTATTCGGCAGCCAGAGTATCAATTTGTTTCACAACGGGAAGAATACCCGCACGTTTGCGATGATTACGGACATAGAGAATGCCGTCTTCCATATCACCTTCATAACCAATGGCACGGGCAATCTGGAAATCGGAGAAGCCTTGCACTTTCGCTTTCTTCAGCAATTCTCCCGGCAAGTCGGTAATCTGTTTGTGATTGTTTCCCCAACTGTGCAGTTCTTCGGAAGTCTGCATAATATTCATCAGTTTCTGAAGGAACCACTTGTCAATCTTTGTCAGTTCATGTACCTGATCAATTGTGTATCCGGCACGGAATGCTTTCGATATTACAAAAATACGTTTATCGGTCGGCTCACGAAGTGCTTTGTCAATATCAGAGATAACCAGTTCTTTGTTTTCCACAAATCCGTGCATTCCCTGTCCTATCATACGAAGACCTTTCTGGATCACTTCTTCAAAAGTACGACCGATAGCCATTACTTCACCGACTGATTTCATTGAAGAACCCAATTCTTTGTCTACCCCATGGAATTTACCCAAGTCCCAACGAGGAATTTTACAGACCACATAATCCAGAGCAGGCTCGAAGAAGGCGGAGGTCGTTTTTGTTACGGAATTTTTCAAATCGAAAAGTCCGTAACCCAATCCTAATTTAGCGGCAACGAAAGCCAGCGGATAGCCGGTTGCTTTGGAGGCCAAGGCTGATGAACGGGAAAGACGGGCATTTACTTCAATCACTCGGTAATCTTCGGATTCCGGATCGAAAGCGTATTGTACGTTACATTCGCCCACGATACCGATATGGCGAATGATACGGATAGCCAATTCACGAAGTTTATGATATTCTTTGTTAGTAAGCGTTTGAGACGGAGCAATAACGATAGACTCACCGGTATGGATACCTAGCGGATCGAAATTCTCCATATTACAAACAGTAATACAGTTATCGAAGCGGTCGCGCACTACTTCGTATTCCACTTCTTTCCAGCCACGGAGTGATTTTTCCACCAATACTTGTGGGGAGAAGGAAAAAGCCTTTTCTACCAGAATATTCAGTTGTTCCTCGTTATCACAAAAACCGGAACCCAAACCACCCAATGCATAAGCAGCACGAACAATCACCGGATAACCCAGTTCTTTTGCTGCACGACGAGCATCTTCCGCATTTTCCACGGCTTCGCTCTTGATAGTCTTTACATTGATTTCATTCAGTTTCTGCACGAAAAGTTCACGGTCTTCGGTATCCATAATAGCTTGTACCGGAGTACCGAGTACCTTTACATTATATTTTTCAAGGACTCCTTCCTTATATAAAGCCACACCGCAATTCAAAGCGGTCTGACCGCCAAATGCAAGCATAATGCCTTCGGGTCTCTCTTTCTGAATCACTTTCTCTACGAAGTACGGAGTCACCGGCAGGAAGTAAATCTGATCTGCCACTCCTTCGGAAGTCTGTACCGTAGCAATATTCGGGTTGATGAGAATCGTTTCAATCCCCTCTTCTTTCAAGGCTTTGAGTGCCTGCGAACCGGAATAGTCGAACTCACCGGCCTCACCGATTTTTAGGGCACCGGAACCCAGCAGCAATACTTTCTTTATATTTTCTTTCATAATTGTCGGTTATTTAAGCAGGTTTACAAATTCATCGAACAGAAATTCCGTGTCCGTAGGTCCACTGGCAGCTTCCGGGTGGAATTGTGCCGAGAACCAAGGATTCGTCTTATGTTTAATTCCTTCGTTAGAACCGTCATTCATATTGATGAAAAGCGGCTCCCAATCTGCTCCTAACGTATTATTATCTACGGCATAACCGTGATTTTGGGAAGTGATGAAACATCGTTCCGTACCTACCATACGCACAGGCTGATTGTGGCTACGGTGTCCGTACTTCAGTTTATATATTTTGGCACCTCCAGCTTTCGAGAGTAATTGATTACCCATGCAGATTCCGAAGATAGGAAGTTTTTCGTTTTTCATTGCCTTGCGGATATTTTGCACCGCAGCATCACAGGTATCCGGATCGCCCGGACCATTGGAAATAAACAATCCGTCAAATTCGAGTCCATTGAAGTCATAATCCCAAGGGACACGAATCACTTCAACATCACGTTTCAGCAGACAACGGATGATATTAGTCTTTACACCGCAATCCACCAATACCACTTTCCTTTTATCCGCACCTTCATTATAGCGAATCACTTCCTTGCAACTTACTTTATCTACATAGTTAACGCCTGCATAAGTAGCTTCAAGAACATTGTCCGGTTCATCGTCAAAAACAATCTTTCCCAACATCACGCCATGTTCGCGGAGTACTTTAGTCAGTTCGCGGGTATCAATGCCTGTGATGCCGGGAACCTGCTCACGTTTCAGCCAGTCGCCGAGACTTTCAACAGCATTCCAATGACTGTATTCGTAAGAATAGTCACTTACGATAATCGCTTCCGCATGAATCTTCTCACTTTCCATAAAAGTAGCGAGTCCGTTCGGTTCGATTGAAAAAGGGGGAACTCCGTAATTTCCTATCAACGGATAGGTAAGAGTCATCAACTGTCCGGCATACGAAGGGTCACTGGGGCCCCCCGGATAGCCGGTCATGGAATTTTTAACCACTCCTTCGCCCGCCACCGGCTTCTCGTAGCCAAACGACTTGCCGGAAAACCGGCTCCCGTCGTCAAGGATTAATGTCACATTTCTCATTCTTATTTTTGAATCGTTGTATGATTGTCAGAATTGATACAGTTGCTCTATGTAATTGATGAATGCCTGATTCACCATTTTCACGCCACCCGGCGTAGGGTAATTGCCGCTAAAGTACCAGTCGCCCCGATAATTGGGACAGGCTTCATGAAGCCCTTCCAATGGCTGGTAGACGATTTCCACTTTAGCTTTCGTTCCCTTCGGAGTCAATAGTTCTACCATTTTGGCGGAGATTTCCTCATCCGTGAAAGGTGCATATATTTCTTTTACATAGTTCACCATTTGCTCTTTCGGCAAACCTATCTGATCTTTGGATTTCCGGTAGGCAGACGCAATTATATCTTTCATATCCCGCTCTTTCAGCAATTCGACAGCAGCTCTGAAAGCAATAAACTCACTCATCTTTGCCATATCGATACCGTAATAATCGGGATAACGGACCTGTGGGGAAGAAGAAACGATAACAATCTTCTTCGGACCAAGACGGTCGAGAATACCGATAATACTTTGCTTCAATGTTGTGCCACGCACAATACTATCGTCAATAATCACCAGATTATCGACACCGGAAACAAGGCTTCCGTAAGTGATATCGTAAACATGAGCCGCCAGATCATTTCGGCTGTTTCCTTCGGCAATAAACGTACGGAGCTTGATGTCCTTAATAGCCACCTTTTCACTGCGGATACGGCGGGAAAGAATAACTTCCAGTTCCTCCATATTCGGATTATGACCTAATGCAGCTATTTGCTGCACTTTTTCTTCATTCAGATAGTCATCCAGTCCCTGTAACATTCCGTAGAAAGCAACTTCGGCGGTGTTGGGAATAAAAGAGAAAACGGTATGGTCAAGATCGTTGTTGATAGCTTTCAAAATGTTCGGCACGAGTTTCTCGCCGAGCCGTTTCCGTTCCTTGTAAATATCGACATCACTACCACGGGAGAAATAGATACGCTCGAATGAACAAGCCTGTTTCTCACGAGGTTTGTTTATTTGTGATGTCCGCAGTTTACCTTCTTTACTAATCAATAATGCCTGTCCCGGTTGCAGTTCTTTAATATCTTCTACAGGGACATTAAAAGCTGTCTGAATGACCGGACGTTCGGAAGCCAACACAGCAATCTCTTCATCCTGATACCAGAAAGCAGGACGTATCCCCCACGGATCACGTATTGCAAAAGATTCACCGCTTCCGGTCAGTCCGCAAATGACATATCCCCCGTCCCATTCACGGCTGGAGGTACGCAATACGTTAGCCAAATCAATATGCTCTTCTATATAGTTGGTGATTCCCATGCCTGTAAGCCCTTCGGCCTCGGCAAGGTTGAACACACGTTCCACTTCACGATCAAGCCGGTGCCCCACTTGTTCCAACATGATATAGGTATCAGCATACTTACGGGGATGTTGTCCAATGGCTGTGATACGGGCAAAAATTTCATCTACATTCGTCATGTTGAAGTTACCGCAGAGAGCCAAGTTCTTGGCACGCCAGTTGTTTCTCCTCAAAAACGGGTGCACATAAGAGATACCGGATTTCCCGGTTGTCGAATAACGCAAATGCCCCATATACGTTTCACCCGCAAAAGGTAATGTACGTTTGGCAAACTCTGCATCATGCAATTGTTCGGAAGTCAAATCCTTGAAATTATTCTGTACATTCTCAAAGATTTCCGTAATGGCACCGGAACCTAAGGCACGTTCGCGAAACATATATTCTTCACCCGGATTGGCCTCCAGTTTAACACAAGCCAGTCCCGCACCTTCCTGCCCACGATTATGCTGCTTTTCCATTAGCAGATAAAGCTTGTTCAGACCGTACATCCACGTTCCGTACTTCTTCTCGTAATACTCCAGCGGTTTAAGCAGGCGTATCATGGCAACGCCACATTCATGTTTCAATTGTTCCATTTATACAAATCCAAATTACCTGTTATAAGTTACAAGTTTTACTCCACTGTTACTGATTTAGCCAAATTCCTGGGCTGGCCTACATCCATTCCCTTGCAAACCGCAATATGGTAAGCAGGCAACTGAAGAGGTACCGTAGTAATCAACAGATCGAGGCATTCGATTGTTTCGGGAAATTCGATACTACAATCGGCGATTTTGTTGATGACTGTATTTCCTTGGGCTTGAAGTTTTCCTTTGAAAACAACATAGTTTTCGATGATACTTCAGCCCTTTTATTAGGCTGGGAAAGGCTTTTCTTGTACCAATATAGCCTACCATTCCACGCACATTATAGCGTTTTTATTTTGGTTGCAAATATACATATTTCAAATAACATAAAGATTATAAATTCGATATTTATTTGACAGAAACGCACAAAAAAGTTGCAAATACATCAAAAAGTTAAATAATATATTATTTTTAGCTCAAAAAGAAACAAATTACAATCATCTTAAAATAATAGGCAACAGACTAACAATTTAAAAGCAATGCCAACGATTTTGATTACAAATTAAAAGAATATAGAATAGGCTTCTCATTTCGTGTCATAGAAATGATAGAATTTAGTATCATTATGAAATTAAATTTTTAATTTTGCCAAACATTTTGATACACCAAACAGGTATTATCATACAATAAAGATAGTAAGAATGAAGAAACAAGAACTTTTTAACAACAGAGCAAAAGGATTCCCTTACCAACGACATCCCAAACAGCCAGGCCTGTACGATGCGGCATACGAACATGATGCCTGCGGTGTTGGTATGCTGGTAAACATTCACGGAGAAAAGTCACACGACATTGTTGAGTCGGCTTTAAAAGTATTAGAGAATATGCGCCACCGCGGTGCCGAAGGTGCAGACAACAAAACCGGGGACGGTGCAGGCATTATGTTACAAATTCCGCATGAGTTTATTTTATTGCAGGGTATTCCCGTTCCGGAAAAGGGACGTTATGGCACCGGTCTGCTTTTTTTACCGAAAAAAGAGAAAGACCAGGCAACTATTTTGAGCATCATTATTGAGGAAATCGAAAAAGAAGGACTTACGCTGATGCATCTGCGTAATGTACCTACTTGCCCGGAAATTCTGGGAGAAGCGGCTTTGGCTAATGAACCGGATATCAAACAGGTATTTATCACGGGATTTACTGAGACAGAAACTGCCGACCGCAAACTGTATCTGATCCGTAAAAGAATAGAAAATAAAGTCAGAATGTCAGCCATTCCGGCGAAAGAGGATTTTTACATCGTTTCGCTCTCTACAAAAAGTATTATATATAAAGGTATGCTTTCGTCATTGCAGCTACGGAACTATTATCCCGACCTGACGAACAATTACTTCACCAGCGGGTTGGCTTTGGTGCATTCCCGTTTCAGTACTAACACTTTCCCGACATGGGGATTGGCACAACCTTTCCGCCTTTTGGCACACAATGGTGAAATCAATACGATTCGCGGCAACCGCGGTGGATGGAAGCTCGCGAAAGTGTACTCTCCTCTCCCACTCTCGGGGATATCAAAGAGATCCGTCCGATTATACAGCCGGGCATGAGTGATAGCGCCTCATTGGACAACGTGCTGGAGTTTTTGGTAATGTCAGGATGAGCCTGCCTCACGCAATGGCAATGCTTGTGCCGGAGTCTTTCAATGAGAAGAACCCTATCAGTGAAGATTTGAAGTCCTTTTATGAATATCATTCCATACTAATGGAACCTTGGGACGGACCGGCTGCCTTGTTATTCAGCGACGGACGCTTTGCCGGTGGTATGCTCGACCGTAACGGTCTGCGCCCCGCCCGTTACCTGATTACCCAAAATGATATGATGGTGGTTGCCTCAGAAGTCGGTGTAATGGATTTCGAACCGGGAGATATCAAAGAGAAAGGACGGCTGCAACCGGGTAAAATTCTACTGGTTGATACGGAAAAAGGCGAAATATTTTATGACGGTGAGCTGAAGAAACAACTGGCGGAAGCAAAACCGTACCGTATCTGGTTGTCTACAAACCGTATCGAACTGGATGAATTGAAAAGCGGACGCAAAATGCCTCATCATGTAGAGAATTACGACCGGATGCTCCGTACTTTCGGTTACTCAAAGGAGGATATCGAGAAACTGATTATACCCATGGCAAGTACCGGAGCCGAACCGATTCATTCAATGGGTAACGACACTCCGCTGGCTGTACTCTCGGACAAGCCGCAGTTGCTTTACAATTATTTCCGCCAGCAATTTGCCCAAGTGACAAATCCGCCAATTGACCCGCTACGCGAGGAATTGGTGATGTCATTGACGGAATATATCGGAGCAGTCGGTATGAATATTCTGACACCTAGTGAAAGCCATTGTAAAATGGTACGTCTGAATCACCCGATCCTAAGCAATACACAGCTGGATATCCTTTGCAATATCCGCTATAAAGGTTTTAAGACTGTCAAACTGCCGATGTTGTTTGAAGTAGCCAAAGGGAAAGCCGGATTACAGGAAGCACTGACCGAACTTTGCAAACAGGCGGAGGCCTCCGTAACAGAAGGAGTAAACTATATCGTCCTGACAGACCGGAATGTAGATGCCACTCATGCAGTGATTCCTTCACTTCTGGCAGTGAGTGCCGTTCATCATCATTTAATTTCTGTAGGGAAACGCGTACAGACAGCGCTGGTTGTGGAAAGCGGTGAAATACGTAAGTGATGCACGCTGCATTATTGCTGGGATTCGGAGCAAGCGCCCTAAATCCATACATGGCTTTTGCTATTCTTGATAAGTTGGTAAAAAACAAAGATATCCAACTAGATTATGCCACGGCAGAGAAAAACTACATCAAGTCAATCTGCAAGGGACTTTTCAAGATTATGAGTAAAATGGGTATCTCTACGATCCGTTCTTACCGGGGAGCAAAAATCTTTGAAGCTATCGGTTTGAGTGAAGAACTGAGCAAAGCATATTTCGGAGGACTAGGTTCACCGATTGGAGGTATCCGATTGGAGGAGGTAGCTAGAGACGCCATTGCTTTCCATAATGAAGGATTTGCAGCAGAGGCAGGCGGATTATTACCGAATAAAGGTTTGTATTCTTTCCGTAAAGACGGAGAAAAACATGCCTGGAATCCTGAAACAATCAGTACATTACAGTTGGCCACCCGTTTGGGTAGTTACAAGAAATTTAAGGAATACACTCACTTGGTAGATGAAAAGGAAAAACCTATTTTCCTGCGCGATTTCTTAAAGTTCCGTCGTAATCCGATTTCTATCGAACAGGTAGAACCGGTGGAAAGCATCTTACGCCGCTTCGTTACGGGTGCCATGTCTTTCGGCTCTATCAGCAAGGAAGCACATGAAGCAATAGCTATTGCCATGAATAGGATCCACGGACGCAGCAATACGGGTGAAGGGGGTGAAGATGCTGCCCGTTTCCAGCCGTTACCTGATGGAAATTCCATGCGAAGTGCTATTAAACAAGTAGCTTCCGGCCGGTTTGGCGTGACGACAGAATATTTGGTAAATGCAGATGAAATACAGATTAAAATTGCCCAAGGAGCCAAACCGGGCGAGGGCGGACAACTTCCCGGATTCAAAGTGAACGATGTGATTGCCAAAACACGTCACTCTATTCCGGGAATTTCGCTGATTTCTCCTCCTCCCCACCACGACATTTATTCTATCGAAGATTTGGCTCAACTGATTTTTGATTTGAAGAACATAAATCCACAAGCAAAAATCAGCGTGAAACTGGTAGCGGAAAGTGGCGTTGGAACAATTGCTGCCGGTGTGGCAAAAGCGAAAGCGGACTTGATTGTGATCTCCGGAGCGGAAGGCGGTACAGGGGCTTCGCCCGCTTCTTCTATCCGTTATGCAGGTATCTCTCCCGAACTGGGATTAAGCGAAACACAGCAGACATTAGTCTTGAACGGACTTCGCGGACAGGTAGTACTGCAAGCCGACGGCCAGTTAAAAACCGGACGAGATATTATCCTAATGGCATTAATGGGAGCCGAAGAATACGGTTTTGCCACTTCCGCCCTCATCGTACTAGGTTGCGTGATGATGCGGAAATGTCATCAAAATACTTGTCCGGTTGGAGTTGCCACCCAGAATGAGGAACTGCGCAAACGCTTCCATGGCCGTAGCGAATACCTAGTAAATTTCTTCACTTTCCTGGCACAGGAAGTCCGGGAATATCTGGCTGAAATGGGATTCACAAAAATGGACGACATCATCGGACGGACTGATTTGATTGAACGTAAATCGGGGACGGACGACCCGAATCCGAAGCACGCATTAATTGATTTCACAAGATTACTGACACGCATTGACAATAGTGCAGCTATCCGCCACGTCATTGACCAGGACCATGCTATTTCTACTGTAAAGGATGTGACGATTATTGATGCAGCTCAGGCGGCTATTGAACATGAGAAAGAGATTTCTCTGGAATATACGATAGCTAATACCGACCGTGCTATCGGCGCTATGCTTTCCGGCGTCATCGCCAAGAAGTATGGAGAAAGAGGATTACCGGAACATACGTTGAACGTGAAATTCAAAGGCTCGGCAGGTCAGTCATTCGGTGCATTCTTAGTACCGGGAGTTAATTTCAAACTGGAAGGCGAGGCTAACGATTATCTGGGAAAAGGGTTAAGCGGTGGTCGTATTGCCGTACTCCCTCCTATCCGTAGCAACTTCGAAGCTGAAAAGAATACGATTGCAGGCAATACGTTACTTTATGGAGCTACAAGTGGTGAAGTGTATATCAACGGACGTGTAGGTGAACGTTTTGCTGTACGTAATTCCGGTGCAGTAGCCGTAGTAGAAGGTGTAGGCGATCATTGTTGCGAATATATGACTGGAGGACGTGTGGTGGTTCTCGGACAGACAGGACGCAACTTCGCTGCCGGTATGAGTGGTGGGGTAGCGTATGTATGGAATAAGGAAGGAAACTTTGACTATTTCTGCAATATGGAAATGGTAGAACTTTCACTGATTGAAGAAGCCAGTTACCGAAAAGAATTACACGAACTGATTCGTCAACATTACTTATATACAGGTTCGAAACTGGCACGTACCATGCTTGATGACTGGAATCATTATGTCGATCAATTTATCCAGGTAGTGCCTATCGAGTACAAAAAAGTGCTACAGGAAGAGCAAATGAGAAAGTTACAACAAAAGATTGCAGATATGCAAAGAGACTATTAACCGACAACCGGCAGATGCCGGAGCCAGGTTTCCATGCGGGACTAAAATTAAACTTAAAACTTAAAGAAAATGGGAGATCCTAGAGCTTTTTTAAATATACCTCGACAGGAAGCGGGATACCGCCCTGTGAACGAACGAATCACTGATTACAGCCAGGTAGAACAAACATTGAATACAAACAGCCGCAAGTTACAGGCTTCTCGCTGTATGGACTGTGGCGTACCCTTCTGCCACTGGGCATGCCCGATAGGGAATAAACAACCGGAATGGCAGGACGCTTTATTCAAAGGGAAATGGAGAGAGGCATACGAAATCCTATCGTCCACCTGTGACTTTCCTGAATTTACGGGGCGTATTTGTCCAGCCCTTTGTGAGAAGTCTTGTGTACTAAAACTTTCATGTGACCAACCTGTGACGATTCGCGAAAACGAAGCGGCTATCGTTGAAGCAGCTTTTCGTGAAGGATATATACAAATACAGACCCCGGAAAGAAACGGAAAGAAAGTAGCGGTTATTGGTGCCGGTCCTGCCGGACTGGTCGTGGCCAATCAACTCAATCTAAAAGGATATTCAGTAACCTTATTTGATAAGAACGAAGCTCCCGGCGGATTGCTACGTTTCGGTATTCCCAATTTTAAACTGGATAAGAATGTGATTGACCGGCGCATGAATATCTTAACTGCGGAAGGAATCAAGTTTGAAATGGGAGTAGAAATTGACGTCAATCATTTACCGGAGGGATTCGACGCTTACTGCATCTGTACGGGAACACCGGCAGCACGCGATTTAAGTATTCCGGGACGGGATTTGAAAGGTATTTACTTTGCACTTGAAATGCTGGCCCAACAGAATAGGATTCTGGAAGGACAAACTTTCTCCAAAGATAAATTAGTGAATGCCAAGGGCAAAAAGGTACTTGTCATTGGTGGTGGAGATACGGGGTCGGATTGCATCGGAACTAGTGTGCGCCAAGGAGCAACCAGCGTAACGCAGATTGAGATCATGCCCCAGCCACCCGTGGGACATAACCCGTCTACCCCCTGGCCGCAGTGGCCGGTAGTCCTCAAGACTACTTCCAGCCATGAAGAAGGTTGCATACGCCGCTGGTGCCTCACTTCCAATCAATTCCTAGGAAAAAATGGGAACGTAACAGGTGTGGAAGTGGAAGAAGTAGAATGGATTCCGGCAACAGACGGAGGACGTCCGACACTGAAACCTACCGGGAAAAAAGAGGTGATCGAGGCAGATATGGTATTGCTAGCCATGGGATTCTTAAAACCGGAACAACCGAATTTTGCCGATAATGTATTTCTTGCCGGAGATGCTGCTACCGGAGCCAGTCTGGTGGTACGCGCCATGGCAGGAGGACGAAAGACGGCTGCGGAAATAGATACTTATTTAACAACTAAAAATTAAAGTTATGTGTGGAATAGCAGGTATACTCAATATAAAAGCTCAAACCAAGGAGCTAAGAGATAAAGCATTGAAAATGGCTCAGAAAATCCGTCACCGCGGACCGGACTGGAGTGGTATCTATGTAGGTGGAAGTGCGATTTTGGCACACGAACGCCTTTCAATTGTCGACCCGCAAAGTGGAGGGCAGCCTTTGTACTCTCCCGACCGGAAACAAGTACTTGCCGTAAACGGTGAAATCTATAACCACCGGGAAATCCGTACCCGATATGCCGGAAAATATGATTTTCAGACGGGAAGTGATTGTGAAGTTATTCTTGCCCTTTACAAAGACAAAGGCATTCACTTTTTGGAAGATATCAGCGGAATCTTTGCATTCGTTCTCTACGATGAAGAAAAAGATGAATTTCTGATTGCCCGTGACCCAATTGGCGTCATACCTTTATATATAGGCAGGGACAAAGACGGGAAAATATATTTCGGCAGCGAGCTGAAAGCTCTTGAAGGATTTTGCGATGAGTATGAATTATTCCTTCCGGGACATTACTATTACAGCAAGGAAGGGCAAATGAAACGTTGGTACGCACGCGACTGGACGGAATATGAAACTGTAAAAGACAACGATGCGAAAGCCGGCGATGTGAAAGAAGCATTAGAAGATGCCGTTCATCGCCAATTAATGAGTGATGTGCCTTACGGAGTACTTCTTTCCGGTGGCTTGGATAGTTCTGTTATCTCCGCCATTGCCAAGAAATATGCGGCCAAACGTATAGAAACAGACGGAGCAAGCGATGCATGGTGGCCTCAACTTCACTCCTTTGCTATCGGTCTGAAAGGTGCACCCGATTTGATAAAAGCACGTGAGGTTGCCGAATATATCAGTACCGTACACCACGAAATAAACTACACCGTGCAGGAAGGACTAGATGCGATCCGTGATGTTATCTATTTTATCGAAACGTATGATGTAACTACCGTACGGGCTTCCACTCCTATGTATCTATTGGCACGTGTCATTAAATCCATGGGAATCAAAATGGTGCTGAGCGGAGAAGGTGCCGACGAAGTTTTCGGAGGATACCTTTATTTCCATAAGGCTCCCACCCCACAAGCATTTCATGAAGAAACAGTACGTAAACTTTCTAAATTACACATGTATGACTGTCTTCGTGCTAATAAAAGTTTGTCAGCTTGGGGCGTAGAGGGACGTGTACCATTCTTAGACAAAGAGTTTCTTGATGTCGCAATGACGTTGAATCCGAAAGCCAAAATGTGTCCCGGAAAAAACATTGAAAAGAGAATCGTACGCGAAGCCTTTGCCGATATGCTACCGGAAAGCGTGGCATGGAGACAGAAAGAGCAGTTCAGTGACGGTGTAGGGTATTCCTGGATTGATACGTTAAAAGAAATAACCACTGCTGCCGTAAGTGATGAACAAATGGAAAACGCGGCCAGGCGCTTCCCTATCAATACCCCGCAAAATAAAGAAGAATATTATTACCGCAGTATCTTTGAAGAACATTTCCCCAGCGAAAGTGCAGCACGCAGTGTACCCAGTGTTCCCAGCGTAGCCTGCTCTACAGCAGAAGCGCTGGCATGGGATATCGCCTTCAAGAACCTGAATGAACCGAGCGGACGCGCAGTAAAAGGAATACATGAAGAAGCCTATACTTAACTGACGACAGAAAGAATCACAGAATCGGTTATTTCTGTTACTTTTTTGTAGTATTTCGATTCTAAATCCCAAGGATTAACGCAGATTAGCATATAATTGACTAATTTGCGTTTTCTTTTTTATAATTTTGAAGCCAAACCCAATTAAACCTATATAAACCCTTTAAAAGATAAAACGAATGAATTTAAAAAAAATGATGATAGGTTCCGCCCTTTTAATGGCTGCATGTTGTATGCAGGCGCAGACAAAAGCAATTGCTCACCGCGGTTTCTGGAAAACCCCGGGATCATCACAAAACAGTATTACATCACTTCTAAAAGCAGACTCTATCGGTTGTTATGGTTCAGAATTTGATGTTTGGCTTACTAAAGACAGCAAGTTAGTAGTCAATCATGATCCTGTGTACAAAATGAGACCTATGGAGTATTCTAAAGGAGACGCGCTCACTGGGTTGAAATTATCAAATGGAGAAAACCTCCCAAGTCTGGAGCAGTACTTAAAAGTCGGAAAAGAACATAATACTAAACTGATACTTGAACTGAAAGCACTTAACAGCAAAAAGCGCGAGACCAAAGCCGTTCAGGAAATTCTGGCTACGGTGAAAAAAATGGGATTAGAGAGCCGCATGGAATATATCACTTTCTCATTGCATGCCATGAAAGAGTTTATCCGCCTGGCACCTGCCGGCACTCCGGTATTCTATCTGAACGGTGAATTATCTCCGAAAGAATTAAAAGAACTCGGGGCTACGGGTCTTGACTATCACATGGGAGTGATTAAAAAACATCCCGAATGGATTAAAGAAGCTCATGACCTTGGTCTGAAAGTCAATGTGTGGACAGTGGACGAAGCCGAAGAAATGAAGTGGTTAATTGAACAGAAAGTAGATTTCATTACGACCAATGAGCCGGTTGTTTTGTTGGAAGAACTAAAAAAGAATAAATAAAACATACACATTCAATACTCTATCCTTCAACATTAATGAAACAGCCCGTTCCTTTAAAAGGAACGGGCTATTTCTCGGTGTCAAACGTATGGTTTCTTTTAAAGAAAAATGCAAACATATAAGAACTTAATTATCAATACACTACATTTTTCGTTATTTTTAATTGAGGAAGAAATTGATATTTCTATGCATACTTATAAAAGATTACAGTCCGATCACTTGAAATCATCTAATACATCTTTCAGTTCTTCCACTGTCAACTCCCCAACTTGTCTCCAGAGTTCATTTCTCTTATGTAATAAAAGAAAAGCCGGAATAGTATCTATGTTATGCGCATCGGCTATTGCCTTATCTTCTCCAACATTTACTCGTACTAATTCGATTGTCCTCTTCTCATAAGTACGGAGTACCGGCCCTATCCATTCGTAATGAGGCGACCAGTCCGCATAAAATACAACCAATACCAAATGATTGGTTCGTACTGCTGTTTCTAATTGTTTCTCTATATTCATATCTCTACATTTTTATATTAATATAGTGCTAGAACAATGAATACGGGAAAAGGTTCTTCAGAGTATCCGGCAAGCAATATGATAGTGAAATAAAGCTATCCGCTTTCATTTCGTCAAAACAAAAAGGAGTTTTTTCCTATTCTTATGACTAAATTTAAAGATTATCAAGGCTAATTATTCTTTATATATTATGAAAGTATATGCAAAACAATTCACCTAAATAACAGTTTATCAATATACATATATATATAATTTCAGATTATAACCAAACATAGCTATATACGAAACAATTGAAAGTTTACATAAAATAAATAGAGATTAGATATATATTTCAATAAAACATAAAGCAAAAAGTCATACCTTTGCGTTGTAATAAAACAAAAGGATACAACAACCAGCAAATACAAGTCAAAATGACAAAAAAGATTAAGTTCACTAAAATGCATGGAGCAGGAAATGACTACATATATGTAGACACTACCAACTATCCGATAGCAGCTCCTGAAAAGAAAGCAATCGAATGGAGCAAGTTCCATACAGGAATTGGGAGTGACGGACTTATATTGATCGGAAACTCTGATAAGGCTGATTTCAGTATGCGTATTTTCAATGCAGACGGTTCGGAAGCGATGATGTGTGGTAATGGAAGCCGTTGTGTAGGCAAATATGTATATGAATATGGCTTGACTGATAAAACAGAAATCACTCTGGACACACTGTCGGGAATTAAAATTCTGAAACTTCATGTAGAAGGAAAAACAGTTACAGCAGTCACAGTAGATATGGGCAGTCCATTAGAAACAGGAGAAGTTCATTTTGAGGATAAATATCCTTTCCGATCAACCAGAGTATCAATGGGAAATCCTCATCTGGTTACTTTCGTGGATGATATTACCCAGATTAATTTGCCGGAAATCGGCCCTGAATTGGAGAATCATCATCTTTTCCCCGACAGAACCAATGTAGAGTTTGCACAAATTGTCTGCAAAGATACTATACGGATGAGAGTATGGGAAAGAGGTTCGGGAATTACTCAGCCTGTGGGACAGGTGCTTGTGCTACCGCAGTAGCAGCCTTCATCAACGAGCTTACAGGAAGAAAAAGCGATATAATAATGGACGGTGGTACAGTCACCATTGAATGGGATGAAGCCTCGGGCCATATATTAATGACGGGACCGGCAACTAAAGTTTTTGACGGAGAAATTGAAGAAATCGAGGGTTGAGGGGTTGAAAATGAAGAATTAATAATAATAATTGATAGAAACTTAAAACAATAACCACATGGCATTAGTAAACGAACACTTTTTAAAATTACCGGGAAGCTATTTATTCTCGGATATAGCAAAAAAGATAAATACTTTTAGGATAACGCATCCCAAGCAGGACATCATCCGGCTAGGTATCGGCGATGTTACTCAGCCACTTCCCAAGGCTTGTATCGAAGCAATGCACAAAGCAGTAGAAGAACTAGCCGATAAGGATACATTCCGCGGATATGGTCCTGAACAGGGATATGATTTTCTAATTGAAGCAATTATAAAAAATGACTTTGCTCCGCGCGGTATTCATTTCTCCGCTTCAGAGATATTCATCAGCGACGGAGCAAAAAGCGATACTGGAAATATCGGAGATATTCTCCGTCATGACAACAGTGTCGGCGTCACAGACCCTATTTATCCGGTTTATATAGACAGTAACGTCATGTGCGGACGTGCCGGAGTATTAGAGGAAGAAACAGGTAAGTGGAGTAATGTAACTTATATGCCTTGCACAAGTGAAAATAACTTCATACCCGAAATTCCGGACAAACGGATAGATATTGTCTATCTCTGCTATCCGAATAACCCGACTGGCACTACACTGACAAAACCGGAATTGAAGAAATGGGTAGATTACGCTTTGGCAAATGACACGTTACTCCTGTTCGACGCTGCTTATGAGGCATATATTCAGGATGCGGATGTCCCCCACTCTATTTATGAAATCAAGGGAGCCAAGAAGTGCGCCATTGAGTTCCGTAGTTTTTCGAAGACGGCAGGATTCACCGGAGTGCGTTGCGGATACACGGTAGCCCCCAAAGAACTTACCGCCGCAACACTCGAAGGAGACAGAATCCCACTCAACAGACTGTGGAACCGCCGCCAATGTACTAAGTTCAACGGCACTTCCTATATCACTCAACGGGCGGCAGAAGCAGTTTACAGCGCAGAAGGAAAGGAACAGATTAAAGAAACGATTAACTATTATATGACCAATGCAGGAATCATGAAGGAAGGACTGGAAGCTAGCGGATTGAAAGTTTACGGAGGAGTCAACGCTCCCTATTTATGGGTGAAAACCCCGAATGGCCTTTCTTCATGGCGGTTCTTTGAGCAGATGTTGTATGAGGCCAACGTAGTCGAACTCCCGGTGTAGGTTTTGGCCCCAGCGGCGAAGGCTATATCCGTCTGACGGCATTCGGTGAACGTAACGACTGCATTGAAGCCATGAGAAGAATAAAGAACTGGCTTTGAGCAGACATAGAATGGTTCTCTTATTATGATGTAAGAGGTGGCAGCAGGTATGGGATTCATCATCTTCAAAGTGCTCGACAAAGTCCACGGACTCCGCGTTCCGGCACGAGTTGAAGAAGAAAGGCTGGATATCTACGAACACGGAGAATCAGCATACAACTAACCATATAAGAGAACGTAATTATTTACTCTAACATATTTAACTACAAATCAAATTAGGTATTATGTCAAAACTAAGATTCAGAGTAGTAGAGACTGCTTTCAAGAAGAAAGCGGTTGAGGTAGCAACTCCTGTTGAACGTCCGTCGGAATATTTCGCCAAGTATGTGTTCAACAAGGAAAAGATGTTTAAATACCTTCCCAGCAAAGTGTATAATGCACTGATTGATGCTATTGATAATGGTGCTCCGCTAGACCGTAGCATTGCTGACGAAGTAGCTGCCGGCATGAAAAAATGGGCTATCGAAATGGGTGTCACTCATTATACCCACTGGTTTGCACCCCTGACCGAAGGTACGGCAGAAAAACATGATGCTTTTGTTGAACATGACGGTAAAGGTGGCATGATGGAAGAATTTACGGGCAAATTACTTGTTCAGCAAGAGCCGGATGCTTCCTCTTTCCCGAATGGAGGTATCCGTAATACTTTTGAAGCCCGTGGATATAGTGCCTGGGACCCTTCATCTCCTGCATTCATTGTAGATGATACTCTTTGTATCCCGACTGTGTTTATTGCATACACCGGCGAGGCCCTTGACTATAAAGCTCCATTATTGAAAGCATTACGTGCAGTAGACAAAGCAGCCGTAGACGTCTGCCATTATTTCAATCCGGAAGTGAAAAAAGTGGTTGCCTACCTTGGCTGGGAACAAGAATATTTTTTAGTTGATGAAGGTTTATATGCTGCCCGCCCTGACTTATTAATGACAGGACGTACCTTAATGGGACATGACAGTGCTAAAAACCAGCAGTTGGAAGACCACTACTTCGGTGCTATCCCCACCCGTGTAGCTGCTTTTATGAAAGAGCTCGAAATTGAAGCTCTGAAATTGGGTATTCCCGTAAAGACCCGTCACAACGAGGTTGCTCCTAATCAGTTCGAGTTAGCTCCGATATTCGAAGAATGTAACCTGGCAAATGACCATAACTTATTGATTATGTCATTGATGCGCAAGGTAAGCCGTCGACACGGTTTCCGTGTATTGCTTCATGAAAAACCATTTAAAGGTGTCAACGGTTCCGGTAAGCACAACAACTGGTCATTGGGTACTGATACGGGAATCTTATTAATGGGACCGGGGAAGACACCGGAAGACAATCTGCGTTTCGTGACATTTGTAGTAAATACGTTAATGGCAGTTTATCATCATAACGGGTTACTGAAGGCTTCTATCTCCAGTGCAACCAACGCCCACCGCTTAGGCGCCAACGAAGCACCTCCCGCAATCATATCTTCTTTCCTCGGAAAGCAGTTATCGCAAGTATTAGACCATATTGAAAACAGCACAAAAGACAATTTAATCAGCCTTAGCGGCAAACAGGGAATGAAACTGGATATTCCGCAGATACCGGAATTGTTGATTGACAATACAGACCGTAACCGCACCTCTCCTTTTGCCTTCACCGGAAACCGTTTCGAATTCCGTGCCGTAGGTTCCGAAGCAAACTGCGCCTCTGCAATGATTGCGCTGAACTCCGCAGTAGCAGACCAGTTAGCGAAGTTCAAGAAAGACGTGGACGCTCTAATTGAAAAAGGAGAACCGAAAGTTTCCGCTATCCTTGAAATCATTCGCGGATATATCAAAGAATGTAAAGCCATTCACTTCGACGGCAACGGCTACAGTGACGAATGGAAAGAAGAGGCTGCACGCCGTGGTCTGGATTGTGAAACGAGTGTTCCCGTTATCTTCGACAACTACCTGAAACCGGAAACAATTGCCATGTTCGAAGCTACCGGTGTAATGACAAAGAAAGAGTTGGAAGCACGCAATGAAGTGAAATGGGAAACCTACACGAAGAAGATCCAGATTGAAGCCCGTGTATTGGGTGACTTGGCTATGAACCACATTATACCGGTTGCAACCCAGTATCAGACGGATTTGATTAATAACGTCTATAAAATGCAATCCCTGTTTCCGGCAGAAAAAGCGGCGAAACTATCAGCAAAGAATCTGGAACTTATCGAAGAAATTGCTGACCGTACAGCCTTCATCAAAGAGCATGTAGACGCAATGGTAGAAGCGCGTAAAGTGGCGAACAAGATTGAAAGCGAACGTGAAAAAGCCATTGCTTATCACGACACGATTGTTCCGGCACTGGAAGAAATTCGTTATCACATCGACAAGTTGGAACTTATCGTTGACAACCAGATGTGGACACTTCCGAAATACAGAGAACTATTATTTGTAAGATAGAAAAAGAGAATGTCCGATGAAGAAGTTTTCATCGGACATAAAGTAGAAATGATCTATTTCTTTTGTTGGTTGTTTTAAGTTTGCAGTGGAGGGGTACCGTGAGGTAGCCCTCTTCTTTTTCTTATTTTATTCAATAATCTTCGCATCCTCAATATCCTCATCGTGATGTGATATCGGGTTCTTCGGACGGCAACGTACAAACTTAAACCAGTTTATCAATTCAGAAAGCGAATATACCAAGCTACTGATACCAATAATTATAAACGCTGTATTACGTGCTCCTGTCGGATTGAATAAAGCAACGATGCCCGCAATTAAAATCAAAGCGGGAACCAGATAAAATGCTCCCGGAACAGGTGTCCAACGACGAGCCATTGACAAGGAAGCTATCTGCTGCACCCCTCCCATTATCAGGATAAAACCTAACAAGAACATCAGGACATCTGCAAAAAATTCGGGCATTACAATCAGCCAAAGTCCGAAAAGCAGACTACCGACTCCTTCTATCGGAAAACGGGGCGAAACTCCGTCTTCGGATTTCTTACGTCCGAAATAGCCGAAAAGGCTGATAACACCGGGAATCAAAAAGGCAACTCCAACCGTAATAACGATATAACTGGCAGCTGTATTAGGCCACAGCACCAACACCAGACCAATCACTAATGCAAAGAGAATACGAATAAGGGAATAATTCATTGTTTTCATAAATTCTATATTTTTTAACCAAGTCTGTTTCAATACTTTTGCGAATATAAGTGTTTCTACTGATATATAAAAATAACAAATAAACATTGTAATAAGTTCGTAACAAAATCGTTATAGCTATTACATCTCACTTAGATACTTTTGCAGAAAATTAAAAATAGATTCTTCATCATGAAACCAAGCGAAACAAGAAAGAAGTGCCCTTATGTTGAGCGTGACATCAGTTGGATGTATTTCAACCAACGTATCTTACTCGAAGCTGCCCGCCCGGAAGTTCCTTTACTGGAACGGCTGACTTTTCTTGGCATCTATTCGAACAATCTTGACGAGTTCTTCCGCGTCCGTGTCGCTACCTTAAACCGGATTATAGAGTATGACGACAAGAATATACAGAAAGAACAGGAAATCGCTGCGCACACACTGAAACAGATAGGTAAACTGCACAACCGTTACTATGAACAGTTTGAAGAAACGTTCGCTTCTATCATGGAAGAACTGAAAAAAGAGAATATCTACGTTATCAAAGAAACGGAAATGAACGATGAGCAGAAAGCGTTCATCACTTCTTTCTATCGTAATAAGCTGAACGGTTCCACCAACCCTCTTTTCCTTAACGGTCCCCGACAGCTGGACGACCAGACAGATGAAGATATTTACCTGGCTATCCGCTTGCTCCGCAAAGATGAAGCAGGAAAAATAAAAGAGAAGGATTACGCGGTTATCCAACTGCCCGTTGGGGAATTCGGACGCTTCATCCAACTACCCGAATCGGAAGGAAAGACCTATCTAATGTTTCTTGATGATGTTATCCGTTACTGCCTGCCAATGATTTTTGTCGGAATGAAATATACGGATTATGAAGCATATACCTTCAAATTTACCAAAGACGCTGAAATGGAAATAGACAGTGATTTGCGGACCGGCGTACTTCAGAAAATCTCCAAAGGAGTGAAAAGCCGCAAGAAAGGCGAACCTCTCCGTTTTGTATATGACGAGCAAATCCCCAGGGACTTGCTAAAAAGACTGACCGACCGGCTGAATATAGACAAGAACGACACCCGCGTAGCCGGCGGACGTTATCATAATTTCAAAGACCTGATGAAATTTCCTGTCTGCGGACACAGTCATCTGAAATATCCGGTTTGGGAACCGATTTTCAAACCCGAACTAAATGGTACAGAAAGCCTGCTGACCCTGATTCGCCAGAAAGACCGTTCACTACATTATCCTTATCATAGTTTTGATACGTTCATCCGCGTACTGCGCGAAGCTGCTATCAGCAAAGAAGTGAAAAGCATCAAGATGACGCTTTACCGACTAGCTAAAGACTCCAAAGTGGTTAAAGCATTGATTTGCGCAGCAAAGAACGGTAAGAAAGTGACGGTAGTCATCGAACTACTGGCACGTTTTGACGAAGCCTCAAATATCAACTGGAGTAAAAGGATGCAGGATGCAGGAATCCGTGTAATCTTCGGGGTGGAAGGGCTGAAGATTCACTCCAAACTGGTGCACATCGGGACAAGACATGGAGATATTGTCTGTATCAGTACAGGCAACTTCCACGAAGGAAATGCACGTATGTATACCGACTATACCATTATGACAACTCACCGTCCCATTGTCCGGGAAGTAAATGCAGTATTTGACTTTATCGAGAAGCCATACACTCCCGTCAATTTCAAAGAGTTGCTCGTTTCTCCCAATGATATGCGTAAACGGTTGATTGCCCTTATCAATAAGGAGATAAAGAACAAGGAACAAGGAAAAGACGCCTATATCCTTGCCAAAGTAAATCACATAACAGACCGCGCACTTATCGAAAAGCTATACGAAGCCTCAGCAGCAGGAGTCAAGATAGAACTAGTTGTACGCGGCAACTGTTCTTTAGTACCGGGCGTCCGGGTGTCAGTGAAAATATACATATCAATGGAATTATCGACCGTTATCTTGAACACTCACGTATTTTCATTTTCGCTAATGCCGGAGAAGAAAGGTATTATATCGGTTCAGCAGATTGGATGCCACGCAATCTGGACAACCGCATCGAAGTACTGGCTCCTGTTTATGACAAAGAGATACAGGCGGATTTAAAACGGATTGTTTGTTACGGGTTTCAGGATACAGCCAAAGGACGCATAGTAGACGGAATGGGAACCAACCGGATATGGAATTTTCCGTTTACTCCCCCGCTTAGTGAAGAAATGGCATCGCTTTTCCGTTCACAAGAAAAATTATATAACGAATACAAGAACACATGATGATAAATATGAAGAAAGTTAATTATGCAGCAATCGACATCGGTTCCAATGCCGTACGACTACTGATAAAATGCGTAAACGAAGAAAATGCGCCCGAACTTATGAGTAAGGTGCAACTCATCCGTATCCCGTTACGGCTAGGAGAAGACGCTTTCACAGCAGGTATTATTTCAGCAGAAAAAGAAAAGAAACTGATCCGGCTGATGAAAGCTTACAAGCAGTTAATGAAAATATATGATGTAGTGGATTATCGCGCCTGTGCCACGTCCGCTATGCGTGATGCCCGGAACGGTAAAGCTATCGTCCGGCAAATAGCCAAAAAAACGGGTATTCGTGTAGATATTATCGACGGACAGGAAGAAGCGCATATCGTATATGACAATCATATCGAGCAACTGTTTGCTTCCGGACAGAATTATCTATATGTAGATGTTGGCGGCGGTAGTACGGAAATCAATCTTATCAGTAACGGAGAACTGAAAAACTCCCGTTCATATAATATAGGTACAGTCCGTATGCTTAGCGGCATGGTGAAAGAGGAGGAAAAAGAAGCGTTACGTACTGACCTGATTGGCATTGCCACAGAATATGCGCCTGTCAGCATTATCGGTTCGGGGGGAAATATCAACAAACTCTTCCGTCTCGCGGATAAAAAGGATAAAAAGGCTTCTCTCCTACCAGTTGAGTCACTACGTGAGATTTATTTAGCATTACAGGTACTTCCCGCCGAACAGCGCATCAAACAATACAAGCTAAAACCGGATCGGGCAGATGTAATTGTTCCGGCAGCAGAGATATTTCTTGAGGTGGCGACTTATGTAAAAGCTACTGGTATTATTGTACCTACTATCGGATTGTCCGATGGTATCATTGATAGTCTGTACACACAGAATATGAATGTACCACCTGTTTCGCATAATTCTACTTCTCCAAGTTAAAGAATTTATACCTCAGTTTGCAACAATTTATTCGTCTGACAGCTGTCTTCTTTTCGTCTGACAGTTGTTAGACGAAAAGACAACAGTTGTCAAACGAATGTTCAACAACTGTCAGACGAATAAGATCATGTAAAACAAATACTACTACCTTACAATCAAAGCATTAATTCGTAGCAAAAACCACCGGAAAACAAAAACTTCTCCGGCGGTTGACTTATATTTAAAAGAAAAGGTTAGTATTCTATCACTTTATCACTACTTGAAGGCATATTATACCAATCGGTATTAGTACTCTGGTCATGTGCCCAGTCCGCAAACTTAGCATACGCCTCTGTTATCACAGTTCTTTCTGTCGGATATGCGAATTTATCAGGAACGCAAAGAGCCCATGTATTATTGACTACCTTGATAACCTCAAGCACGTTATTATCTGCCAACTGACCATTCGCCGTTGCCGAATTAAATTGATTCAAATGAATCTCCGTTCTCTTTTCACCAGTACCCTGATATGCTATAAAGAAGTCTAAACAGTTTGTTACACTGGGAATGGATACGGCATTTTTAAGTTTGATTATCACTTCAAGAGTATATATATCTGTTAGAGATGTACTTGCATTTCCAGTATTCAGCATAGGACGTTGTGTTCCGGTATATCCATATACAGAATGTGCATCTCCAAACAAAGGAATGACAAGTTCACTGCCAGTCGTCTCATAAGATGCATCTTCAAATATACGGGAAGCAGACAAAGAACCGTCACGTTGAGCGGCGCCGGCTCCAAAGTCAACCGTTTCCACATTACTTTTATTTATTCCCAGTATTCTTAATCCGGCACCTAATTGCTTCATGGCACCCACAGCCTGAAGGTCAACCACGTATTTCAATTCTTTCACTTCATTACCGGCAACGGGTAAAGTCACGTTCAATACAATATCATTGAAATCATAATCGCCTGCTTTGGGATAATTATCTTCGAAAGCATAGGAATAAACGGCTTTCCGAATCTCCACGTCATCGGGGGTATCATCAGAACCATATCCTTCTTTTATACACCCATCTTCATCAGCAGGAAGCAAAAAATCTGCTTTTCCCGGATTGCAATAAGTGGCGGAATTCTGTAAGCCTTTATATACTAACCAGTCGAAAGGAGTCCACAGTGATTGCTCTTTTTCATTAGAAGAGGTCTGGTCTGTTATCTCACAAATAATGTTATTCGTGACTTTCGAATTTGATTCAATGAGCCCTGAAATATTAGCAATCGTATGAATTCTCAACAAAGCCGTTCCCGTTGTGGGACCGACTACATGCCTATATAGACTAGCTTTACCTGTACAGGTCAGTATTGATTGTGCCTCCATCACAATATCATTGTTATTTCCGTTATAACCCAACTCCCCACAAATAGCTTCAGAAGTATGCCCCATTATAAGTGTACCGAACTGAAACATTCCTGCCACATTCATATAACAGCCGTTCTTAACATTGGTATTGTTATTACCATTAATACTACCAGCCTCAATAACACCGTGATTTATCAGTGTTGTACCGCTTGTAGATGCATTGTAAGAATTCAATTTAAGCGTTCCATAATTCATGAAATCAACCCCACTTCCACCGCCATCAATATTTAAACGGGAACAATCAATCATACCAGCATTATAATTACTAAACCCGGCAGAACTATTTGTTATTGAAATATCTCCCTCACCTATAATACTACCACCCGGCATTACAGTTATATAAGAAGCCCGAGTCAATATCAAACTGGCATTTCTAGTTATTTCTATTTTTCCTCCATTTTCAACTATTACCTCCGTTATATCACTGAATTGATTTTCGTTTTCAATCACCCATGTACTTCCTTCAGGAACAATCACTTTCACGGCATTAGCTCCACCCCAAGTTCCTCCTGTAGTAAATCTTGCCCTAAAGCCCCCTTCCTGAATCTTAAACCAACGTTCCTTTTCCTTGAAAACAGGAAGATTATAGGCAGAATACTGGTCAAATCCAGAGCCAAGATCCCAGCCGGACTTAATAATAGTAGCATAGGCCTTTTTATTACTAATATACTCATCTGTATAAGGAGCTGCCATAGCAGGTATATCTGTTATAGTTCTCGTGATAGAACAAGTAGTACTACCTTCTTTATTTCCGAAACAGGCCTTCACCTCTTCATTTTCAATAGCGATCGGTTGCACAAGATAATGTCCTTTTCTGTCTACACGCGCGACAAATACTCTATCGAGTGCAGTAGCACAATCCATTACAACATTAAAAGATGTACTTCTATTTGCAACACCTTCTGCTAAAAGTTTGGCATTACTTTCCGGACTTAAAGGATTCGCATCAAATATCCGTATCGGATAATCCTCTCCTAAATCTCCATTAACCGTCACGTGTGCAGTTACACTACGGGACATAGTCCAGTCTCCGTCAGGATCGATATTCTTTACCGGAAAAGTTTCTTCATAAATCTGTCTCAGTTGTTCTGCATCAAACAGATTTTTCTCATTATCCACACAACTGATAAAAACGGCAGAAGTTGCCAATAAAGAAAAGGTTAATACTTTTGCAATGTTTTGTTTCATAATCCCTTAATGCTTTAGTTCGTTTTATTTATGCGCAAAAACATCCACAACCCTCTCAATCATCGGTCATGGACGGTGCAAAGATAACTGTATTTGCAGATATTAAATAAAAAAAGGCTGCATTTTTCAATACAGCCTTCCTGTTTTTTTCTTTTTCAATCAAAAAGGGAAGATCAAAGGCAAAACAAATATCATCACAATTCCCATGATAATCTGTAACGGTAATCCTACTTTCACATAATCCATAAAAGTATATTGTCCGGCAGGCATTACCAATGCATTAGGCGGCGTAGAGAATGGAGAAGCAAAACACATACTTGCCCCCACTGTCACAGCAAACAGGAAAGGAATCGGGCTAACCCCGATTTGTATAGCACTTTGCAAAGCAATAGGTGCCAGCAGTACCGCAGTAGCCGTATTACTGATAAACATAGTCATCAATGAAGTAGTAAAATAGATACCCGCCATCAGAGCCAATGGTCCATAGGAACCCAATCCGCTCACCAATGTATTGGATATATACTCCGACGCTCCTATTTTCTCCAATGCCAACGACATAGGCAACATTGCTGCAATGAGTACAATACTTTCCCAATTTATCGTTTTGTATGCGGCCTCTACATTACGGAAACACCCTGTCAGTACCATTAATATACCCGCAATCATAACAGCCGTAACCGGAGCAACCGGGATAAAATCAAATACCATCATTAACACCATTAACACCATGATAGCAGCAGCCACCGGAGCTTTATAGTCTAAAGTTACTTTAGCAGCTTCGGCTAAAGGCTGACCTAATACCACCCAATCAGAGTCTTCCTTACTAAGACGGGCGATATTTCCCCAAGTGCCTTGTACCAAAAGCACGTCGCCACTATGAATATGCTCATTTCCCAAATCCTGTAACAGATATTCCTTTTTACGACGGATACCTAAAACGTTCACATTATATTTATCACGGAATCCGGCTTCTTTAATTGTCTGGTTTACCAAATTAGACGCAGGCATCAATACTATTTCAGCAATACCTATATCATAAAAATCAAGAGAACTAGTTGTATTTTTCGTTTCCTCGGTAGCATGGTCACCTAATATATCGAGCAGATAATCTTCAGCAAACAGTTGTACTTTCTCAAAATCTCCTGTCACATACAGAATATCTTCTACTTGCAAAACCGTATCCGGTGCCGCAAATTTCTGCGTGATAGTTTTCAGGAAACGATGTTGCGATGCATCCCCACGACGGACTTCCATTATATTCAATCCATATTTGCGTCGTATATCCAAATCAATAATCGTTTTTCCCAAGAGTCGGGAATCCCCTATCACCTGCAAACGAAACAGGTTACTGGAAAGCCCGTATTCATTGACCAACTGCTTTAACGATTTTCCTGAACGGTTACTGTCATTCTTCTGTCCTTTTTTAGACAGAAACCATTTACTAAGCGGCATCAATACCAATGTACCGACAATCACACAAACAATGCCAACAGGCAGAAAAGAGAAGAAAGAAAGCGGTTCGAGTCCTGCCGAAGTTAATGTGTTCTGTATCACAAGGTTCGGCGGAGTACCAATCAATGTCATCATGCCTCCCATACTACTTGCAAATGCCAACGGCATCAGCAAGCGGCTCGGATTCATCCCAGCACTCATCGCCAGACTAACCACAATAGGAAGCATTAACGCTACTGTTCCGGTATTGCTGACAAATGCACCGATAGCTGAAGTCACCAACATCACCAATAGAAACAGACGAATTTCACTCGTTCCCGCAAGTTTAAGAATACGCGAACTTATCATCTTTGCCAACCCTGTTTGAAAAATAGCACCTCCTACCACAAACAGTCCGATCATCATAATAACTACCGAATTGGAGAAACCCGAAAGGGCTTCATCAGGAGTTAATATCTGAAAGACAAGTAAAGCAACCAGCGCACATAACGCCACAATATCCGAACGGATTTTACCATTTACAAAAAAGATAGCCGAAAGAACGAGAATAATAATGGTTATCAACATAAGTAATAAAATAAAATGAATGTTTTATTTCGATGATATCAAAAACTTGAGTGAACAAATATAGATATTTCTTCCCCCTTATAGAAAACAAATTAAAATTATTTTTGGTTTAAATGACGTCATTTTAATATCAAACAAGATATTCCCGTATTGCTTTGGGGTGCCAATACACGATACGATTGAACAATAAAAAACTGCCCTGTATACTTTTCTGATAAAAGTCACAAGGCAGTTATTATTTCTTATAGGAAAAGAAATTATAGTGCAGTTTCCAATATCTTACGAGCCACAGCACCTGTCACATTTCCATTTTCTCCATATTTTACTCCTCGCTCATTGAAGCGGCGTTCAATTTCAAGAATCGTCTCCTGGCCGATGTTTTCTTCGTGCAGGCGTGTAGTCAACCCCAATGAACGGAAGAATTGTTCCGTACAGCGGATTGCCTCATCTATTCGTTCCTCTTTTGTACCCGAAGTTATTCCCCATACGCGCTCACCATATTGCACAAGTTTATCTCCTTTGGCTTCCCGAAGCACTTGCAATGTAGCGGGAAGTACAATCGCCAGCGTATGTCCGTGTGTCAACCCGTGCAATGCAGTGATTTCATGTCCTATCATGTGAGTTGCCCAGTCCTGCGATACTCCCATAGCTATAAATCCATTCAATGCCATTGTAGCCGAAAGCATAAAGTCAGCCATAAGTTGATAATCATGCTGGTTCTCACGGATTTTCGGAGCTATTTCTATAAGAGTTTGCAGGAGTCCTTCTGCCCAACGGTCCATGACACGGCTTTGTCTGGGAGTAGTCATATACTGTTCCATGACATGTACAAATGTGTCCGCCAATCCACAAGCCACTTGATGAGGAGGTAAAGTAAATGTTACTTCCGGATCAAGAATAGAGAATAACGGATAGTTGGAATAAAAAGGATATTTTTCTTTGGTTTCACGACGTGAGATCACTGCTCCATTGTTCATTTCCGAACCGGTAGCGGGAAGCGTCAACACAGTGGAAAGAGGTACAGTGTGGGTAGCGGGACGTCCGGCAAGCACCAAGTCCCAAGCATCACCGTCATACAATAACCCGGCAGAGATTAATTTTGTACCGTCAATCACGGAACCACCACCAACAGCTAATAAATAATCTACCTTCTCTTCTTTTCCCAAAGCAATCGCTTTGCGGAGAGTTTCGATAGCAGGATTGGGTTCAATCCCCCAAAATTCAACGGTATAATGATTCTTCAGTGCTTCCTTCACCTGATCGTATACCCCGTTTTTCTTTACACTTCCACCGCCAAAAGTAATCATGATACGTTTGTCGGACGGAATTTCTTTCGCCAATCGGGCAATCATCCCGCGCCCCATTATCAGTTTGACGGGATTTTGAAAGATAAAATTTTCCATATCTTGTCTATTGTTATTATTTCGGTTATTATTCACTTTTCATGTTTCATGCAAATATACACGAATTATCTGAAACCTTGTCGGAATCAGGCTATGAATTGCTGCGTAAGAGAAGGAACCATAGCCGACAACCAAGGTTTCATATCTTCTGCTACCAACAACCAATAAAGTAATAATATAACGAAAATGGCAATAGCGATACCTACTAATACTTTTCTCTGTTTCATAATTGTTTTCTGTTTAAATATTCAGTATTTATAAGAACAGATCAGGGGGAAAATTGTTCTATATCAGAAAAATGAAGGGGAAAATGAAAAAAAGTCATTTTTTGTTTGTTGTTTCAAACAAAGTGTCTATATTTGCTCCCGTTAAATAACAAATGACAATGAGAACTATATTAGTAAATACATATTGGTGGTGGCGTCCGTTACAACTCCGACAGTCGTAAGGGAGCAGCGCTCGTATGTATATACCTCATTAAAGATATAACAGATTTGAAAGAGCCCTGTCGCAACTTGCGGCAGGGCTTTTTTATTTGCCCGTTTCTAAACATCGAAAAAAATAACATATAAAAATAGATAGGATTATGAAAAGTTTTTTAGTTGACCAGGATGGCTATTACGGAGAGTTCGGCGGTGCTTATGTACCGGAAATTCTCCACAAATGTGTAGAGGAACTGAAGAATAAGTACCTCGAAGTACTTGAGAGTGAGGAATTCAAGAAAGAATTCGAACAGTTGTTACGTGATTACGTAGGACGTCCTTCCCCACTCTATCCGGCAAGGCGCCTTTCGAAAAAATATGGTTGCAAATTATATCTGAAACGGGAAGACTTGAACCATACAGGTGCCCATAAAATCAACAACACTATCGGACAGATTCTATTGGCACGCCGCATGGGAAAAAAGCGCATCATCGCCGAAACCGGCGCCGGCCAGCACGGCGTCGCTACGGCGACGGCAGCGGCTTTCTTAGGCCTGGAATGTGAAGTATTCATGGGCGAAGAAGATACGATCCGCCAGGCCCTGAACGTCTACCGTATGGAACTCCTGGGCGCCAAGGTCCACGCCGTCACGTCGGGCTCGCGGGTCCTCAAGGACGCCGTCAACGAAGCCATGCGCGAATGGGTCAGCCGCGTGACGATACGCACTACGTCATCCATCCCTTCCCGATGATGGTCCGCGACTTCCAGTCCGTCATCAGCAAGGAAGCGCGTCAGCAGATCCTCGAACGGGAAGGGAAACTGCCCTCGGCTGTCCTGGCCTGTGTCGGCGGCGGCAGCAATGCCATGGGGATGTTCTACCACTTCATCGGCGATAAAGACGTCAAGCTCATCGGCTGCGAAGCTGCTGGCAAGGGCATCGACACCAAGATGCATGCCGCTACTATGGCCAAAGGGGAAGTCGGCATTTTCCACGGCATGAAGTCCATTTTCTGCCAGAATGAAGACGGTCAGATTGACGAAGTCTATTCCATTTCGGCTGGCCTCGACTATCCGGGCATCGGGCCGGAACACGCTTATCTCCATCAGACCGGCCGTGCTCAGTACATCCCGGTCAAGGACGACGAAGCCGTCGAAGCCTTTGAATACCTGGCCCGGACGGAAGGCATCATCTGCGCTATCGAAAGCGCCCACGCCGTCTACGAAGCCATGCAGATAGCACCGAAGATGAGCAAGGACGACATCATCATCGTCTGCTTGTCCGGCCGCGGTGATAAAGACGTCGCCGCCATTGCAAGATATAAAGGGAGGGACTTACATGAGTAAGATTGGCAACGCCTTTAAGAACGGCAAAGCTTTTATCGGATTCTTGACAGCCGGCGACCCGTCGCTGGACAAGACGTATGAATATATCATGACCATGGAAAAGGCCGGAGCGGACCTCATCGAAATCGGCATCCCTTTTTCCGATCCCATCGCCGAAGGCATCGTCATCCAGGAAGCGGACCTGCGGGCTTTGAAAGCAGGGACGCGCATTGACGACGTCTTTGCCCTGGTCGAACGGGTCCGCAAGGAAACGCAGATTCCCCTGGTCTTTTTGACCTATCTCAATCCCGTCTTCCATTACGGCGCTGAAAAATTCTTTGCCCGCTGCCAGGAAACCGGCATGGACGGCATCATCATCCCCGATATGCCCTTTGAAGAACGCGATGAATGTGCCGCTGCCGCTAAGGCCCATGGCATCGACATCATCTCCATGATCGCGCCGACGTCGAAAGACCGTATCCAGAAAATCGCTAAAGTCGGCGAAGGCTTCCTGTACATCGTTTCCTCCCTGGGCGTCACGGGGACGCGGACGGAAATCAAGACGGACCTCAAGGAAATCATCGATACGGCTAAAGAAGTCACAGACGTACCGTGTGCCGTCGGTTTCGGCATCAACACGACGGAACAGGCCGAAAAAATCGGCCGCGTCGCTGACGGCGTCATCGTCGGCAGTGCCATTGTCAAAATCATCGCTAAATACGGCGACGATGCGGCTCCGCACATCTATGACTACGTCAAAGCCATGAAAGAAGCTACCATTCGCGGCTAACAGTTATGCTAGCCCCTAACAACTAAAAAGCGTAAACGGGCGCCCCACGTGGTCGCCCCTACGGTTTTTTTACGCTCTTAATGCTGAGCCGGTGCCGGCTGGGCATCGAGTTCAGAAGCTAAGTCGTGGTCGGTCATGGCACAGACGGCCGAGTCGGACCAGACGTTTTCGGCTGTTTCAATCATGTCGATGAGGTGTAGATCGGCAGGATGATACCCATGATGCCGATAGGCGCACCGATGCCGGACATGAGCGACAAAGTCAGGAAGTAGCAGCCCATCGGGACGCCGGCGTTGCCGATGGCAGCGAGTACGGC